>Ga0164318_10003825_pt1 | contig 14330 bp, 10 predicted proteins | sample GuaBasSedimGuay9_FD_113734 | JGI IMG/M metagenome (GOLD analysis project Ga0164318, IMG submission 113734) | Subseafloor sediment microbial communities from Guaymas Basin, Gulf of California, Mexico - Guay9, Core 4571-4, 0-3 cm | ecosystem: Environmental > Aquatic > Marine > Hydrothermal vents...
GCACCGCTGATGGAGATATCTTCAAGCAAGGGATTGGCTATGGCCATCTGTACTGCCTCCAAGGCCCTGCGTGACCCTTTGGCAACACCTGTACCCATGAGGGCCATCCCCATTTCAGCCGTGACAGTGCGAACATCTGCGAAGTCTACGTTTATATACCCTCTCAGGACTATGAGGTCTGAAATGCCTCTTACTGCATAGTAAAGGACCTCATCTGCCTTTCGGAACATCTCCAGTATCGGAGTGTTGGGCTGGGCAAGGCTTCTGAGCCGATCGTTCGGAATGGTTATTATAGTATCTACAACATTTTTTAATTCTTCTATTCCCTCTTCAGCAACGCGAATTCTGCGTTTTCCTTCGAAGGAAAATGGTTTTGTCACTACTGCTACTGTAAGAGCACCCATTTCCTTACTGATTTCTGCAATAACAGGTGCCCCTCCGGTGCCGGTGCCTCCACCCATTCCGGCAGTAATGAAGACCATATCGCTTCCTTCCAGCATTGCCCTGATATCATCTATGCTCTCTTCTGCGGCTTCCCTGCCAATTTCAGGTTTTGCTCCTGCACCCAGTCCCTTAGTGAGTCCTCTACCCAGTTGGATCTTTGTGCCGGCCTTGGACACTTCAAGGGCCTGGGAATCCGTGTTTGCAGCTATGAATTCCACACCCTTGAGTTCGGAGGCTATCATACTGTTTATAGCGTTTCCGCCTCCACCTCCGACTCCAATTGCCTTTATTTTTGCAGTGAGTTTTGGCTCTATAAACTCAAAAGACATATGCTTAGTCCTCCAACCGGTTTTTAAATTTTAAACCATGACTTCATGCGAAGGGTTACCCTGTTGAATATATTCCCGTCTCTTATCCGGAATTTCTGTTGGGGCTGATGTTCCATGCCATAGAGCACAAGGCCTACAGCAGTGGCGAACATGGGTCCGTTGACCACGTCCACCAGGCCGGAAATCCGCTGTGGATAGCCGATTCTTGTCGGCAACTGGAATACCTGATCCGCAATCTCGGCGATTCCAGGCAGAAGGGCGGAGCCTCCGGTTATAACCACCCCTGAAGCCAGTAGTTCTTTAAGTCCTGTCCGTTCTATTTCCTGGTCAACCAAGGTAAAGATTTCCTCCACTCTGGGCTCAAGTATTTCAGACAGGATGTGCCTGGACAAAAGCCTGGGTTGGCGTCCTCCCACACTGGGAACTTCTGTCATCTGATCTTTATCTACCAAAGAGTTGAGGCAGCTACCGTGGTCTATTTTTATTTGTTCAGCCTCTTTACCGGGTGTCCTTAACCCGACTGCTATGTCATTAGTGAGGTTATTACCGCCAAGTCCCAGCACTGCTGTGTGTTTGATGGCGCTTTCAGTAAATAGAGCAAGATCCGTAGTGCCACCCCCAAAATCCACAAGAGCTACCCCCAGGTCCTTTTCCTCCTGGGTTAAGACTGCTTCGGCTGAGGCAAGGGGCTGGAAAACTATGTCCACTACATCAAGCCCTGCCCGGTTTGCGCACTTGATAAGGTTCTGTGCAGCCGTAACCGCTCCTGTCACTATATGTACTTTGGCTTCCAGCCTTACCCCGGTTATTCCGACAGGATCCAGTATCCCTCCCTGCTCATCCACAATGTACTCTTGTGGCAGAATATGTATGACCTCCCTATCAAGGGGTATGGCTACCGCCCTTGCCGCATCTATGACTCTGTCAACGTCCTCCTGGGAGACCTCCTGGCCCTTTACAGCTATCACCCCATGGCTGTTGAATCCCTTTATATGGCTGCCGGCAATACCAATGAACACTGAGCCGATTTCACACCCGGCCATGAGTTTGGCCTCTTCCATAGACCTCTGTATGGAATCGACCGTGTTGTCTATATTGACAACCACTCCCTTTCGGAGACCTATAGAAGGATAAGTCCCCACGCCTATAATCTCAGCACCCTTTTCGCTGATCTCACTCACTACCGTACATATTTTAGTAGTGCCGATGTCTAGGCCGACAATCATGTTACCGGGTTTCTCCACCATTTCCTCTCCTAATGTTTCAGACTAACCAGGGCCTGGCCGGGGCCATAATCCAAATCAACCTTAGCTGCTTTTTTATATGTTCCTGAGCGATAGAGTTGATACAGGACTTTTTCCGCCTTACTGAATTGGGCGCGGAGATTTTCAGTATCAAAGTGAAAAGGAATACCGTTGTCAGATGTATAGAGTGTTAAGTTATCTTTCTTGGCTATGTCTATTTGGCTAATATTGTTTACACCCAGAGTTCTTGTGCCTTTACTTGCCATGGATATTAATTCCATGGCCTTTTGGATTTGGTGATTTGGTGATTTGGTGATTTGGTGATTTTTTATGTTTTCAGGGTCAATCCCGGTAATGATGGGAAGAGAGACCGGGTCTTCTGTTGAAAGTTTATCGATAATTTCACCTTGTTCATCAACCAAATACATTTTATCAGAATTCAACAGGGCTACCGGAGTACATTCTTTGATCGTAATAATCAGGTGATCCGGCAATTTTTTCTTAACTTTAACCGTATGGACCCAGGGATGTGCCTCTATGGACGTTGCAATTGATTTCAGATCGAGAGACAAAAGATTGTCTTGGGCGGTCACATCGCTCAGTTGCAAAACCTCCTCTTCTGTGACGCGATCGCAGCCTTTCACCAGGACCTGACAAACCCTGAAAAGATCAGATTGACTTGCCCAATGCCGACACATAAAAAAACCTACAAGCACAATGCACATTACGGCTATGCCGACCAATATTTTAGAATTGATAAGCCACGATATGGAAGATACCGGTTTGACAGACTTGGTCCGCGAGCCGGAGCTACGTGCTGAAGACCTGAATTCTGAAGACGGTCTTCTGATTTTCATGTTTCCATACCCCAAATAGATACTTCCGGGACAAGTCCTACATCAGCCTCTTTTTTTACACGCTCTCTAATGATTTCCAGCAAGTCCATTACCTGTACGGCACTGGCTTTTCCACGATTTACAATAAAGTTCGCATGCTTTTTGGATACCTCAGCATCCCCGATTCTAAGACCTTTGAGTCCACATTGGTCTATGAGCTTTCCTGCTGAATCTCCCGGGGGATTTCTAAAAACGCACCCTGCGTTTGGTTTTCCTATAGGCTGGGTGGTTCTCCGTTTGCGCATCACGTTTCTGACATTGCGCTTGATCTGATCGGGGCTGCTTTTGTCAAGTTGAATTCTTGCGGCAGAGATAAGGGCCTTGTCCGGCAGTCTGAAAGACCTGTAATCAAATTGCAATTGATTTCTCTGGAACCAGCAACTCCCGTCCGGGCCTGTAAATTGTACAGCGTCTATCGCTTCCGCCATTGAGCACTTGTTAGTGCCGGCATTCATGGATATGGCCCCACCTACACTGGCCGGAATGCCGGAAAGATTCTCAAGACCACACAGGCTATTGTGTATGGACCAGGAAATAAGGGACTTCAACCTGCATCCTGCCTCTACAGACACTATTGTTTTAAAGGTATGGCCGGGAGTGGAATGGATACGATTCAGGGCTGCCAGGGACATGACCAGCTTCACTCCTTTATCGCTGATCAACAGGTTGCTCCCCTGGCCCAGCACCTTATAGGATATAGAACGATTACCGAGATAAAAAATGGTATGTTCAAGGGCCTTCAAGGTCCGTGGAACCAGGAATAGATGCGCAGGCCCGCCTATGCGAAAGCTTGTTAGCGGTAAAAGCGGAACATTCTTGCGCACCTGAAGATCTTTTATCCTTTCCAGATCCTTAGAGAGCAAACGCTGACTCCTTTGTCTTAAGCATGTCCAGAATTTTTGGTCCAATACGCCCTATGGCACCGGCTCCAAGAGTCATGACCACATCACCCTCCTGCAGGCTTGGTACAATTGCATGAGGAAGGTCCTTGCAGGACTCCACATAGTGCACGGGTCCACCACGTTTATCCCTGATGTTTCTTGCCAGACGTTTTCCGCTGACTCCTACTATAGGAGTTTCACTGGCTGGATAGATTTCCGTCAGCCATAGTTCATCAGTTTCCCCGAAGGCCGTGGTGAAATCGTCCATTAATGTCTGGGTTCTGCTGTACCTGTGGGGTTCAAAAAGGACCACGAGCCGGCGTTCAGGCCAACATGCCCTGGCAGCCGATAGGGTGGCCTGTATCTCAGTAGGGTGGTGTGCGTAGTCATCTACTACTGTTACTCCCTCTGTTTCACCCAGTATCTCAAATCGTCTGCTTACGCCTTCATATGAAATAAGACCAGCCTGGATCTTATGAAAGGGTATCTCAAGTTCAAGCCCCAGGGCCATTGCAGCCAGGGAATTTCTTACATGGTGCAGCCCGGGGACCTTGAGTTGTATCTCGCCGAGTTCAGAGTTTTGCCACCAGGCATTGAAGGATACTCCCAGGCCTTCAAAGGTGATATCTCTGGCCTGCAGATCAGACTCAGGTCCTGTCCCATAAGTCATTACCCGTTTTTTTACTGCCGGGAGCATTTCTCTGAGGTAGGGGTCATCTCCGCAGAGTATGGCAAGACCATAGAAAGGGACTTTGTCTATAAAATCCAGAAAACACCGGATTATGGCATTCAGGTCTGTATAATAGTCCAGGTGTTCCTTGTCTATATTGGTTACTACAGCTATGCTTGGTGTAAGGCGCAAAAAGCTTCCGTCACTCTCATCGGCTTCTGCTATAAGGAACTCGCCCTGTCCCCAACAGGCATTGCTTCCCAGGCCATTCACCTTTCCTCCTATGATGACCGTTGGATCAAGTCCACCGGCGCGAAGCACAGAAGAAATCATAGAAGTCGTACTGGTCTTTCCATGGGCCCCAGCCACTGCTATGCCGAACTTCTTAAGCCGCATCAATTCCGCAAGCATTTCAGCCCTTGGTATGACCGGAATTTTGGCAAAATAAGCCCCCTGAACCTCAGGATTGTTTTCTCTGACAGCAGAGGAAATCACCACCACGTCGGCACCCTGAATATTTTCAGAAGCGTGGCCCCTGTAAATTGTGCCTCCCAGTTTTCTGAGAGACCTGGTGATTTCAGTCTCACGCAAATCAGAACCCGTGACTCTATATCCAAGATTAAGAAGGACCTTTGCAAGGCCGCTCATGCCTATTCCGCCGATTCCTACAAAATGCATATGTTGTTTTTTATACATGGTTACGTACTGTAGAACCTTTCAATGTATTAGTTTCTGTTTCAGAATATGAAAAAGTATGTCCGGCCATCTCTATCAGTGTAGAGGCTATCTCTGTAGCTGCCGTAGGTTTTCCAAGTTTTCGAGCATTTTCTCCCATATTGATGAGCTTTTGGGGATTCTCCAGCAAAGACTGTATCTCTCCCGCCAGTTTTATAGCACCGATTTCTTCTTCTAGGAAGTATTTGGCAGCCCCGGCTTCAGTCAGTTCTCTGGCATTGGCATCCTGATGGCTGTCAGTTGCCCAGGGATATGGAATGAGGATCGAGGGCTTTCCCAAGGTTGTGAGCTCAGCCAGAGTACCTGCTCCGGCCCGGCAGATAACCAAGTCTGCCCAGGAATAGGATTCACTAATGTTAGGGATAAATGGGGTCACTTTGGCCGGAATGTTTGCATCCTTGTAAAATTTCTCAACATGTGACACATCCAGCTTGCCGGTTTGGTGAATAATTTCCAAATGAAAACCGGATTGCCACAAAACCTGTATGGCCGAACCAGCAAGCCGATTCAGGCATCTGGCACCCTGACTGCCTCCCAGGACCAAGAGATTTAGTGATTTAGTGATTTGGTGATTTAGTGATTGAAATGTCCGTGTGGGTCTGTGTGGGTCTGTGGCTAATGATTTGGTGATTTGGTGATTTAGTGATTGAATTATGTTTTTCCGTATGGGATTTCCAGTAAAAATTACCCTGTTTTTTGGAAAGTATTTAACAGTTTCTTTAAAGCTCACAAACACTGTCTTTGCGAACCTGGAGGCCAAACGATTTGTGAGCCCGGGGATAAGGTTCTGCTCATGGAGGGCTGCGGGTATCCGCAACATTCGCGCTGCAAGAAGTGCAGGCCCGGAGACATATCCCCCGACGCCCAGTACCACATGAGGCCTGAATGATTTAAGCCACGAACAAGCCCTGATCGTGGAGAAAGGAAGTCCAGCCAGAGAACGCATGGTTGCTGCAAGGCCTGAGCCCCTGAGAGGCCTTGTGTTCAGGATTCGGTAATCCCATTTACGCCCTGAGAGTGCTTTTTTTTCCACCGGGCGGCCTGTGCCTATCCACATAACATCTATACGGCCATGGGACTCCATGGCCTCAACTACGGCAATTCCGGGAAAAACATGTCCACCCGTGCCACCACCAGCCACGACTAATTTGGTGATTGAGTGATTGGGGGATTGAGTGATTTGGTGATTTGGTGATTTGGTGATTGTTTTGTGCATATATATATCTCGGCTCATAGTTAAATTCACAATCTGCTTGCATATGTATTTTTAAATAAATTCCCTTCTTAAAATCACCCAATCACTCAATCACCCAATCACCAAATTCCCTGGTTGCTTCCTGAAAGGCCATGCCACGTTCTTCATAGTTTTTGAACATATCAAAGCTGGAGCAGGCCGGGGAAAGAAGTATGGCATCACCGGGCTCAGCCAGGGACGTTGCTTTCTCCACAGCTTTTCTCATAGTCTTTTTGCCGTTTTTTGTTCCAAGCACCTGGATAACAGGCATTACCTTACTTAGGACTTTTTCAAACGCCTTGGCCTCTTCGCCTATAACAATCGCACCACGAATATGCGCCTTTTTTGTGGCTTCGGCCAGGGAGGCATAATTTTCACCCTTACTGCGGCCACCCACGATGAGCACTATTGGCTGATCTATGGACTCCAGCGCGCGAAGTACAGACGCGACATTGGTAGCCTTGGAGTCGTCATAATAGTCGATGCCCGCATTTTGAACCACCCACTGAAGTCTGTGATGTGCCGCTTTGAAGCTTTGGATAACAGACTGCACGGCACCTGCACCTGCACCTGCCAGGCGTGAAAGGAGTATGGCACAAGCCAGGTTTTCAATATTATGTCGACCCCTTGGGGACCAGCTTTCTAAGTCATATTCCTCCCATTTATTATCAGGCCACATGATGTTGATTTTTTTCAAAGAGGTATCCGGCCCGGCCCCGGGAACTCCGGGGCGAAGCATCCCGAAGTAGAGCCTTCTGGCGCGTCCTCTGTCCTTCCACGTTTCCAGTTTCTTGTCGTCCATGTTGCGAATGGCCCAATCTTCAGGCCTTTGGAAGTCATAGATTGCTGCCTTGCTCTCTCCGTAGCTTTTGATGTCCTGGTAGCGATCAAGGTGATCCGGCGCAAGATTGAGCCATGCTGCTGTTTTGAACCTTGGAGGAGTGAAAGGAAAATATCTGGTCCTTGGGAAGTAATCCAACTGGAAGCTGCTAATCTCTAAAACCGCGATAGTTTCCTCAGTATGTTCTTCAATGAGTGCAGATAATGGTGTTCCAATGTTCCCAGCCCTTACATGGGGCACATTGGCCTTTTTTAGCATCTCATCCACAAGCATGGTAGTAGTGGTTTTTCCGTTTGTGCCGGTGATGCCGATTAGAGGTCCTTTCCAGAAGGATGCCGCAAGGGCCAGTTCTCCAACCACAGGGATGTTGGACCTGCGTGCTGCCTCAAGGGCAGGAATGTCAGGTGAAACACCAGGGCTAACCACTATCAGGTCGGATGAAAGGCAGGTCTCTACCTTATGTTTTTTTGTCTCCACTCCGACGCTATTTTTATCACACCAGCCTGCCAGGCCCTTAGGCCACTTATTCAGGGGATTCAAGTCACTGCACATGACTTGTGCCCCTTGAGAGACGAGCCATCCGGCAACCGCCCGCCCGGATACCCCCATGCCCAATATCGTTACTCTTTTGCCTTTCAGTTCCACTCAATCACCAAATCAGTAATTCATTAGCCACAGACACACACAGACATTTCAATGTAACTTCTCAATAAGTTCGGGCAAATCATACTTTGCGGCTATCCACTAGATTCCGGCTTTCGCCGGAATGACGATTGGGTGTAAGCGCCTGTCATTCCGGCGAAAGCCGGAATCTAGTGACTGCTACCCGGACTTATTGAGAAATTACATTTCAATCACCAAATCACTAAATTCATTATCTTAGCTTGAGCGTGCTGATTGCTACCAGCCCCAGCAATATAGAAATTATCCAGAATCTCACAATGACCTTTGGTTCTTTCCATCCCTTAAGCTCAAAGTGATGATGGATGGGAGCCATACGGAAGATCCTCTTGCCTCCTGTTGTTTTGAAGTAAAAAACCTGAAGAATTACGGATAATGCCTCAACTACGAAAATTCCACCTACAATGACAAGCAGCATTTCCTGCTTTGAGAGAACGGCCACTGTTCCCAGGGCACCGCCCGCAGCAAGGGAACCTACATCTCCCATGAAGATCTCTGCAGGATAGGTATTATACCAGAGGAAACCCAAACCGGCCCCTACCATTGCGCCACAAAACACTGCAAGCTCTCCTGCGCCCGGAACCGAAGGAATCTGGAGGTACTGGGCAAGAGTCGAATGGCCGGCCAGATATGTAAACAGGGCGTAGACTGATGCAGCTATTATGAAAGGGCCGGTAGCAAGTCCGTCCAGACCGTCGGTCAGATTAACCGCATTGGAGGTCCCTACGACCACAAGCAGAGCGAAAACACCGTACATAATCCCGAGATCAGGCTGAAAGTTCTTAAAGAACGGGATACTAAGATGGGTATCCCACTTACCATGTGCGGCAATTATACACGCGGCTAAAAGTACAAAGACTGTCTGCCAGACGAGCTTCCACCTGCCGGACAGACCTGTGCTGTTCTGTTTTCTGATCTTCAGCAGATCGTCCGCAAGGCCTATTGTGCCGTAACCGACAAGAATTAAAATGCTTATCCATACGTACAGATTCCTTAGGTCGGCCCACAGGAGTGTGGCGACCAGGATGGACACAATGATTAATATGCCCCCCATGCTTGGTGTCCCGGTTTTTGCATGATGATTTGCCGGCCCGTCGTCCCTGATGACCTGGCCCATCTGCATTGCACACATGCGTCTCATAAACCAAGGTCCAAAAAACAATATTATTGAGAGGGCGGTAACAGCCGCATATATTGTCCTGAATGTGATGTAGCGAAAAACATTAAATATAGGCCACATATCGTGGAGGGGATATAGCAGATGAAAGAGCATTAACCTATTCCTCTCTCAGATGCCTGATAAGGGCATCCACAGCTCTCTCAAGGCCTATGGCCCGTGATCCCTTTACCAGTGTGGTTGCCGGGGAGGGCATGCAGTCAAGAGCGGCCGATTCCATCCAGGAAAGCAAATCCTCCGTATTGGGGAAGATACGAATAGCCTTTTGCGAAATACCGGCCTTTTGGGCGGTTTTGGAAACAGCATCCGCGAATTGGCCTACGAAGATTAGAAGATCAACCCCCGTATTTTCTGCAAGTCGTCCAAGATCCTGATGGAAGTCGTAGGCCGCATCTCCGAGTTCCAGCATGTCTCCCAGGATCGCTATCTTTTTTTCGCCTTTGCTCCAAAGATCGAGAGTCTCAAGAGCCGCTCTCATGGAGCCTGGGTTTGCATTATAAGAATCGTCTATCAGCCTCCATTTAGGCCCAAGATTTTTCAGAAAAAGGCGGCCTGGAACCGGTTTTACTTCCTCCAGCCCTTGCTTGATCCTGGCCGGTGTCAGCCCCACTGCATGGCCGGTAGCTGCGGCTGCAACCGCATTTTGCACATTTGTTCTTCCTATAAGTGGAAGATCAACAGAGAGTCTGCTTCCTGCAATATCCAGATCCAGCAAAGTGCCATGCCCGCCCGGGGTCCAGGACAGGCAGGTGATTTGGTGATTTGGTGATTTGGTGATTTGGTGATTTGAAGATGGCAAGGCCTTTTGTCCCATGGAATAGCCCACTACCTGACACGTTAGATCTTTGGCCCCTTCCATCACCAGGGGGTCGTCAAGGTTCACCACTGCCACACCTGTTTGGGAAAGGGCTTTCCAAAGTTCCCATTTTTCCCTGGCTACTTGCTTTATATCCCCAAGGCCGACAAGGTGGGCAGGCTGTATGGTAGTAATAAGGCCCACTTGTGGCTTGGCAATTTCACACAGCCGGTGTATTTCTCCCGGTTGGTTCGTTCCCATTTCCAGCACTGCCCAGGAATCATCAGACTTGGCCGAAAGCAGGCTGAGCGGGAGTCCGATAAGGTTGTTAAAATTCCCAGGGGTTTTAGCCACTTTCCATTTTTTCCCCATGATCGAGAAAATCAGTTCTTTTGTAGTGGTCTTGCCGCAACTGCCCGTAATGCCGACTACCTTGATTCCAAGGTGTTCCCTATACCATGCTGCGAAATCTCCCAGGGCCTTCAACGAATCCTGGACTTGCAGCAGGACTGGACGCCGGCGAAGGTCGAAATTCGTATGTCGAAATTCAAAGGTCGAGCTGACTACTGCGCCGATGGCCCCTTTTTTTATAGCGTCAAGGACAAAATCATGACCGTTGAAACGGTCCCCTGAAAGTGCCCAGAAAATATTCCCTTTTCTTACTGATCTGGAATCTGTTGATATTCCGTGGATTGCTGTATCCGGGTCACCCGAAAGGACCATGGCTCCAATAGCTGTTGCCACCTGAGAAGCCTTTAATCGAAATCCCCGACCCTCAGGATCCTCTACCTTCGACTCTTGTCTTTTATTCCTTGAACCTTGAACCCTGAACCCTGAACCTTGAATCTTGCGTTTTGCCCCAAAAGCCTCTTTCAATATTTCTCTATCGTCAAAGGCAAGTCGTTCGTTGCCGATTATCTGGTAGGTTTCATGTCCTTTCCCGGCCACGAGCAGACAGGCACCGGGCCGCGCTTTTTCTGCTGCCCATAAAATAGCGTCCCTTCTGTCTGGAATTACCTTCACTTCAGCTTTGTTTGCAGGGTGATGGGAAGGAAGGTCTCTGAGGCCGTTCAACATCTGATCGAGTATGGCAAGAGGGTCTTCAGTGCGGGGATTGTCCGAGGTCAGCACAACAATATCTGCCAGTGAAGCGGCTGCCTGCGCCATGAGAGGACGCTTGCCCCTGTCTCTGTCTCCTCCACAGCCGATTGCGCAAATCAGAGGCTTGGGCCCTAATCGAATAAGGCAGTTCAGAACACTTTCAAGGGCGTCAGGAGTGTGGGCGTAGTCTACAAGGGCGGTCACTCCCTGGGGGGTATGCACAGGATCGAGTCTTCCCGGAATACGCATTATTGATTCTATGCCGGTCTGAATATGGTCGGGATCTATCCCAATGGTGATTGAAGTCGCTACTGCTGCAAGGATATTGTATAGATTGTGCAGACCTAGAAGCTTGGATTTTATGGAAACAGGCCCTTTGGGCGTGGCAAGCTTACCTGTTATTCCATCAATATTGATTGACTGGAACTCAGGTCTTACCCCGGCATCAGGACTGAGACCATAACTGATCTTTTTCCTTTGTAGTATCTCCCACAGGCGCCTTCCATACAAGTCATCAATGTTGATGATTGCCGTATCAGAGGGATACTCCAAAAACAATTTTACTTTGGCCTGGAAGTATTGTTCCATGTCTCTATGGTAATCCAGGTGATCGCGGCCCAGATTGGTAAAAATAGACGCAGCGAAACTGCACCCTGAGATCCTCTGCTGGTCAAGGGCGTGGGAAGATACCTCTAAGGCCACTGCCTTTGCCCCTTGCTCCGACATGTCGGCCAGGATCTCCTGCAGTTTTATGGCATCAGGGGTAGTGAGTTCAGAAGGTATCTCTATGCCCCAATGTCTCTGGTTTATAGTCCCGATTACACCAGGATTCAGACCGGCTTTACTGAAAATGCCTTCCAGGAGGTATGTGATCGTAGTTTTACCATTAGTACCAGTGATGGCTATAAGGGCCATTTTTTTACTGGGATTTCCATAAAAGGCACTTGCCAGAAGACCGGTTGAAAGCCTGGGGTCGTCCACTCCTATAACAGGAAGTGCTCCAGGAACGGTCTTGACGTAACGATGGACATCTTGGTTTGGCATTAACAGGGCAGAGGCTCCTTTCACCACGGCATCATTGATAAATTGTCTTCCATCAAGTTCAGTGCCGGGAATTGCCACAAATATATATCCCTGATTTACCTGCCTGGAGTCTGCGGATATGCCCTTGATTTTTACGTCATCCAGCTTAGGTGATATAGAAGCAGCAGGTCTCAGCACTTCCAACATATCCCGCAATGTCCTTTCTTGCCGCATGTTACCAAACATCATTTGCAGGTTATACTGCAGACCTTCACAGCCTTAAGAGGTGTTCCTGATCTTGGTTTCTGTGCGATCACAGTCCCTACACCTTTGAGTTTGGTGAAAATGCCTATGGATTGCAGAATATCCAAGGCCTGTCTTACGGATTTTCCCTTAAGATTCGGCATCCTGGAGAGTTCTTTTTTGGTCTCTTGGCTTTTCACTGTTCGCCATTTGTCTTTCAATGGTATCTGTGCAGCCTGTTTTACTACTATTAGTGCTCGCCCTAAAGTGCCCCGGCGTTCACGAGGATCAATTTTTACGCCGTCAAGCAAAACAATATAACTTACTTTAGGTGATTTGTCGGGCCAGAATCCCAGGGCGGTTACCTGGGCTGGAAATTGAGTGGATATCTGCTCAGACTGTTCATTCCACCTGATGCTCGCAAGAGAAGGCCCTCCTCTGACCGCGAGGTTTTTCCGCAATTTTAGTATGAGCTCTTCTGTTAACCAGGGGATTTTGGTCTGCCTTTGGTCCTTCACAGAAGACTCGGATGTCAAGAATTCATCAGGGCTTTGTAAAGCTACATGTGGTGTCACCAATATATTCCCATTTATCAGGGCGGAGAAGGCCCTGAGAATCTGGATCGGACTGGCTGTAATACCCCGGCGCAAGAAGCAATTTCGTGAACTCGGCAGGGCTGAAGAAAGACTGCCTTGGCCTTCACCCGGAAGATCAATACCTGTAGACTGACCAAACCCCAGACCCCAGAGATCCCTTGACAGGCCGTCATAAGAGACAAAATCTTTCAGCTCCTGTTCAGCCCAGGGACTCCACAGGACCAGACCTTTACCCAAAGTCTCCCATTGCCACTTCCGGGCCATTTCGTCCAAAGACTGACCTTCTGATTTTGCCAGCTCACTTTGTTCAAACATCCAGTTCAAGAGAGGCGCAAGGACCATCAGGTCAACATTATCTTGCAGAGAGTAATTTGTAATATTCGTCGCAGGTAGTTCCCAAAAACGTTCCGGGTCCCAGGAAGGTTTGCTGGCAAGGGCAAGGATCTCACCGTTTTCAACACTCATTATAACAAGACAGCCTTTATCGGCCTTAAGCCTTTTCATCTGCCTGCCAAGCTCTTTTTCCGCTGATGACTGAATATTTTTTTCAAGGGTAAGCGTAAGTTCCTGTCCACCTGCGTGAATTTGTGACACATTAGTGTGGCTTAAAAGGCTGTCATATGTGTATTCAATTCCCTCAAGGCCCCTGCCGCCGTGATCGACAAATCCCAAAACCGGAGAAGCCAGTGAACCGCAAGGATATACCCTTTTATATTTTTCCGATATTTCTATTCCCTTAAGCCGCATGTCTTTCAGCTTCAGGCCTTGTTCTACGGAAATGCCGTCTTTTAGACGGATAACGCCCTGTTCCTCCGCCGGCAGTTTTGTCACAGCATTAGGATCAAGGCCAAGAATTTCTGATACCTGTGGTGCCCAATCATCAACTTGCGGCAACTTGGAAGGCCTTGCTAAGGCAGAGATTGTCTTTTGGCTTACGGCGAATATTGCTCCTGTCCTGTCAAGAATTATGCCCCTGCACAGAGGGCTTTGCCGGGAATAGTAGTCACGGCTCTGTTGTTGAGAAAGCCTGGACGAATCAATGTCATATTCGCTATTGACATTGTTGCTCTGCCAAAAGCAACCAACAAACGATGTGGTAATGATCAAAAACCCAGCCAGGACAAAAAGGAACAAAATTTTCTTATCTTTATAAGGAAAACTCATTCTGATCTCTATCACCTAAGTTGAGCTATTAGCCTTTAGCTGTTAGCTATTAGTTTAATGATTACAGGATGTTTTACTATTACAAACTTTTACCCTGTTGAATTCAGCTTTGCTGCACCCTTTGGGGATTCAACAAAGTGAACCCGTTGGGGGTTATTTCTAATTAGTGTCTGAACGAAAACTAACCAAAACTGTCATTTCGAGCAAAGCGAGAAATCTTATCGTACTGAAAATACAGGCATTAAAGATTTCTCCCTACGGTCGAAATGACAAAA
>Ga0164318_10003826_pt1 | contig 14328 bp, 12 predicted proteins | sample GuaBasSedimGuay9_FD_113734 | JGI IMG/M metagenome (GOLD analysis project Ga0164318, IMG submission 113734) | Subseafloor sediment microbial communities from Guaymas Basin, Gulf of California, Mexico - Guay9, Core 4571-4, 0-3 cm | ecosystem: Environmental > Aquatic > Marine > Hydrothermal vents...
GACACTTCAATCGAAGAGATAGCTAAAGAGAATAATATCTACTCGCCAGAGAGAGACTATGGCCCTATCTCGGTAGTTGCTGGTACTGGACAGATAATCGAGGGGCTCGATAAGGCGCTGCTTGGAATGAAAGTGGGAGAGAAAAAAACACTAAGGATAGTGCCAGAAGAAGCTTTTGGAGAGAGAGTTCCAGAACTTGTCCAGAAAATACCAATAGAAATTTTTAAGGAGAACGAAATAGAACCAAAAGAAGGTATGCAAGTGAATACGAGCTATGGAATTGCAAGAATTACTAAAATAGAAGAAAATGAAGTAGAACTAGACTTTAATCATCCCCTTGCAGGAAAAACAGTAATATTTGAGATAGAAATAAAAGACATAATTAAAAAATAGCCTATTCTTCCTTTAACCTAGGCTTCCCAACCATAGCTTTTAGAATCCTATCAACAATAGGTTCTTTCTTTTCTTCTTTTTTAGGTTCAGGTAGCTTTAATTTCTTCACCTCTTCATAGGTATCGGCAATACCGCAACTATTACCGACCCCTACTACCACTACCCCCTTACCCTCTGGTGCCATTAAAATACTATGCTTTATTTTTTCTATAACCTCCGGAACAGAATCTGCTATGTTCTTCGTAAGCGGAGAGATGGCTTCCTCCACAGACATTTTTATTGCTATTGCTTCTAGGGGTATATTTCTCTCTACGGCTGCTTCCTCTATTTTTGCCTTCTCAGGTCCCGGATCACCTATTGCTGCTCCTATCCCCTCGCTTACTTTTCCGCTTTTTTCTCCTTCAAGCTTAACACTTGCATCTATCGTTATTATTTTTGCTATTTCCCTTCCCTTACATATTTTCTTAACAGCATTACCAAGTTTACCTAAGTTTGCACCAGGTCCATGAGCTTTGAGAACATATACCTTTCTCTTCTCAATTTCGGTTTCATGACAAACCACATCTTTTGCTATCTCATAGGTTTCTCCCCTTATTAAATTGGCAGCAACTAATGGACCTATACTATCTCCTATCGGTTTTCCCTCAGATATCGCCTTAACTCCTTCCATTTGAGCTTTTGCCAGCTTTTTAATCATCGGAAGATTCATCTGAACTAGCATAGCTATTTGTAAATTGTTGGTTTTCTTTATGAATTCAACATAGTGCCTAACAAGTTTAGCTATGGTATTTAGTCCTATTCCTCCTTTAAGGAGAGAGACTATATTGGCCCTCCAAATCTCATCGCTCTCTGGAGCAATTGTCTGAGCAATTGACTCGAGTTTTTCTTCAACTTTATCAAGAAGGTGTTCTATTTTCTTTAGTATTCCATAAGGGTCTAAATCCACTGGCGGGATCAAAAAAAGTTCTAAAGCATTTTCTATAATTTTTTTGGGGTCTTCTTTAACCTTTCCTTTTTCTTTACATACGCTTGCAGTGATATTTACAGCTCTTCTTGTATATCCCTCTAATTTTTCGGCTACTGCTTCTATTTCTGCTATTATTTTGAATAGCATATACCTAGGATAGAGGAATATAAAAAGGAAAAATAAGAGCATCCACAGAACCTGTCCAGCCGAAGTGTTGAACATTCCTTCACCTTTCAAAATCTTTACTTTTAAGTTTTATCCTCATCAAGTCCTCAGCCACTTCAACATTTCTAAAGACTTCTCTTGCTTGACTTAAAAGTTTTTCTACGGTTTTGTATCTCGGACTTATATGGGTGAGGAAAAGCTTTCTCGCTTTTCCCTCTCTAGCAACATTCGCCGCCTCCACGCATGTTGAATGATAGTTTTCAATTGCATTCTCAAGTAAGTCGTGGTCAAAAGTAGAATCGTGAATTAAAATAGAATTCTCACAACTCCTAATAACATTCTCACATGGTCTGGTATCTGAAGAATAAACTATTTTTATGCCTTTTTTCTTTTCTCCTAGAACATCCTCCGGATAAATCCATCTTTCTCCTATCTTTACCTTTTCACCTCTCTGTAGTTTCTTATACATAGGTCCTGGCTTTATTCCCAAAGCCTTAGCTTTCTCCACCAGAAAAACCCTTCCTTTCTTTTCCTCAAACACTAAACCAAAGCATGGTATTGAATGCTCTACCCTAATAGCTTTTATTTTATATCCCTTTCCTTCAACCTCGTATCCGTGAAATATTTCATGAATCCTAATTTTAAAACTCAACGTATACTCTCCAATTCCAAGAATTCTATCCATTTGGTCCTTTATTCCATGGGGAGCATATATGTGCAAGTCTTCTGACCTCCCAGCAAATGCCATTGTTTGAATCAACCCTGGCAATCCAAGCAGATGGTCTCCATGAAAATGGGTTATAAAAATTTTATTTATTCTCATATAACTGGTTTTAGACGTTATAAGCTGTCTTTGAGTTCCCTCTCCACAGTCCCATAGGATAATTTCGTCGCCATATTTTATAGCTATCGCTGAATGCCCTCTAGATGAGGTGGGTATCGCCGCTGTAGTACCAAGAAAAATCAGCTCCAAGCTAATGAAAGATTCCCCCTAGCTTTTACTTTAGCCTTGTTATAAATTTTTCTTCCAATTTTATCTTCACCCACAAAATAAATTATATCTTCCAAGTCTAATTCAAATTCTCTAGCTAATTTAATTGCTTCTTTTTCATTTTCTTTAAATATTACTTCAAAAAGCGGGAAATATATTTCTTTTATTACTTTTTTAGAACAGTGAAGTTTTTGTTTAAGTTTTTCGGCTATTGCTTTTTGTCTCTCTCTTATTTTTTTGGTCTGCGCAAGCTTTGTAAAAATTGTGGGATAACTATACTTGACAAATTGAGAATATTTCTCTTCTTTTGCAAGAGCTATCCCTGCAGACATAAAATCGATAGCATACTTCATTAAACCCCAATCTTGTCTTCTTTTTATTCTTCCAAGATAAATATCTGCCTTTGAAAGATAGTCATATGCCCTACTCAAATCTTCTTTAGAGGTATACTCTCTGGGTACATTTTCAACTAGCCATTGCATAATTGTCTCTGGATCCTCTTCGCTCTCTTGAACGGCTTCTATAGCTCTATATGCATATTTAGTCTTTAAAATTCTCAAAATAGTCTCATATATTTTAACCTCGGAATCCCTCAGACTGAGTATTTCAGTGCTTTCTATTGTTAGCTTTTTTTCTCCTTGGGCTAAAGCTTGTAAATCATTAATGGCTGCCCTTAAATCTCCGTTTGAATTTGTAGCTATTATTTTAAGTACATTTTCAGATGCAATTATTCCTTCTCTCCTACATATCTCTTTCAAAACTTTTACAATAGTTCTAGTATTTATCCTACCGAACTGTATCATCAAAACAAGTTGTCTGAACTCTTTGGGCAGATTCCAAGGATTATTTGCTATAAGCACGATTGGCTGGAATGTCTCTTTTATACACTTAACTATGGCTTTCAATCCTCCTATATCATACTTACCATGTATTCCATCTACTTCATCTAAGATTATTATTTTTTTTCTTTTTGTATCATTACTCAGAGTTAAAGTATGAGAGGCTGCACCCACTATCCGATTTATCACCTTGTAAGTCCTAGTATCAGAGGCATTAAGTTCAATATAGTCGTATCCTAACTCATTAGCTAATGCATAAGCTACAGAGGTTTTTCCTACCCCGGGTGGGCCATACAGTAAAACTGCTTTCTTTTCTGGTATGCCTTCTTTCCATTCATTAACCCATTTTAATAAAGCTTTTATCGCCTTACTATTTCCCGCAATTTCTTTTAGTTTTTTTGGTCTATATTTTTCTGTCCAAGTTTCCATTCTTATAATAAAATATTTTTCTTTTTGTTATGTTAATTTTTCCCCTTTAATGGGATGAAAGAATATCGGGCTAAGGATATAGAGATTTTAGAGGGTCTTGAGGCTGTACGAAAAAGGCCTGCTATGTATATTGGCTCTACTTCTCTTCGAGGATTGCATCACTTGGTATATGAGGTTGTGGATAACAGTATAGATGAAGCCCTAGTTGGATATTGTGATAGAATAGAAATTACCATACATCGGGATAACAGTGTGACCATAGAAGATAATGGAAGAGGAATTCCCGTAGATATTCATCCAAAATACGGGAAACCCGGAGTAGAAATAGTGATGACAACGTTGCACGCCGGAGGAAAGTTTGGTAAAAAAGTTTATAAAATTTCTGGAGGCCTTCACGGGGTTGGCGTAAGCGTTGTTAATGCATTATCTGAGTGGTTAGAGGTTGAAATAAAAAGAGGGGGAAAAATCTATTTTCAAAGATACGAACGAGGTACACCTGTAACAGAATTAAAAGTTATAGGAGAAGCTAAACAAACTGGCACTAAGATAACATTCAAACCCGACCCAACAATTTTTGATAAAATATATTTTGACCATGAAGTGTTAGCTTCGAGGTTCAAAGAATTGGCATTTCTAAATCCCGGAGTAAAAATTATTTTTAAGGATAAGAGAATAGGAAAAGAAGAGAGAAATCACTATGCTGGAGGCCTTGTATCATTTGTCGAATATTTAAATAAAAATAGAAATCCCTTACACGAAATTTTCTATTTTAAAGACCAAAAAAATGGTATTGTGCTCGAAGTTGCTCTCCAATATACGGATAGTTTTTCTGAAAATATATTTTCGTTTGCTAACAATATAAATACCAGAGAGGGAGGAACCCATATCTCTGGGTTCAAAGCTGCTTTAACTAAATCTCTTAATGAATATGCTAAGAAAAATAATCTATTAAAAGGGAAAAATTTAAGTGGGGAGGATGTTAGAGAAGGGCTAACAGCGGTAATAAGTCTTAAACTTCCAAATCCACAGTTTGAAGGACAAACCAAGACAAAATTGGGGAATAGTGAAATTAAAGGAATAGTAGAATCTCTGGTTTCTAAGGCTTTTTCCAAATTTTTAGAGGAAAACCCACATGCAGCTAAGGCCATACTAGAGAAAGCTATAGTAGCAATGCAAGCAAGAGAAGCCGCTAAAAAAGCTAGAGAACTCGTAAGAAGAAAAACTTCCTTAGATACTTCTCCTTTACCCGGAAAACTTGCAGATTGTTCATCCAAAAAGCCTGAAGAGAGAGAATTATATATAGTTGAAGGAGATTCTGCTGGAGGGAGCGCAAAACAAGGAAGAAACAGAAAATTCCAAGCAATCCTTCCACTCAGAGGGAAAATACTGAATGTTGAAAAAGCCAGACTTGATAAAATTTTAGAAAATGAAGAGATAAGAGCCATAATCACCGCAATTGGAACAGGAATAGGAGATGATTTCGATCTAAGCAATGCAAGATACCATAGAATAATAATAATGACCGATGCAGATGTTGATGGCTCCCATATCAGGACGCTACTTCTAACTTTTTTTTATAGGTATATGAGGCCACTAATTGAAGCTGGGTATGTATATATTGCCCAGCCGCCACTATATAGGATAAAAAAAGGGAAAAAAATCGAATATGCGTATAGTGAAGAGCAGCTTAAATTTAAATTTGCAAAATTCGGAATTGATGGACTTAAATTCTTTAGAAATGGAAAATCAGTAAATCGGGAGGATATCATAAGATTTATCGAGAAATTTGAACATGGCATAAGGGTAGATAATCTCTTTCCTCTTATAGTAGAAAATGGTAAAAAAATAAAAATAAAAAACCCCGAAGAACTTTTATCCTTTCTCTCTAATCGAGGAAGAGACAATTCATCTGTCCAGAGATATAAAGGATTAGGGGAAATGAATCCCGAACAACTTTGGGAGACAACAATGAATCCAAAAAATAGAACGATACTTCAAGTTACGATTGAGGATGCAATTGAAGCTGATAGGATATTCTCAACTCTAATGGGAAGCGCAGTAGAACCTAGAAGAAAATTTATCCAGAAACATGCGAAGGAGGTTAGGGTTCTCGATATATAGTGGGCTCGGCGAACCGAGGGCTATCACTTAGCCTCTATGGCTGGGATGAGTAGCCCTGACTTACCGAGTCCACAGCCCCCGTCCTTCGCACCTATGGGAAAAGCATGACCATAGGCCGGTTGACGGGGGCACACTTAATCTTTTCTTGAAGGTGGTAGCGATGGGTGAAGCTATTATTCCCGTAAAAATTGAAGAGGAAATGAAACGAAGCTATATAGACTATGCAATGAGCGTTATTGTTGGTAGAGCCTTGCCCGATGTCAGGGATGGTCTAAAGCCCGTGCACAGAAGAATTTTATTCGCTATGTATGAAATGGGGATGTTCCATAATAAGCCATATAAAAAGTCTGCTAGGATTGTGGGTGAAGTGCTTGGAAAATATCATCCCCACGGTGACCAAGCAGTTTATGATGCTCTAGTTAGAATGGCTCAAAGCTTCAACATGCGCTATCCTCTAATAGATGGGCAGGGTAATTTTGGAAGTTTAGATGGAGACTCTCCCGCTGCAATGAGATATACCGAAGTTAGACTATCGAAAATAGCAGAAGAATTGTTAGAAGATATAGATAAAGAAACCGTCGAGTTTGTTCCTAATTTTGATGATTCTTTATTTGAACCTTCTGTACTTCCAGCTAAATTACCTAATTTGTTAATAAATGGGTCTTCTGGTATTGCTGTTGGAATGGCTACCAATATGCCACCCCATAATCTGGGAGAAATTGTAGATGGAATAATAAAAGTCATAGAAAATCCCGAGATCGGGATAGAAGAGCTGATGAAATATGTGAAAGGGCCCGACTTCCCCACAGGTGGAGTAATATTAGGCGATGAAGAACTTAAAAAAGCGTATTTAACTGGGAGAGGAACGATAACAATAAGAGGGAAAACTAAGATAGAAAAAAATAAAATAATAATTACAGAACTTCCATATCAGGTTAATAAATCTAGACTTGTAGAAAATATTGCAGAGTGCATTAAAAATAGGAAAATTGAGGGAATAACAAGCTTAAGGGACGAATCTGACAGGGAAGGAATAAGAATAGTACTTGAACTCTCCGAAAATGTTGATGCAAATATTATACTCAATAGGCTATTCAAATTCACCCAACTTCAATCAACCTTTGGTATAATAAATTTAGCTTTAGTGAATGGGGAACCGAAAATTCTGAGTTTAAAAGACTTGATAAATGAATATTTGAAACATAGAAAAGAAATTATAACAAAAAGAACAGAATTCGAACTTAAAAAATCTGAAAAAAGAAAACATATATTGGAAGGACTTATTATAGCCTTAAAGAACATAGACAAAGTTATTGAAATTATAAAAAGATCAAAAGATATTGCCACTGCTAAATCCTCGCTAATAGAAGAATTTAACTTGACCGAAATTCAGTCTCAAGCTATTTTAGATATGCGTCTTCAGAAGATAACCGCTCTTGAAAAAGAGAAAATATGGAAAGAGATGGAACAACTTAAAATAAAAATATCAGAACTTAAACAAATACTTGAAAATGAGAGCATTATTTTTCAAATAATTAAAAAAGAGCTTTTAGAAATTAAAGAAAAGTATTCAGATGAAAGAAGAACTGAAATAGTAAAAAAAATTAAAAAATTCGAAGAAGATGACCTGATACCTGACGAACCTATGATAATAATTTTAACAAAAAATGGATACATAAAGAGGGTACCTCTCAAGGCATATAGAACTCAAAGAAGAGGAGGGAAAGGAGTAACGAGTATAGATGTTGAAGAGGACAGTATTGCTAATGCTGCTATTGCATCAACAAAAGAAACCTTGCTCTTTTTTTCAAATCAAGGAAAGGTATATGCAAAAAAAGTATATGAGCTTCCTCTTGGTAATAAATATTCAAAAGGAAAAGCTTTAGTAAATATTTTTCAAGTATCTAAAGATGGAAGAATAACTACTATGGCTCCCCTTGATTTGAAAGGAAAATTTCTTTTTATAGCTACAAAAAAAGGTATGGTTAAAAAGACAAAAATAGACGAGTTTTTAAATATATGGAAAAGTGGAAAAAAAGCCATAGAACTTGAAACGGGGGACGAAGTTATAGGGGCTAAAGTTACTTCTGGTGAAGATGAAGTTTTAATAGCTACATCCAAAGGAAAGGCACTAAGATTCTCTGAAAAAGATGTTAGAGCTACTGGTAGAAGCTCCAGAGGGGTTAAGGGAATCTCACTAAGTTATGGTGATGAGGTTATTGGAATGGATATTCTGAAAAAGGAAAAAGACCTACTCACGGTAACAAGATTGGGATATGGCAAGCGTACGAGTATTGAAAAATATCCCTTACATAAACGAGGGGGGAAGGGAGTTATAAATGCAAGACTAAGTAATGAAACTGGGGAGGTAGTGGGTGTTAAAATGGTGGATGAATCAGACGAAATTATTATCTTTAGCGAGGGAGGGATGTGTATAAGAATCCCCGTAACCGATATTCCAAAGATAGGAAGGAATTCAAAAGGTGTAAAGCTTATGCGGTTAATAAAAGATGAAGTAGCTACAATAGTTAGTCTGAAAGCTCCTCATCAATAACTTGACAAAATTTCTCAACTGGATGAACCCCAACTATTTTTCTTCCATTAATAAATATCGTTGGAGTTCCAGAAACACCATATTTAATTCCATCTTCTCTATCTTTTAAAACTTCTTCTTCATATTTTCTTGAATCCATGCATGCTTCAAATTTAGATAAATTCAACCCAAGTTGGTGGGCATATACTGAAAGCATCGTCAGGTTAAAAATCCACTCTTCCTGTTTTTCATATAGCAACTCATGATACTCCCAAAATTTTCCTTGCTCATTTGCACAGTCTGCGGCAATAGCAGCTGTGATAGAAATATTTCCATGGACGGGAAAATCTCTAAAAACTACCATCACCTTGTCATTATATCTTTGTAAGATCTCTGGTAAAATTTCTCTCTCAAATTTTTTACAATACGGGCATGTATAATCTGAAAATTCAACTATAACAACCTTGGCTTCCTTATTTCCTTTCCATGGGTCATCGTCCACGCTAACGTTTACTCTAGGTTCTTCAATTTTCTCGCTCATGTTTAGTGCTCTTAATATCAAAGTCTCCCCATCTTTTGTAATGTACACATTCACTTTACCAAAACTTTGACTCCCTTGATATAACTCAACTTCAACTTTATAGAGATGCTCTCCATAAGGAGAGGCACTTAAAGCCCTAGCTTTTGCCTCCCCACCAAGAAGGTTATTATTGATATAATCTATAGCTTTCTTCTCAGCGTCGCTTATGGGTATAACATTTACATTGGGGCATGAAGTTTGAGTAGGGTTTGCTTGACTTGGCCTAAAAGAAAAACCTATAATTGATCCCACTATGATCCCTATAATGATCCCCAAAACCAAAAAACCTTCCTTTTGCATTTGTCTAACGTTAGAGTTAGGAATATAAATAGTTTTCGAGGTTTAAAAAATGAAAGAAGAAGTTAGAAAGATACTGGAAAAACATAGGTATAAAATAGTAGGGAACCATTCAGCAGTCAAACTATGCCATTGGTTACGAGAAAGTCTTCGAAGAAAGAGAAGTTGCTATAAATCAAAATTTTACGGAATAGCCACGCATAGATGTCTACAGATGACCCCAAGTGTAGCATGGTGCCAGCATAGATGTCTATTTTGTTGGCGACCTGTTGAATATACTCTAGGCGAAAAAATAGATGTCCCTTTGGATGAACCTGAGTTTATAGTAGAAAATAGTATAAGGTCTCAAAGAGAACTCCTATCTGGATATTGGGGGGACGCAAGAGTAAGTAAAAAGGAAATGGAAGAAGCTTATAATCCAAAGCATGTTGCTATATCGCTGGCTGGAGAACCAACCAATTATCCGTATATTGAAGAGCTTATTGAAGCTTATCATAAAAGGGGATTTACAAGCTTTTTAGTAAGTAATGGTATGAATCCAGAAAAAATTGCAAAAGTAAAGCCCTCCCAGCTATATCTAAGCTTAATAGGATATGATGAAAAAAGTTATCTGAAAATTTGTAGACCTATAATAAAGGATGGATGGAAAAGATTTTTAGAAAGCTTAGAAATTTTTGGAACGAGAAAACTTAGGAGAGTAATAAGGATAACTCTAGTCAAAGGTTACAATTTAGAACATGCAAAAAAATTTGCAAAGCTAATTGAAATCGCATCTCCCACCTTTATAGAAACTAAGGGTTATGTTCACGTTGGTTTTTCAAGACTCAGATTGAAAAGAGAGAACATGCCAACTTTTCAAGAAGTGTTTAAATTTGCCAAAATTCTGGAAGAAGAAACGGGATATAAAATTAAGGACAAATGTGAAGAAAGCAAAGTTGTTTTACTGGAGAGATAGTATATGTGGAATCCAAAAGAAATAGAAAAAAAGGCAAAGAAAAATTTCGAAAAAGCATGGATAGAAACAAAAAATCTAATCCCCAAACCTTCAAAAGAGAAAACATATCCTCTTTCAGCTTTACAATTTGGTAAGCCACATCCAGTTTTTGAAACTATAGAAAGGATAAGACAAGCTTATTTAAGACTGGGATTTGAAGAAACTATAAATCCCATATTTATAGATGATAAGGAAGTAAAGCGCCAATTTGGACCTGAAGGATTAGCTGTACTCGATAGATGTTATTATCTAGCAGGTTTACCTAGACCAGATATAGGATTAAGTAAAAAGAAAATTGACAATATAAGAAAACTGGGAATTGAAATAGAAAACGTATCAGAGCTACAAAAAGTTCTGCACGATTATAAAAAGGGAAAATTTGGAGGAGATGATATCGTATACAAAATTTCTGAAGTTTTGCATGTAGATGACGTAGTTGCAACTAAAATTATCGAGAAAGTTTTCCCTGAATTTAAAGAATTACGCCCAGAAACTACAACATTAACGCTTAGAAGCCATATGACAAGTGGTTGGTTTTTGACCATTCAAAGTATAATAGGAAAGAAGAAACTTCCCATAAAGCTGTTTTCAATAGATAGATGTTTTAGGAGAGAGCAAAAGGAGGATACCACTCACTTAAGGAGTTTTCATTCGGCTTCTTGTGTTATAGTAGATAGAGAGGTAACGGTAGAAGATGGCAAACTAGTTGCTGAAGCTTTACTAGCCCAATTAGGATTTAAAAAATTTAAATTTAAATTAGACGAGAAGAGATCAAAATATTATACTCCCGACACCCAAACCGAAGTATATGGGTATAGAGAAGGGATAGGGTGGGTAGAAATAGCTACCTTTGGAATTTATTCTCCCGTAGCACTCTCTAGATATAAAATAAGGTATCCTGTAATGAATCTAGGTTTAGGAGTAGAGAGGCTAGCTATGTTACTCTATGGATATAAGGATGCTAGAGAATTGGTCTATCCGCAGTTTTATGGTGAATGGAAACTCAGTGACAGAGAGATAGCTGCCATGATATCAATTAGTAAAAAACCTACAACCAACGAATGTTTAGAAATAGTAGACAAAATAATAAAAACTGCTGAAATCTATGCAAAAAAAGAATCTCCTTGCGAATTTATAGTATATACTGGAAAAATATTGGGGAAGAATGTTGAAATAAAGATTGTGGAAAAAGAAGAAGGCACCACTCTTATCGGGCCTGCAGCATTTAACTTCATTTGTATAAAAGATGGCAATATAGTAGGAATACCTGAACCTAAAGGGATTTCAACGAACATAAGGTACATAGATGGAGTCGCCTATAAAGCAATGTACGAGATAGAAAAAGGAATAATTCTGAGCAAAAAGAAAATAGTTACAAGAGTGGGGATGGTGAAGAGTTTAAGCGATATAAATCTAACCTTAGATGAAATCGCTAGAAAATACATCCAAGCAAAAGAGAAAAATATAGATATTAGGGGTCCTGTATTTGCAACAATAGAGGCGAAGGTTAAAATTTAGGGATATTTTTGCGGGCTAGACCGGGGGGTTCGGCGTCCCCTGTAACCCGAAACCGTCGATATGCGGGGGTCGAAGCCCTGAGGGCGGTTCACCTGAGTGGAGGTCGGCCCAAGCTTATAGGCAAGGAAGTCTCGTCCTGCAGGGTTGGCGGTGTCCATCACTCTAGCTGGAAGGTTAGAGTGATGGGCTTTACCCACCAAACCCCGCCAGGCCCGGAAGGGAGCAACGGTAGGTGGGACGTCCAATGCTTGCGGGGGTGCGGGATGGAGCCTAAAGCTTGGAGTACCGGCCTCCACAACGGGTTCCCACCTCAGGGCGCGCCCGCAACAATGTCGGGGTGGCCTAGCCTGGTAGGGCGTCAGCCTGCTAAGCTGATGGGCTTACGCCCGCGTGGGTTCAAATCCCACCCCCGACGTTCATCTTCTATTTTTCACAAAAACGATCTTTGAATGGTTCGAGGGGATTATTCTGAATTTTCCTTTAAAATCTCTTTTAAATTGGTTTCCCTCAAAATATCTATCTAAAAAAATTGCCAATGCCGCAATCTCTGAATGAGGTTGATTACCTATCGCTACATTATAATCTACAAGTTTAAAAATCTTAGAGGGAACTTTTTCTGCACCCACTACAACCAGTATATCCTTATATTTCCTAATTTCGGATATAACTTCATCTATTGGTAACCCATACATTGTAAGATGAACTTTTAGTCCTTTCCATCTTTTTATATAATCTTCCCAGTCAGAAAACTCGACAAAAAAATTACCCCCCCACCTATTGGTCACATCATCTAACTTCTCCTTAATCTTATCATCTCTAACAGTCAAAACCATCCCGTCTGCTCCAAAAGCTCTAGCTACCAGCCCCACATGGGTTGTAATCCTTTTATCTCTTAAAGGTCTATGACCCAGCCTTAAAACGACTATCATTTTTATATCCTTAAGAAAATTTTTCTACTTCTACCTTTCTTTCCTTCTCCTGTAAATTTTGAATCTATTATTCTTAAGGCCTCAAGTTTATCTAGTATTCTATAAAATTTTGTATAGCTAAGCTTTGTTTTCTCTTTAAATAACTTATATAATTCTCCAGACGTTATTTCACAATTTTTTGGTATAAGTTCTACTAGAATTCTCTCCTCTTTGCTCAAAGAATCTAAAACGGCGTTTAAACTTATATTTTTAGTTTTTTCATACGCCTTATCTACATGGCTCTCAGTTATCTTGCGAGAACCCTCACTCTCAGCTATTAAAGCACTCACTCTAATTAGCTCTATACCCAACCTTAAGTCTCCATGTTCAAATGTATAAGTCGCTATTTTCTCTATAAGGTCATCAGAAATTACCCCTGGATATAAGCCCAATTTTGCTCTATCTCTAAGAATTTCAAAAATTTCATTATATTTGTATGGTGGGAAAAAAATCTCATGGGGTTTAAATATAGATCTAACTTTAGCATCCAATTTAAAGTTAAAATATATATCCGAAACTACCCCTATTACTCCTGTTCTAACTCCAGTAAAAATTTCATAAGCTCGAAGTATATCATATATTATTTCATTCCCATATCTATCGTAGAAAAGATAGTTCATATCATCTAATGCTACTATTAAAGCCTTGTTTTCATCTGCCAATTTTTTAAATATTGCATCATAAACTTTAGAGAAAGGAACACCAGTCTCTGGTGGAAGATGCCCTACCACCTTTTTATGAATTTGAGAAAAAATCCCAAATTTTGATGAGTGAATTTGGCAGTTTATATGAACACAGTAAATATCTTGGCTATACTCTTCTATTTCTCTAAAAATAAGCTTTATGGCTGTAGTTTTACCTGTGGCTGGGGGGCCATATACTTTGGCATTAATAGGTTTTCCTCCTCTTAATGCCGGCCTTAGACAAAATGCTATCTCTTTAAGCTGATTATCTCTAAAATTAAAGTCTTTTGGTATATAATCCGGGTCAAACACCCTTTCATCTTGAAACAACGATTCCTCATATCCCAGCAAATCTCTAAAATTCATCAAATTATAAATATAATAAAAAGAGGTTTAAAAAAATATGGATGGGAGGAGGTAGGAATGACTATGCCAAGGCAACTAATTGAGATGCTTCTACTTGTGCACCAAATTTAAGCTCCTCTCTCTTTGGTAATGTTACACAATCTATACAGATAGTTCTCTCTATTCTTCCTTTATCCATGCTTTCCGAAACTATCAAGCTTGAAAATTTGGTATTGCAACTATAACATTTAATTTCTTCTCCATCTTTGACCAGTTTACTTCCACAGAATATACAATACAATTGCATGTTTTATAACCCTATTAAATATTCTATATCTTCCTTTTCCAAGAGAGCGTCGGAAAAGTAATCTTTTCATATCTATTAATGAATTTGCTATATTAGTGCTACGTTGAGGCTTAGCATCATCACACCAGAAGAAAAGAGAGGTGTAAGGATAAGACCGGAGAGAAGGGGAAAGAGGCGGTATAGCTATTCTAGGACTCC
>Ga0164318_10003827_pt1 | contig 14328 bp, 11 predicted proteins | sample GuaBasSedimGuay9_FD_113734 | JGI IMG/M metagenome (GOLD analysis project Ga0164318, IMG submission 113734) | Subseafloor sediment microbial communities from Guaymas Basin, Gulf of California, Mexico - Guay9, Core 4571-4, 0-3 cm | ecosystem: Environmental > Aquatic > Marine > Hydrothermal vents...
AGATATTTGAAATTAGATATTTGAAATTAGATATTTGAAATTAGATATTTGAAATTAGATATTTGAAATTAGATAATATCTTCTGCGATGAGATATTTTAGTCTTTCTTTCCTCTCTTCTTTCCAGTCCTTTCTTTTCTCGCTTTATGTCCATGAAAAATCCTTGTTGGAGAAAATTCTCCTAATTTATGTCCTACCATGTCTTCGGTAGCATACACAGGAATAAATCTACGACCATTATGAACAGCGAATGTATGTCCAACAAATTCTGGTAAAATTGTAGATCTTCTTGACCAAGTTTTAATGACCTGTTTCTTATTTTGTTGATTTAATGCAACTACTTTTTTTAATAAATGCTCATCTACATAAGGACCTTTTTTAAGTGAACGAGCCATTTAGCCTCCTGTATTATGATTAAGAAATAATATATTTATCTGAATATTTATGTTTTTTTCTTGTTTTATATCCTTTTGCAGGTAATCCCCATGGTGATACAGGATGTCTGCCCCCTGAACTTTTACCTTCTCCGCCACCCATAGGATGATCTACAGGATTCATTGCTACTCCACGAGTATGGGGCCTTCGCCCTAACAATCTTTTCCTCCCAGCTTTGCCTAAACTAATAGTGCTATGTTCAAGATTTCCTACTTGACCAAGAGTAGCATAACAATCTGACTGTAAAAGATAATTAACACCAGAAGGCAATTTTATTTGCACCTGCTTATCTTCTTTTGCCATTATTTGAGCATAAGTTCCAGCACTTCTTGCAAGTTGACCACCTCTTCCAGGCTTTAACTCAACATTATGAATTATAGAGCCAACAGGAATATTTTGTAAAGGTAAAGCATTGCCAATTTTAATTTCGGCATTTTTGCCAGATGATAGTATGTCATTAACTTTAAGCCCATTAGGTGCGAGTATATATCTTTTCTCACCATCTTTATACACAAGTAAGGCTATTCTTGCTGCTCTATTAGGGTCATATTCTATACTTGCCACACGAGATAGAATACCTGCCTTATCTCGTCTTTTGAAATCTATTATTCTATAATATTTTTTATGTCCACCTCCACGAAATCTGCAAGTAATTCGTCCTTGATTATTTCTGCCACCTGTACTTTTTTTAGGTACGATTAATGATTTCTCTGGTTTCTTTTTTGTAATCTCTGAAAAAGTGTGTCCTGTACGAAACCTTAATGAAGGAGTAATCGGATTATATCTTTTTACAGCCATCTATACGCTCCTTATCTTCTTGTTTAGACGATCTTGGAAGGTCGGGCTTACTTTCTTGAACTCTTACAATGCCTCTAATTCTCTAATATTTTCATCCTTAGCCAGAAAAACTACTGCCTTTTTCCAATCCGGTCTTTTACCAGTATATCTGCCTAATTTTTTGACTTTACCTCTTTGGCGAATTATATTGATTTTTTTTACTTTTACATCAAACATCTCTTCAATCGCCTTTTTAACCTCTATTTTATTAGCATTGATAGCAATTTTAAATAGATTAGCATTGCCTTCTTTTTTAAGATTGGCTCCCTTTTCTGTAATTATCGGGTTAATAACAATCTCTCTTGGGTCACGCATTGCCAAATACCTCCTCAATTATTTTTAATGCCTGTTCTGTAATAATAATATGTTGTGCTTTAAGAACTTGATAAGGATTAAGATCTGCTGCTCGTGCTAATTCTAAATTTGGAATATTCCTAAATGACTTGATAATCATTTTATTATTATCTGGTATCAGAATTAAGCATCTATGTGGTTTCACATTCATATTATTTAAAATATTAACAGATTGTTTTATGCTTGGTTTTTCATAAGCGAATTCTTCTATAATAGAGATATTTTGTGCTTTATCTGACAAAGCAGATTTTAGAGCGATTCTTTTCTTTTTTTTGGGTATTTTTTTATGCCAATTTTTGGGTTTGGGACCAAATGCTCGTCCACCACCAACACGAATCGGTGAACGATTTGAACCCATTCTTGCCCGTCCAGTTCCTTTCTGACGATATAACTTTCTTCCACTACCTCTTACTTCAGCTCTGGTTCTTGTAAAAGAAGTTCCCCATCTTTGATTAGCTAAATACATATTTATAACTTCATATAGGACATCTCTATTAACTTTAAACCCAAATATATTCTCATTCAAATTCACTGTGCCTATCTCTTCACCTAAATTATTATATTTTTTCACTTCCATATTCATTCCTATTTAGTCTTCTCTATAGTAACAATACTATTACGATGACCAGGCATAGCCCCTTTTAATAAAATAAAATTTCCTTCTGGTTTAATTTTAACAACTCGTAAATTTTTTACTGTAACTTTATTATTACCCATATGTCCAGGCAATTTTTTGCCTTTGAATACTCTTGACGGTGTAGCACATTGTCCAATAGAACCAGGACCACGAAACGATTCGTGAACTCCATGTGTTGGACTGAATCCTTTAAAATTATATCGCTTCATCACACCAGCAAATCCTTTACCTTTAGAAATTCCAGATACATCAACTTTTTCATTCTCAGTAAAAATGTCTGGTGTTATCTTTGCACCAATTTCATATTTACTTAATTCCTGTTCAGAAATACGAAATTCTTTCAATATTTTACAAAAAGGAAGATTATTCTTTTCAAAGTATACTCTCAATGGCTTCGGTATATTTTTTTTCTTTGCTTCTCCAAAACCAAGTTGAACTGCTGAATATCCATTTTTAGATACTGACCGAGTATGAACAACAGTACAAGTACCTAGCTGAATGACAGTTACAGGAATTGTATTTCCATTCTCATCAAAAATTCTAGTCATACCAATTTTTTTACCAATTAGTCCTATCATTTTTCATTTCCTTCCTCATCGCAATAATAATAAGCATTTACAAATACACAAAAGAAAACTATATTATTCATTATTCATTTTCCAATATATTGATTTTTATATTACTAAGTTCTTATTATGATTTCACTCTGTTTTTTGCCAAAATGAATGCACAATAGATCCGCAAACGAATAATCTACAATTTAAGATTATGTTTTTATTTCAATATATACTCCAGCTGGTATATTAAGTCGTTTAATAGCCTCGGTAGTTTTTGGAGTAGGGTTTTCAATATCAATAATGCGCTTATGAGTTCTCATTTCAAACTGTTCCCTAGATTTTTTATCTACATGCGGAGATCTTAATACTGTATATATTTGTTTTTTTGTAGGCAGAGGAATAGGTCCTTTGATTTTTGCACCAGTATTCTTAGTGCTACTTATAATTTCACCAACAGATTTATCTAATAAGCTATAATCATACGATTTTAGCCGAATCCTAATTCTATTTTTCATTTTATCTCCTACTCAATAATTTCAGCAACAACACCAGCCCCAACAGTACGACCACCTTCTCGTATAGCAAACTTCAAACCTTTCTCAAGGGCTATAGGTGTTATCAATTCTACTGTTACTGTTACATTATCACCAGGCATTACCATCTCTCTGCCTTCTGGCAAACTCAAACTGCCTGTAACATCCGTTGTCCTAAAATAAAACTGAGGCCTATAACCACTGAAAAATGGATTATGCCGTCCCCCCTCTTCCTTGGTCAATATATAGGTCTCACCTTTAAACTTCGTATGCGGGGTTATACTACCTGGCTTGGCTATCACCATTCCTCGCACTACGTCATTCTTACCTAAGCCTCGCAATAATAAACCAATGTTATCTCCTGCCTCTGCTTCGCTCATTGTCTTATTGAACATCTCTATGCCTGTTACTACTGTGCCTACTGTCTCTTTAATCCCTACTCGTTCTACCTTATCATTCATTCTCACACGACCTCGCTCTACTCGCCCTGTAGCTACTGTGCCTCTTCCTGATATACTAAATATGTCCTCTACTGGCATTAAAAACGGCTTGTCAACATCTCGCTTAGGCAATGGAATATACTCATCTAATACATTCATCAACTTCTTCACTGAACCACAATGAGGACAATCATCTTTACCACATCCACAATTCAATGCCTCTAACGCACTGCCTACTACAATCGGTATCTCATCACCAGGAAAATCATACTCATTTAATAAGTCCCTTACCTCTAATTCTACTAATTCTATTATCTCAGGGTCATCAACTAAATCTGCCTTGTTCAAATACACTACTATATATGGAACGCCTACTTGTCTGGCTAACAATATATGCTCTCTTGTCTGGGGCATAGGACCATCTGCTGCACTTACTACTAATATCGCTCCATCCATCTGTGCCGCTCCTGTTATCATATTCTTGATGTAATCCGCATGTCCAGGACAATCTACATGTGCATAATGACGATTATCTGTCTCATATTCTACATGAGCAGTCGCTATAGTTATACCTCGTGCTTTCTCTTCTGGTGCGTTATCTATTGAATCAAAACTACGAAACTTAGCAAATCCTTTCTTTTCTAAACATAAGGTTATTGCCGCTGTTAAGGTCGTCTTCCCGTGATCTATGTGACCTATTGTGCCTATATTTATATGCGGCTTGGTTCGCTCAAATACTGCCTTTGCCATAAATGCCTCCTAAGTAAATATATTTATACTCCATTCTTATAAAACCAATGAGTAGTTTCTAATACCCTCTAATTTTTTCTATAATCTCTTTTGATATGCTATTTGGCAATTTATCATAAAAAGCAAACTCCATAGTATATGAAGCTCTGCCTTGTGAAAGAGAACGCAAACTTGTTGAATATCCAAAAAGTTCTGCTAAAGGAATTCTGCTCTCAATAATCTTAATCTCTTTCTTTTCCTGTATATCTAATACTTTACCTCTACGAGCATTAATATTACTTACAATACTACCAAAATATTGAGTAGGTGTTGTAATTACTACACGCATAATTGGTTCTAATAAAGTAGGATTTGCTTTTTTTAATGCATTATTAAAAGCAATAGAAGCAGCTAACTTAAAAGCCAATTCTGAAGAATCTACTGGATGAAAAGAGCCATCAATTACTGTAACTTTGACACCTTCTACTTTATTTCCTGTTAGGACACCATATTCAGCAGATTCATGGATACCAGATTCAATTGCTGATATAAATTCTTTTGGAATTTGTTCTTCTGAAGTGTTATTTACGAAGATAATTTTCTCTCTTTTTAAAAGAGATTGTTCAGCAATTGGAGATATTTTTATTGTAACATCTCCATATTGACCTCGTAATCCTGTTTGGCGAATAAATTGGCCTCTTGCTTCAGATTCTTTTGTAATCGTCTCTTTATACGATACTCTTGGCTGACCTACATTTGCGTCAACCCTGAAATCCCGTCTCATCCTGTCAATTAAAATTTCTAAATGTAGCTCACCCATACCAGATAAAATTATCTGACCAGTTTCCTTATCCTCTTTGATATGAAAAGTAGGATCTTCATCTGATAAATGACTAAGTGCCTCTTCTAATCTATCTTCATCCGCTTTTGTCTTCGGCTCTATTGCTATAGAAATTACAGGTTCAGGAAAAGTGATGTTCTCAAGCAATACAGGAGCATCTAATGCTGTTAAACTATCGCCAGTAGTAGTATATTTTAATCCAATACAAGCGGCAATATTTCCAACACAAACCTCAGAATAATTAGTCATTTTATTAGCATGCATACGAACGATTCTATTTATTCGTTCCTTTTTATTAGCATTTACATTTAATACATACTCACCTTTTTTTAGAGTGCCAGAATATACACGGAAATAAGTCAATTTCCCAACATTTGGGTCTGTAAATATTTTAAAAGCCAATGCAGAAAACGGGGCTTTTTCATCAGCAATAATTTTTCTTGTTTCCGAACTATTAGGAATATGAGCTATAATAGGTGGCACTTCCAATGGTGATGGAAGATAATATACAATTGCATCTATCAAGAATTGAATTGCTATATTTCTTAATGCTGAGCCACATAAAATAGGATGAAATTTCCCTGCAATTGTTGCTTGTCTTATCACTCTCTTTAATTCTTGTTCAGGAATTTTCTCATTTTTTAGATATTTCTCTAATAGATAATCATCAAATTCAGATATTTGTTCTAATAATAATTGCTTATATTTCTCTACCTTTTCTCTCATATCATAAGGTATTCCAATTTCTTCATAATCCAGCCCAAGAGATGCCTTCTTGTATTTAAATGCTTTATTACTAACTAAATCAATAATGCCGTAAAAATTTTCTTCTTCTCCTAACGGAAGTTGAATAGGAAATGCAGTAGGCGAGAGTTTTTCTTGTATCATTGATACAGAGTAATAGAAATCTGCACCCAATCTATCCATCTTATTTATGAATGCAATACGAGGAATATCATACTTATCTGCCTGATGCCAGACAGTTTCTGATTGGGCTTCAACGCCTTCAACAGCATCAAAAATACCAATAGCTCCGTCCAGAATTCGTAATGACCGTTCTACTTCAACTGTAAAATCCACATGTCCGGGAGTATCTATAATATTTATACGATGTCCCTTCCAATAACAAGAAGTAGCTGCAGATGTAATTGTAATACCTCTTTCTTTCTCTTGCTCCATCCAATCCATTGTTGCTGAACCATCGTGTACCTCACCAATCCGATGCACAATTCCAGTATAAAATAGAACTCGCTCTGTAGTTGTAGTTTTTCCTGCGTCAATATGAGCTATAAATCCTATATTTTTTATTTTATCTAATGGAAAATCTACGGACATCTGTTATTCTCCTGGTATTTACTTACCACTTAAAATGAGCAAATGCTTGATTAGCTTTAGCCATTCTGTGAACATCTTCTCTTTTCTTGATAGATGCTCCTTCTTTATTGTATGCGGACATCAATTCATTAGCAAGACGCTCTTCCATAACTCTTTCAGGTCTTTGGCGAGCATAATCTATAATCCAGCGATATGCAAGTGTTAATTTTCTACTTGGCCTAACTTCTACTGGCACTTGATAACTTTGTCCACCAATACGACGTGAACGCACTTCAACAACTGGTTTAACATTTTCTATCGCTTTTTTGAATACTTCAATAGGGTCATCATTTGTTTTCTTTTTTATTATATCAAGCGCATTATAGAATATTCGTTCACTTATAGTTTTTTTGCCATTTTTCATTAGCATATTGATAAATTTACTAGCTAATACACTTTTAAATTTTGGATCAGGAAGTATCTCTCTTTTTTCTGCTCTTCTTCTTCGCATTAGTCCCTCACTTGTTTTCTATGATTTCATATCTTACGCATTACGCTTACTTCTTAGGTCGCCTCGTCCCATATTTAGAACGGCTTGATACACGATTTTCAACACCACTAGTATCTAAAGATCCTCTAATTATATGGTAACGGATACCTGGTAAATCTTTTACTCTACCACCTCTTATAAGGACGATAGAATGTTCTTGTAAATTATGTCCCTCTCCAGGAATATAAGCAGTAACCTCTATTCCGTTAGATAGTCGCACTCTTGCTACTTTTCTTAATGCAGAATTAGGTTTTTTAGGTGTCGTTGTGTAAACTCTGGTACACACACCTCTTTTCTGTGGGCAACCATCTAATGCCTTATTTTTTTTCCCTTTCTTTGTTCTTGTTCTTCCTTTTCTAATGAGTTGATTTATTGTTGGCATAAGATCTCCTCTTTTTGATAACCTGTAAATTATACTATGAACAACATTGATAAAAAATTATAACATAAGAGAAATTTATCAATGTTCTTCTGCATATTCAGTATTGTTCTGGGCAGAATTATCAGCTTGTTTTTTTATATCTTCTTTAAATAATAGCTCTTTAGTAACTTCACCTAAATTGTTTAGTTCAGACATCTTCTCTTCTAATAGTTTTTCATATAAGCTAACTCCAGTTCCAGCTGGAATCTTACGACCGACAATGACACTCTCCTTTAAACCCTCCAAGTTGTCAATTTTCCCAGCAATTGATGCTTCAGTTAATACTCTTGTTGTCTCTTGAAAGGATGCAGCAGAAATAAAACTGTCAGTCATTAAAGCAGCTTTTGTAATACCAAGAATTATGGGTTCAGAAGTTGATGGCTCTCCACCATCTTTTATAACCATTTCGTTCTCTTTTGCAAGACGATGTTTGCTAACAATCTCTCCTTCTGAAAATAGAGTATCCCCAGGATTAATGATTTTTACTTTACTCATCATTTGACGAACAATTATACCAATATGTTTATCATCAATTTTTACACCTTGCTTACGATAAATTTCTTGTATTTCATTTCTGACAAATTCTTGAGCTGCATTAACTCCACGTGCTTTTAGAATATCATGAGGGTCAAGTGGCCCATCTGATAACGGATCACCATTCTGTACATAATCCCCGTGATGTACAATAATTCTTTTACCATGAGGAATAATATAAAGTTGTTCAAATTGTTCATTTTTTACGATTATCTTTCGTCCAGCACGGACTATCTCCTCTATTTTTACTTCTCCATCAATTTCTGTGATGACTGCTTTATCTTTAGGGCTTCTTGCTTCAAACAATTCTATAATACGAGGTAAACCACCGGTAATATCGCGCTGTTTTAGTGTTATACGAGAAGTTTTCCCTAAAATATCTCCTGCATATATATATTCACCGTCAGATACATCCAAGCTTAACCCAGCAGGGAGAGGTATGGACTCTTTTGCTCCATTTTTATCTTCAATAACTAATTGAGCTTGTATTTTCCTGTCTTTTGATTCCAAAATAGTAATATCGTGTCCACCTGTTATTTCATTAAACTCAGATTTATATGTAATATCTTTAACAAAGTTTTCAAAAGTTACTTTACCTGACTTCCTGGCAATGAAAGGTGTATTATACGGATCCCATCTATAAAGAAGAGTATTAGAAACAATTTTTTGATTGTCTTCTACGAAAACATTTGCTCCATATTTGACATTATAATGCTCTAATTCGTCTCCTGTATTTTCGTCAATGATATGTATCTTACCGAGATAACTAATAGAGATTTTTTTATTTTCTCTATTTGTTACTAGATTCATTCGTTCAAACTTTACAATGCCATCATATTCTGAATTAACCTCTGCTTGCTCAACAGCTGTACTTGCTGTGCCTCCAATATGGAAAGTTCGTAGTGTTAGTTGTGTTCCTGGTTCACCTATACTTTGAGCTGCAATTACACCTACTGGATCACCAATTGCTGATGGTTTGTATGTAGAGAGATTTCTACCATAGCATTTAGAACAAATTCCTTTTTCTGCTTCACAGGTTAATACTGAATGAATTGTAACAGAATTTATTCCGTGTTTTTGAATTGTCATTGCTATATCATCCGTAATGATTTCACCTGCATGAACTATTATCTTGTTTTCTGTAGGATCTGTTATATCAGATGCTGCGGTTCTTCCTTTAATTCTCTCACTAATCGGTTCAACAATTTTATTACCTTCTTTAAGCGGAGTAACTGTAATTCCACGCATTGTGCCACAATCTTCACAGCTAATAATAACATCTTGAGCAACATCAATCAATCGTCTTGTTAAATATCCTGCTTCAGCTGTTTTTAATGCTGTATCAGCCAATCCCTTTCTTGCTCCGTGAGTAGAAATAAAGTATTCTAAAATATTTAACCCTTCTTTGAAGTTTGCTTTAATAGGAGTTTCAATAATTTCTCCAATGCCACCACTAATAGTTTTTTGTGGTTTTTCCATCAAGCCACGCATAGCACCTAACTGTTTAATTTGATCCTTACCGCCTCTTGCACCAGAGATAGCCATCATCCAAATTGGATTAAATCCATTCCTATCATTTGCCAATTCATCCATCATTACTTGTGTTACATCTTCTGTAACTACCTTCCATTTATCTATCACTCTATTATATCTTTCTGTCTCTGTTATGATACCAGACATATAATTTCCAATAATTTTATTAACTTCTTTCTCTGCCTTCTCCAAAATTTTCTTTTTTGATTTAGGCACAATTACATCATCCAAACTAAAAGTAATTCCTGATTTTGTTGAATATTTAAATGTAATATTTTTCATATCATCTAAATATTTCGCAGCTCTACTAGCACCTAATTTTCTAAAAATATCTAATGTTATCTTATTTAATCGCCCTTTATCAATTACATAATTTTGGAACCCAATTTCTTTAGGCAAAATTTCATTAAATATAATTCTTCCAATTGTAGTTATTATTCTCTTATTATTCTGATAAGGCAACCGCAAAATAACCCAGCTATGAATTGAGCATTCTGACTTAGAATTTGATGCAATATCTGACATTTTATTGTCTGAGTTATCACTTTTCATTTTTCCACATTCTATTTTTTTCTCCTCTTCATAGGCCAAGATGGCTTCATCTGGAGAATTGAATATAGGTAAATTAGAAGTGTCCTTTGGCTTATCAGTTTTTACATTTGTCAAATAATAAGCACCTAATACTAAATCTTGACTAGCACTTAAAATTGGTCTTCCATTAGCAGGTGATAAAATATTGTTCACAGGAGACATCAAAACACGTGCTTCCATTTGGGCTTTATATGAGAGAGGTACATGAACTCCCATCATATCCCCGTCAAAATCAGCATTAAATGGAGTACATGCCAATGGATGAAGTTTAATTGCCTTTTCTTCAATTAGGATAGGTTGAAATGCTTGTATGCCTAATCTATGCAGTGTAGGAGCACGATTCAATAACACAGGATGGTCTTGTATAATATCTTCTAAAACCTTCCATACTTTTGGATGCTTCTTCTCTATTATCTGACGCACCTGTTTCTTGGTCCCCACTGATTCTGTCTCTCCAATCCGTTCTACTATAAATGGCTTGAATAACTCTAATGCCATTTTTTTAGGCAATCCACACTGGTCTATTTTTAAATCCGGATCTACTACAATTACAGAACGGCCAGAATAATCCACTCGCTTTCCAAGTAAATTCAGACGAAATCTCCCCTGTTTTCCTTTCAATTGATCACTTAATGACTTTAATGGTCTATTGCCTCTGCCTTTGACCGGTCTTGACTTACGACTATTGTCTAATAAAGCATCTACTGCTTCTTGGAGCATTCTCTTTTCATTTTTCAAGATTACTTCTGGAGCGTGTATTTCTAATAGCTGTTTTAATCTATTATTTCTTGTTATAACACGGCGATATAAATCATTAAAATCAGCTGTAGCAAATTGTCCGCCTTCTAAATGTACTAATGGACGTAGGTCAGGAGGTAATACTGGGAGGACTTCTAATATCATCCATTCAGGACGATTACCTGACTTACGAAATGAATCAACTATTTTTAACCTCTTAATTAACTTTTTTTTACGATGATTAGATGTTTCCATAGTAATTCTAGTGCGTAGGTCAGTTGTCAATTCTTCCATATTAATATCTTTTAATAATTTTCTAATGGCTTCAGCTCCCATTTCTGCATGAAAATCTGTGCCATCATATTTTGATTTAGCGTCTAAATATTCTTCTTCATCAATAATATCTTTCACTTCATAATCTGAAGGTCCTGGGGCTATTACAATATAAGATTCATAATAAAGCACCCTTTCCAAATCCTTTAATTTCAGGTCTAAAATAGTTTTCAATGGACTTGGTATGCTTTTAAAGAACCATATATGAGCAACTGGTACAGCGAGTTCAATATGTCCCATTCTTCTTCTGCGTACTCTGGAACTTGTTATTTCTACTCCACACCTATCACAGATTAATCCTTTAAGTCTTCTTTTTTTATATTTACCACAAGCGCATTCATAATCTCGTTCTGGTCCGAAAATCCGTTCACAAAAGAGGCCATCTTTTTCTGGCTTGAATGTACGATAATTAAGGGTCTCTGGTTTTGTTACTTCTCCATAAGACCAATCACGAATTTTTTCTGGAGAAGCAATCCTGATTCTTATCTTACTATAATCCTGAATAGGTACCTCTCTTTTTAATTCCCTTATCATTGTATAACCTCTCTTTGCAGACGCGAACTTATACGAACTGTACAAACTCACGCAAACATAATTTTTATAAATTAAAATTTTTACGATAAGTTTGTTGAGTTAGCGATTAGTTCGCGTTTAATTTCCTAATTTAGTGCGTAAGTCGTAGAACGCAATAGAAAGGAGGACATATAAAATCATTACGCCCTACGCATACGCACTCTATTCTTCTTCGGTTAACATAGTAATATCAAGGCAAAGGCTTTGTAATTCGTTGATTAATACATTAAAAGATTCTGGTGTTCCTGGTTCAGGAGGATTTTCACCTTTAGTGATGGCTTCATAGGTCTTGTTTCTACCTTCAACATCATCGGATTTTACAGTGAGCATTTCTTGTAATAATCTGGATGCACCGTAAGCTTCAAGTGCCCATACTTCCATCTCACCGAGTCTTTGTCCACCATGTTGTGCTTTGCCTCCTAATGGCTGCTGAGAAACCAAAGAATAAGGTCCTGTTGAACGCGCATGCATCTTATCAGCCACAAGGTGATATAATTTCATCATATAGATGTATCCAATAGTAATTTTCTCTCCAAACGGTTCACCTGTTTTACCATCATAAAGTGTTACTTTTCCATCTATAGGTAAATTTGCATTTAACATTTCTTTAGTAATATCAGAAATTTTTGCTCCATCAAATGGTGGAGTTTCTACTTTCATATTCAATTCTTTTGCGGCCCAGCCAAGATGGGTCTCTAAAATCTGACCAATATTCATTCTGGATGGCACACCTAATGGATTAAGAATTATATCTATCGGTGTTCCGTCTTCAAGAAAGGGCATATCTTCAATAGGTACGATTTTTGAAATTACACCTTTATTCCCATGCCTACCTGATAACTTATCACCCACTTCTACTTTCCGTTTTTTTGCAATAAAGACCTTTACCATTTTGCGTACACCTTGTGGTAGTTCATCACCGTGATGTAGCCGATCTCTTTCCTTTTTGTAATGATTATTATTTATCTCTCGTGCTTTTTTAACTTCTTGAATGACATTATTATAAATGAGTTGATTTATCTTTGCATCTTTTACAAGATCAACATCTAAATTTAATCTATTAAATTTTACTTTATCTCTCAACAATTTCTTTGTAATTTTCTCGCCATGCTTAATATAATATTCGTTTGTCCTATTATCTATAATACTATCAGCAACCTGTCCGTATAGATATTTTTCTAATTCAGACGCGAGGAAAGAATCTATTTTTTTATTTCTATTCTCAAAGTCCTTTTTCAATCTCTTCTCTTTCTGTTTCCTTTCTGCTGGTGAGCCAAAATCCTCCTGACATCTGGAAAATAGTTTTACATCTACTACTACACCTTCCATTCCTGGGCTAGCTTTTAGTGAGCTATCAGTAAAATCACCAGCTCGTTCTCCAAACAATGCACGCATCAATTTTTCTTCAGGAGATGGATCAACATTAACAATTTTCGGCGTAATCTTTCCGACTAATACATCACCTGGTTTTACATAAGAACCGACCTTTATAATTCCATTCTTATCTAAATTTCTTAATGAACTTTTCGGGACATTAGGGATTTCAGATGTCAATTCTTCATTACCATTTTTGACAACTCTAACTAAAACTTCATGTTTTTCAATATAAATAGAGGTCAGAATATCTTCTCTAGCTATTCGCTGACTTATAATAACAGCATCTTCATAATTATATCCATACCATGGCATAAAAGCAACTAATAAATTCCGGCCTAATGCTAATTCTCCATCACTAATTCCAGGACCATCTGTAAGAATTTGACCTTTCTTAACATTCATACCAAGGCTCACACAAGGATGTTGATTTATACATGTATCCTGATTAGTTCTATGAAACTTCTTCAATTGTATCTCTACTTCATCTTCTAAATTTATTTTGTCTTTTTTCTTTGACTTATCGCGTGAGATGACAATTTTGTCGCTTGTTACTTTCGTTACTTTTCCGTCAAAAGGTGCCTTATGTACCATTCCTGAATCTTCTGCAACAATTTTTTCCAGTCCTGTCCCTACAATTGGAGGTTCAGGTTTTAGTAATGGAACTGCTTGCCTCATCATATTTGAGCCCATCAATGCACGATTAGCATCATCATGTTCTAAAAATGGAATGAGAGCTGCTGATACACTTATTATCTGTTGTGCAGACACATCAATATATTCAACTTGCTCCTTAGGAACTTGAATAAAATCATCACGATATCTAACAAATATAAAATCATCCTTTATTGTTAGGTTTTTGTCAAGATCTATATTTGCCTGTGCAATATGTTTTTCTTCTTCCTGGTAAGCAGCCATATATTCTATTTTGTTAGTAACTTTTCCATTTTCTACTTTAATATATGGAGTTTCTAGGAAGCCATATTCATTTATTCTAGTAAAAAG
>Ga0164318_10003828_pt1 | contig 14327 bp, 13 predicted proteins | sample GuaBasSedimGuay9_FD_113734 | JGI IMG/M metagenome (GOLD analysis project Ga0164318, IMG submission 113734) | Subseafloor sediment microbial communities from Guaymas Basin, Gulf of California, Mexico - Guay9, Core 4571-4, 0-3 cm | ecosystem: Environmental > Aquatic > Marine > Hydrothermal vents...
TAAGCCAGCTGCTCACCGAGCTCGACGGATTGGAAAAACTTGAAAACGTGGCGGTGATCGGCGCCACCAACCGTCCGGATCTGATAGATCCCGCATTGCTTCGTCCCGGACGTTTCGATCGGTTGGTATTGGTTTCTGCGCCCGATGAGAAGGCCCGTTTGGAGATATTGAAGATCCACACCAAGAAAATGCCGCTGGCCAAGGACGTAGATCTGAAACTCATCGCTAAGGAGACAGAGGGATACTCCGGCTCCGACATAGCGGCCCTGTGCAGGGAGGCGGCCATGCTGGCCCTCCGGAGGGACATGAAAGCTAGGGAGGTCAAAATGTCGAACTTTCGGGAGGCCATGAAGGGGATGAAGCCTTCCATAACACCGGAGGTCATAAAGTCGTATGCAACTTTTGCGGAGAGGAAAACCAAACAGATGGCATCCGACTCCAGCAGGATATACTATTAAGCTTTTTAAGTTTGAGGTGTAATTTAAGGCGGGATGCTCCTTGGCTCAGTTGCCCGCAAACAGGCTTAGGTCGATGGGGATCATTTCAGACCGTGGGCTTCAGCTCGGAAGGCTCGTCGATATACTGTTCGATGAGAAGGATGGTAAGATATACTCTCTGGTCGTGAGGCCGTATTCAAGGGATGCCCTGAAGGGGGCGCCCCAGGATCATCAGGGAAATGTACTTATCCCGTTTAGTGCCGTGATCTCGATTCGTGATTTCATCGTGGTCAACGAAAGGGTTCTTGCGATCCAGCAGCTGAAATCCCAGCCGCAATCCTCATTCTCAAGTTTCTCGTCGACCCTACCATCCGAAGAATAATCTTGCAGCCAGTTCTTCGGGCAGACCAGCCGCTTTTATTTTCTCAGCGGTTTTTTTGGGATCATATTCCACACGTCTGTGGTCTACCTCGATCTTTTTTCCGATGGTGAGAATCGCGTAACTTGCCCGAGGGTCACGGTCACGCGGCTGTCCGACGCCGCCGGGATTGATCACGAGCTTTCCGAGTATCATCCGCTTCATGGGAACGTGGGTGTGGCCGAGTACGATCACATCTGCATCGAGATCTTGAACAATCCGAGCAAGCTCGTGGTTTGGTATTTCCGGAAAGACGTACTCTCCCAGCGGATCACGTGGACTTCCGTGAACCACATAAATTCGATATCCTCCAAGTTTTAGTTCCAGTCGGTCCGGCAGGTTTGATAAAAACTTCACGTTTTCAGGGGTCAGCTTGTCGGCGGTCCACACCGCAGCCTCGGCCGCGATCGGATTAAATCCCCTGACATCTCGGGTCAGGGCAGCGTAATCGTGGTTCCCCATCACCGCCAGCAATCGCTTCGATTTAGCCAGGTTCACCACCTCATTTGGTTCGGTTGCATAGCCCACCAGATCTCCAGCACAAATGATTCTGTCAAGTTTTGGCATGTCCTCAAGCACGGCTCGAAAGGCCTGGAGATTTGAGTGCACGTCTGCGATCAAACCAATTCTCATTTTTCACCAAACATAGTTATTTGTCCATAAAACTAAATCATTTGGATAAGATGGCGAGGATAATTGTTTTTGCCTCAAGCAAGGGTGGCACGGGTAAAACCACGATGGTGGCGAACGTTGGCGTGGCGATGGCCCAGCTCAAGCGGAAAGCGGTGCTTTTGGATGCGGACATAATGATGGCAAACCTCGGACTCTTCTTGGGACTGGAGGAACAGGAGGTAACCCTCCACGAAGTGTTGGCTGGGGAATCGAAGCTGTCGGAAGCCATCTCCATCGGGCAGGAGGGTGTCAGGGTCGTGCCTTCAGGAGTGTCGTTGGAGGGTATTCAAAAAGCAAAGCTTGAGCGACTGAAAAAAGTCGTCAAAGAACTAAGTAAAAAATTCGAGTTTTTGCTGATCGATGCTCCCTCTGGTCTGGGCAGAGACGCGATCGCCGCCATAACGATAGCGAAGGAAATGGTCTTAGTTGTCACTCCGGATATCGCCTCCCTGTCAAACGCGTTCAAGACCAAGCTCATCGCGGAACGCCTGAACGTGGAACCTCTCGGGGTCGTCGTGACCAGAATTACCGGAAAGGACTTCGAGATACCCACGGAAAAGATCAATTCGACGATGGAGCTTCCTGTGCTGGCAAGCATTCCAGAGGATCCCGCGGTGAGACGGTCGGTGGCTTTGGGTGAACCCGTTGTCATTCACAACCCCAAATCAAAGGCGGCAAAGGAGATGAAAAAACTGGCCGAAAAGCTAGTGAATCTCAGCAGTACTTGTTGAGTATAAGTTCTATCGCCTCCGCTGTTCCTTTTCCATAGGATGACTTCGTCACGTGAGTACAGACGCGTTTCACTTCGTCTGGAGAATTTGCCACGGCGAAACTTATTCCCGCTTCCCGCAACATCTCCACATCGTTCGGGCCGTCCCCAATCGCGGCTATTTCACTCATTGGTACCCCCACCACGGTTGAGAGCTTGCGCAGGGCGTTTCCCTTGTTGACACTTGGATCACGAATGTGGATCGCGAAACCGGAATCAACTGCCACGAGGGACAATCCATTCCGGAGCAAAACTTCCCTGATCTGGTCAATTGGCACTTCACGTTCCAGGGTGATGCCTGTGAGCCGAGCGGCCGAACTTCTCGTCTGCTTCAGCGGACCGAAAGCTCGCTCGAGCGCTGCCAGTCCCCGATCCGCTTCCGTACGGTCACCAAGCACGCACGTCTCCCCGGTTCTCCGGTCAAACACCACGCCGCCGTCTTCTGCTATTAGGGGCCCAGAAGCCCCAATCATTATCGCAGCAGCCTCGGCAAACGTTAACACGTTTCCCGTTGCGAGGGAGACCTGGATCCCAGATTTTTCAGCTTTTCGTATGGCTTCAACCGCGGCCAGATCGAGCTTTCTATCCTCGAACGTCACGGTACCGTCGATGTCGATAGCGATGATCCGAATCAAGAGAGCCGACCTCAGTCTCTTATTCCCTGTTCTGTAATGGTGAATACCGCCTCTCCCTCCGGGAGGTTTGGGCTGTCAAATATACGTGCTATCCTCTTCGGTGGTTTGGACTTGCGGAGATATACACGGGTCGTGGCCGAATGAGCAACTACGTGTCCTCCGATGGGTCTCGTGGGGTCGCCGAAAAATACGTCCGGCCTGGCCTGAACTTGGTTGGTCACGAGAACAGCCAAGTCGTGCAGATCTGCCAATCTGTGCAGGTCCATCAGATGGCGATTGAGTTTCTGCTGACGGTCGGCCAGCATTCCCCTCCCCACGTATTCGGCCCTGAAATGCGAGGTGAGGGAGTCCACAACTAGGAGCCGCACACCCTCCTTCTCAATTATCTCCTCCGCCTTTTCACCTATCAAAAGTTGCTGGTCCGTGTTGTACGATCTTATGTAATAAATGTTCCGCAGGGTTTTTACGGGATCCAATGCCAGACCCACCGCCATGTCGCGAATCCGTTCCGGTCTGAACGTGTTTTCTGTGTCGACATAGATGGCTTTAGCATTCAATCCCTTTTGTTCGGTGGGAAGCTGAACGTTTACGCAGAGCTGGTGGGCAAGCTGAGTGTTGTGGAAAAGCGTCGGCTGGTACCCGCCCACAAAGCAGTGCCCCTCGGGCACCACAAAGTCATACACGTAATTGTTGTATTCGATTTCTTCCACATCTTCAACGATGTCCCAACCAAGTTCCAAGACGACATCTATGTTGTGAATCGCTTTTTCGAGTTTGTTTATCCTGACGTCGATCTCAGCGCCCAATGCTTCCTTAACCGCTGGGAGCTGTCGAGGCAGCCCTCTGCAAACATAGTTTTCCACTGAGCCACGTTTAATTCCCAACCTTGGTGCAATTGAACACAGAGGAAATTGCAACTCAAGCGCGATCTTTTTGAATTTTTCATCTGAACTTAATCCCTTGACCTCTTCTCTCAGCCGCTTTAGGATGTTCAAATGCTCCAAAAACACCGATTTGATCTTCACTATGGTCTTTCTGTTGATGAAAGCTTGATTATTTTCGATCCTGCTCCTCGTCAGCACGTGGTAGAAGGTATCGCCGCTGCAAGATTTACGTCCTATGGCTTTAGTCACCGGGCCGCGCCCACCGCCAAATGTTTCCCTGTAGATTTTTTTCAAGAAACCTGCGAATACAGCCGGATATCCGAAGTAAACGGAGTTGGAGGAAGGTAAAACGGGCAAAGCAATTGACTTGAATGGAAGTTTCATTATCTTGGCTCTTTCTTCCCCACCTATGAAAAGCCGGTGCCGCCCCCCTTTGTGTGACCCGGTACCATGAATTCCCAAACGCAGCAGCAGGTACGAGATTTCGGTAAAAAGTCGCCTGCTTTTCGTCGATAACTCAATTGTTTGGCCTAAGAAACCATCTCCCTCGATATATCCGGCCAAAAAGTGTTTTGCCACTTCCACCGACGAAAGAAATATCTCAGGGGGTACAAATTTCTCAGCGGAGGTACATTTTGTCAGATCCCCAAGAAATTCCAGCGCTTGCCCCCTCAAGACGATATGATACACTGTCCGTTTCCTTCGTTCGTCTCTGTGTAATGTTGGGTTGAAACCAAATTTTCTTTTTATATAGGATTTGACCCATTTCAGAATCTGCTCATTCGTTGTAAAAATCTCCGGACCACTGCCTTCTGCCACATAAAGTCCCAAAAAGTAGGCATCATCTGGATGGAGCTTATCGGTGACAGTAGGATTACAGGGTATGCTGGCAGGCGTTGCCACGGGCGCTCCAACTTTTAATTCACCGGCCGGAAGCCACTTGAGACCATCCTCTGTCAGTGTCAGCAGTTTGTGTTTATGTGTAAGCTCAAGGATTCTGCCACGTTTTGTTCTCACCCGTAGTAACCGCCTTACTTTTTCCCTGTAGATATGAGACGCATCGCTTAACCGCAGTTTCCCATCGACAAAAGAGAGCACCTTTATGTTTGGAGTATGAACTACAGCCCCTTCATCAAACGGTCGCTCACCAAAAATTTGCCTATAGTGCTCGTATGCCTTCTCTATCGGAGATATATGTGGAGTTTCATCGTTGAGGTAATATACAGGAGTGTCCTTCGATACGCACTTTCCAGACCCAAACTCGCCAAAAACTTCTGTGACGGCCTGAGTTTCAATACCTCCCCCCAAAAGACTATCGAGTTGTGTACTGCCGGTTGTTATCAGTCCGATCTTCTCCCTGCGTTCGAGCACTTTATCCGCAGTTGTGAAAAGACCCATTTCGGCGGATTCCCTAGCAGCCGCAATTATCTTTTTCGCCTGTGTTTCACCTATTTCTGCAGCCTCGCGGAGTTCTGCCACCGTTGCTACAGCAAGCGATTCAACGGTACGATAACCAGCTTCGTAAAGCTTTCTAGCTGTGGCCTCCCCGACCCCAGGGAGTGAGTCCAAAGTTGGCTTGCGTTCCCCGGCCAAATCATGCCTCCATCATCGATTTTCACGTTTCCTCTTTTAACTTTTCAATAATCAGTCTTGCCTCGTGCTTGGGCTCCGCCACATCCACGCTGAGAGCCCTTAGTTCGAGCTGGTTAAGATAATTATCCTGCCTCACTATGCCCGTGACCACCAGCTCTTTTCCAACCAGTTTCAGCCCGTCATAAAATTTTCCCAGTTCGGGAGCGTTTTTGAACGACTCAAAAACCTGTTGCGCGTTCATGCCGATCAGGTCCTCTGCTACTTTGCCAAACAGGACGACTCGTATGTTGTCGGTGCCATCGTCCAGCAGAAAGCTGAGCACCACACGATGTTCTGGCGTAACGACTTTTCCGCACTCCTCGCAGAACATATTCGTGTCCACGCTTCCGAGATTTCTTCCACAGTTTGGGCAGGTGTCAAATACAGGCCTCCGGTGAAAAACCTGCACTACGGTTCCCCTTACTTGTATCCGCATACCTTCTTTCTCTATCTCGGATATTTTGCACCTCTTCGCCTCCGGGACTACTTCCCTTATCACCTCGGCAGGAGGGAGCCCCTCCACATCCGGTTTGATCTCGAGAGTGCCTCTCGACAAGTGTAACTCGGTTTGTCCAAATAGACCAAGCGTGCTGTAACAGTCGACCAACCTCACGATGTCTCCAGCTTTTAATTCGCGAACTTTTTCCGCTTGTTCATGCCAGAGCGAAACTCGTACTGTACCGCTCTGATCTCCTATGATCATGGATGCCACTTTTCCCTTCCTTCCGTCGGGACGCGTGAAGTCACGTGGCTCCATGACCTCAACAACCCTTCCCACCACTTCCAGCGCATCCATATTTGGTTCGAGTTCGCCTATCCTAATAGGTCCGGGCTTCGGCTCTCCAACGCTTATTCCTGGAGGGTTAACTTCAACAGTGGTGGCCCCCCCAATGTGTACCTCTGTCCTGCCTCCCAATCCCGTGCGGGTGTAAGCGTTTTTCAGGAGCACAACATCCCCAGGCTGGAGCCTCTGAAGCAGATCCGCAGCTGTTCCCCAGAACGAGGCTCGAACGCTGCCCGTGTCATCCACCAAGATCGCACTTTGTACTTTTCCATGTGATCCATCCGCACGTTTGAATTCATGTGGTGGAAATATCCTTTTTATCTTGGCCGATATGTCCAGAATCGGTATACCCGGCTCAATTTCATTTAGTTTCATCTGACGTTCGGGGATTTCCGGTAGCTTGGAGTCATCAAGACGAACCAGACGACCGCGGGCATCTAGGCTGAGTTCTACCCGCCCTCCTGGCCTAGCACGAATTATAGCATTCTCAAGTTTTATCGCGTCCCCCCGTTTAAGCTCTTTTGATAATTCGGCCCATTTGTCCCACAACGAGACCCGTATCTGTCCAGTGGAATCTGCAAGCATAAGGGTGGAGACTTTACCCTTGCTCTTGTCGGGCCGTTCGAAAACTCTGCAGTCACTTACCGCCATAACCCTTCCAGAGACATCAGCTTCTGCCATTTCTCTTTTCAACTCAGATATCTTCACTTCCGAGTCCATGAGCTTGGGAAGCTCCGCAGCACGTGGATCATCGGGATTTACCACGATACTACCCCTCGTGCCGATACCAAGCTCCGGTTGTCCGTCTAATCCCTCGCGGACGTAGGCATTCTGGATCCTGACGATATCTCCTTTTTGCACTTTTCCTTCTTTGATCATGGTGGCCCTGTCGTTCCACAGTACAAGTCTGATTCGTCCAGTTCCATCTTCCAATAGCAAACTGCCCACCACTCCAGTGCTCCCACTAGATCGCTGGAACTCTTTAGGTTCGTGAACTCGTACAACCCTCGCCACTATGTCGATCTTTGACATACCTGGAATTAGATCCCCGATCCGCAGAGCCCGGATTTCTGGCCTCCCGTGCTCGAAAACTATCCCCAGTTCTCGGGCGACGATGTTTGCGGCACCCTCCATGGTCACAAATCCGCCCAGTTCCTTTTGCTTGCTGTGGATGCGATTCATCAGTTCGTCGCGCGTGACGTTGGAATCCGCCAAAATTTTCTCCACCATCTGCTCAAAATTCAGTTCCATGTCCAGCCCCATGATAAATTCTTGTTCAATGCTAAAAGGATTTTGAGCGAAATCGGTTGCCCATGCACGGCTTTGCATCTCAACACCCTACTTTGGAAGGTTCTCGGATTTTGGTCTAGGTTATCCGCCGATAGAGGTGACCTCCTTCCCCCGCTCTTGTCCACCAGACTCGATCCTATCCCTCCTCGGACGGTTAGGGAGGTCTCGATGTTCACCCTACCTGCGCCGTGCGGGTCATCGGTTTTTCACAGGCGTGAATTCGGGTGGCCTCTTCCTACTCGGCAGACACTTGGGTGGGGGCTCCTTATAAACGGGAAAAGCGACTTCCATCCCCCGGCTTTTTCAGGGGACTTCGCCGATAGAGTTAAAATTGGAAAAAGAAAGAGATGAACGACTCACATGTCGAAAAGGAGTTCTGCAAATATCAGAAAATTGGTGTTGGATGTACTGAAACCACATAGTCCAACGCTGCCTGAGTTTGCTGCCAAGCTGGGTGCGGTTCCGGGCGTGAGCGGTGCTAATGTCACGCTTATTGAAATAGATAAAGATACCGAGACCGTCAAGGTGACCGTGGAGGGCGAACTCGACTATGGTAAGATCAGAGCCGTAATAGAGGAGTGGGGGGGTGTTATTCACAGCGTTGATGAAGTGAGCACCGGTAGTTTCAAGTCCGGTGATTCTTCTTCCAAGGAAAAACGTTCTAGACTTCGGACCCAGGAGGATAAGGATTAACTTCATCACCGAAAAGTCTCTTTCCGAAAGAGAGGGAGCAGAGAGGTTACCCGTAGCTTTCGATTTTGGTTGGGCGCCGATTCCGAGCTAAAACGTTTCTCGGGGCTCCGGCCGGGTTTTCACCGATTTATTCCGGATGGATTCGACAGGAGTTATGTAGCATCCATGCGGATCCTTCGGGTCGGGTAGGACTGAGACGGCCAGAACCAACGCTTGTGGAAACGGGGTCTCTGTTCAGCGTCTCGGCGCAAGCTGTGGCAAGTCCCGTCGCTGAAGCAGGAAACCCCCTGCGAAACTGAGGTGGTTCACTCTCTCAGATACCAGCAATCCGTGTATACACATGTTTTGCAGTTGGTCTCTATAGCGATCTCTGGCTCGTTCTTCACCTGTTTTAAAATTCTTCTAAACTTTTGGATTTGACCGGAACTTCCTTTGATCAGAAGGGTCACACTACCTTGAGCTCCGGAGATTCCGCCTTTACCCATCACCATGGTTTCCGCACCAGTGAGGATCTTTACGGCGTTTAGTTCCGTGACCACCTTGCCAGAGATGGGCATCACTCCAACCGGACATCCCGTAACGTAATCAAACCGGAAAATTCCCGAAAGTCTGGAAACCTCGGATATAGATCCTGGGATAAATTTTTCCAAACCGACAGGGATGATCAGATTGACTCCTCGGGAAACTATCGTTCCGAGTACCTTTCCGACCGTGCCGCCGCTTCTCGATGCCAGAAAAACACCCACCGTGCCGGCTGCATCTATCGCGTTAGCACCTTTGATGACGACATCTCCGGGCGTTAGCTCGTTCAACACGTCGTCTATCTCTGCTTCGATTACCTTTCCCCTGCGGATGATCACCGTGCGAGCACGTTTTTCCTTGGGCAGGATACATGTCCCTTTTGGTAGGACCATACCGGCCACAAACCTTTCGCGCTGAATTTTTCGCTTCAGGATTTCCTCTACCACACGGGCGTTTGTAGTACCGAGCCCCACAACGATTATTCCGCTTTTCAGGGCTTTCTTTACCTCCGGAAGCACGGCCACGGCTTTCGCGATGAGCCGTTTTGATTCTGGAGGGGTCAATGTGACTTGAATTTGTGGCATAATGCCCGTATATCATCTGTGCCTGAAACAAAAAAAGCTTGTAGGCATTGCATATCCTGGGGTTCTACTTTTTCTCCTCTAACAACACAGCGTTAACGACACCGCTCTGCCCGGGCCGACTGGAAATCCGAGCTTTCCCGAGCTCGGTATCGATTATGGCTCCCTTTGTTAGCACGTTTCTGCGGACGAAGTGCGGATCGGCGGGATTCTCCATGACTGTTAAGATTTTCACCTTTTGCGCACGGCCAGTCCTCGGGTTTATAACATTCGCCGTGTCGGTGGACAGAAGATTCAATTTAGCACCACCACCGAAAGTTCGTATCCTGACATGGCGTCGTGGACCAAGTTTAGGTTCGGTGAATTCGCTGCCGATCTCCCGTTTGCGTTTGGCTCTTTTCGGCCATATACGTCCGCCGCTGGGTTTTTTAGCCGATCTTCCTTGCCATCTCCCCATGAGGACACCGGTGGAACAGTTTGGCACACTTGTTAAAGAACCTATCGGAGCCTTTCCTCAATGAGCTCGCGCGTTAGGTCCACATCGTCCGGAAAACCAAAATAATCCGCGAATTTACGCGACGTCCGGAGCATACGTGTGCGGCCAAATCGCCTGCACTCGATGAATCCCAGAGCTAATAGCTGTTTGACATGGCCGTACGCCCTGTTTCCCCGAAGTTCGGCAAGTTTTGCCTGGGAAAGATTTTGTTTGTATGCTATCATGGCCAAAGTTTTCAGCGCCCCTCGAGAAATTTTTGTCTTTGGGACGATTTTGCCTAACTTTTTCACATATCCGTCATCGAGATGAAACTTGAAAGTATCTTTGCTTGTCTCAACGAGTTTAATGGAACTTCCACGCTTTTCGTATTCGACCCTTAGTTCGTGAATCAGTTTCCGAACGTACGTTTCGGATGAAGTTTTCAGTATTTTTTGGATCTCCTTTAGTGTCAGCGGATGATCCGCTGCGTAGAGCGCAGCTTCAATCATCGATCGATCCTGCTTTGTTCCCATGTTCTTCCTCCTGTTCAGGTAACGACACCACGATATCGCCAAAAAGTTCTTCTTGCTTTAACACAATTTTCTTGTTGGCGTAGAGGAAGAGCAAAAGGAGAAATGTTCTGGCGATGGAGAGTTTGGTGGGCTCTTCCGCGAGTCTGGCGAGCGTGATCTTCTCGCCAGAGGTCGCGAGGGAAAGTATACGATTATAAAGTTCGTCGATGTGCTTCTCTATGTTGACATCGTACTCATTGAGGAATCGGACAATTTTTTCCATTTTTTTGCTTTGAGGTATCTTTTTGACCGGGATTTCCTCCAATGCCTCCTGAAGCGCACCCAGCAGGTCCACAAGGGTTATTTTTCTTGGAGTATTCTGAACAAGCGTTATTTCTCCAAGGTCAGGAAAATCGAGGTCGAAACTCTCGTCGAAGCTTTCTTCGGGCGCCTGTATCCTACCGTTCCCGTTTAGGGCGTATGCTGATTTTATTCGCAAGAGCACGGAAGCGGAGAGAAGTGCTCGTCCCGATGCTCTGAGATCCGGTTCTTCTGGTCCTCCAATCCGCTCTAGATAAAGGTGGGTGAGCTTCTCTATATCGACGTCCCAGGGATCAAGCTTGTGCTGTTGTACAAGTTCCAACAGTGCTCGGATGGGATGATCCGAGAGTGTGGTCACCTCTTTCACCCCCCCAAGCCAGAGAGTTCTACCGACAAAAGGTGGGAAACATTTTTGTCCATCGTTACGCCAAAAAGTCTATCGGCTACGGACATTATGGCGTCGTGCAGCGTTATGACCACCATCTGAGATTCGCGTGAGAATTCGTGCAACATTTTAGCTACACGTTTTTTGTTTTGTGGGTCGAGAGGGGCATCTACCTCGTCCAGCACATAAAATGTTGTGGGCCGATACCGCTGTATGGCGAAGATAAGTGCTAGAGCGGTGAGAGCACGTTCTCCTCCAGAAAGCGCATCTATGGTCGTGTCTTTTCCCAGTGGTCTCGCTTTTATCTCTACTCCACCATCAAATGGAGACTCCTCGTTTTCTAGGATCAGTTCTCCTTCACCTCCTGGCGACAACTGACTGAAGATTTCTTTAAAGTTTCGGGAGATCTCATTAAAGGTCTTCATAAATACCTCCTTCTTTTTTTCGTCGATATTACGCATGAAGTTTAGCAGCGATTCTTTTTCCGCCATAAGCTTGTCGTATTTCATTTTTTCGGAGTTGTACCTTCGTTCCGTTTCCCTAAAATCCCTAACAGCGCTGAAATTGACCTCTCCAAGTGAGTTCTTTTTGGATTCTATTTCGGCCGCTTTTCGTTCGAGAGTCTTGGTGTCTAGTTTTTCTGGAAGAGTCACATTCACATTGATCTTTTTCATCTCCTCCTCCAAGACGCTCAATTCGGCTTTGATCGATGCTTTGTCTCCCAATGTTTCTTGGAGCACGCTTTCGAGCTCTCTTATCTTTTCATCCAGCGCATACGCTTTTGCCGTGAGTTTTGATGTTTTTACCCGAAGTTGGTTTTTCTCAGAACGCAACGTTTTTATTGAGGTTCGGATCTCCTCCTCCAGCTTGCTCACGTTCTTCAGTTTGGATTGGGCGTTTTTGATTTTCTGATGCAATTCCGAGATCTGTTCTTCGAGTTCCGTTTGTGTTCTCTTTAATCCAATAAGTTCAGCACGCAGGTCAGCGGCCGAGGGTTCTCCTGTGGGTGAGAGCGGTGGTCGATGGTGGGGATAATACTGCTTTGAGATCTCGTCGATTATCGGGTTGAGTTCATCTAGGACGATCTTTAGTTGGTGCAATAGATCTTCCACCGCATCGATGGATTTGTTTTCCCCGAAGGATCGATTTAGAGTATTGAATCTCTCGTGAAGCTCTTTGAATTTTGATGCTAAGCTGACAATTTTTTCCGAAATGTCGCCTCTTTCAGATTGCGCTTTCTCCTTGACACGTTTAGCCAATTCAGCGATCCGTTTGCTGATCTCGGAATGTTTTCTCGATGTGGTACTCATCAGCTCATTCAGAGCGCTGATCTGCGCCCGAGTCATCCTCGTCTCCTCAAGAACATCGGCATTGTGTTTTTTCTCGATGGCATCGTCCAGCTTTTCGATTTTCTCTTCATATTTTTTTATCTCCATCATGAGGGCTTGGTGTTTTTCCTTCAGCTTTTTGATGTTCGTGTTCAACTTTTCGATTCTCAACTTTAGGTTGGAGAGTTTTTTCTCTCGAGTTTTCTTTTTTGCTAAAATGAGTATGGCGTTGATCTCGTCGAGTTCTCTCGTCAATTGCTTGTACAGGAGCGCTGTTTCCATCTGTACCTTTAATTTATCCAGTTGGTTCGAGATCTCCTGAAGACGCACACCTGCTGTGCTGAGGTTAGCTTCCACTTTCTGGAGTTCCATCATTGATTTCTGTTTTTTCTCGTCGTACTCGGCTACCCCTGCGAGCTCATCTATGATCAACCTGCGATCAATCGAGTTCATGTTGACAAATTTCCCCACGTCTCCCTGTCTGATGAAATTATAGCCTCCAGGACTTGCCATGCTTGGGGCTAAAAGGTCCATGATCTCCTGTCGGCTAGCCCGCCTGTTGTTTATCTTATAAATACACTCGCCGTTGCGTTTGACCTGTCTGGAGATTACCACAGTTTCTGAATTTATCGGGATTTTTCCGTCCGCGTTGTTGAAGTGGAGAGCTACTTCGGCAAATGGCGCGGGTCGAAATCCATGCTTTTTGTCTCCCCAATAGATGAGATCTGAGAGATGTTTAGCACGCATGCTTCTGGCACTCATTTCGCCCAGCACGAAGGATATAGCATCAAATATATTGCTCTTGCCGTGTCCGTTTGGCCCAACGATTGCTGTAAGTCCTTTTGATAGTGGAATGCTGACTTTTGAATTTCCAAATGACTTGAAACCTCTCAACTCTATTTTGGATATATACGGCACGTTTTCAACCTTTTGGGGTTTATCCACCCCGCAGCCCCTCAGAACAGCCTCCAAAAGCAATTAATTGTTCTCTTTTTGGCTTAAATTTCTTTCGCCAGTTTTAATTTCTGGGGCAACCCACTTTCGGCACTCGGAACGAGAAGATTTTTATCTAACTTCCCAAGATCCCGTGCGTGAGCGTGGGGATGAAAGCGGAAAACCAGACATTAGCCGGGCTATTTTCGATCTGGAGGCATGAAAAAAAGGAGTCAAATTGAGAGCGTATCATTCGGTTGAAGAAAAATCAAAATGTGTATTTTCGATTCCTCCTCAAAAAAGCGATTTGTTGGTAAAAACGAGGCTTGTTCTTTTTGGAAAGGACTATTCGAGTCAAGAGACAGGAAAAACGGCGGCGGGTGCTTTCGGTGACGGGTGTCCAAAAAGGGCTTGAATGGGATCCCGGAGGAAGAAACGGTGGGGAAGTGGAGGTGCGGAAGGTTGTTAAAGCGAAGCTCGTGGGGCTGACGCACATCAAGCGCCGAATTCTCGACCACGAGTACGAAGGGCTCCAGCGATTCCTGCGGGGCGACCCCGGCGTCGAGCTCTACTCGGCGAATAAACAGCAGGCAAAGCGGTTCTACCGCCGCGTCAAACCCGAACGAGAATACCCGCTCTCCATCCGCAAAGACCTCATCAGGGTCGAGCGCCGTGACACGAAAATCGCACGATACTGGGCGCGCATCCCAGTCAAGCTCCGTCGCGGTGGCGTCTGGGTCGCCATCAAGCCCCACTGCGAAATCACCTCCGACCTCGAAGTCTGCGAGTCCAAGCTGCTCAGGCGCGGCGGCGAGTACTTCCTGCATCTCACCGTCAAGCGTGAGGTCGAACTTAGGACATCATACTCCTCAGTTCTCGCCATAGATATGGGGATCCGACACGTGGCGTGTTCTGTGGACACGCGGTCTGGCAAGACCCACTTCTACGGGCGGGAGCTGAGGCGGGTGCGCGGGCACTACTTCCACCTGCGACGAAAACTGGGGAGGAAAAAGCTGCTGAAAGTGGTGAAGCGAATTGGTGCCAAGGAGAGCCGCA
>Ga0164318_10003829_pt1 | contig 14327 bp, 9 predicted proteins | sample GuaBasSedimGuay9_FD_113734 | JGI IMG/M metagenome (GOLD analysis project Ga0164318, IMG submission 113734) | Subseafloor sediment microbial communities from Guaymas Basin, Gulf of California, Mexico - Guay9, Core 4571-4, 0-3 cm | ecosystem: Environmental > Aquatic > Marine > Hydrothermal vents >...
AATAATTATTAAAGACACAAGGGAATGATTATTTTTTATCATAAGATGTTCCATATCACCAAATTAATAAAATTAATCATATGAAAAGGAAGTATATTTTTGCAATAGTTTTAGTTTTTGGGGTTCTAATTTTTTCATCTTGTCAGTCTAGACATCAGAGTTGTCCAGGCATGTATAGTCAATTGGATAGCCAAACAATTGTATATTATCAAACAATAGATTAGTATATTGTTTGTAACGATTTAGATTATTCACGCGACAATGAAGAAATTTTATTTTATATTTATATTAATATTTATTATTCAGTATTCTTATGCTCAAAAAGCTGATAGGATAGTTAAGAAACCTTTGCTAAGGTATGAGAGTAGTTTTGGTATAAGCTTTAATACAGATGGATGGGGCGGTGGATATAGATATGGGAAAGCAAAAACGTTTAAGAATAAAAAGGTATGGGATATAAGCTTCTATTTTATTAGAGATACCAAACAGTATAGATATTATAATAAATACGATAATAGCGCAAAAAGTTTCTTTTTTGGTAAACAGATACACTTTTATAGTTTACAAATTTTAAGAGGAAGAGAAAAGATACTTACTGAAAAGCCATATTGGGGAGGAGTAGAGATTAGATATTTTTATTTTGGTGGAGTAAATTTAGGTATAGGAAAACCAATTTACATGTATATAGTAGATTTTGTAAATGGCGGAGTATTATCGCTTGAGAAATATGATGTTCAAAAGCACGATTTAGAAAATATTTGGGGTAGAGGTCCTTTTTCAAAAGGATTGTCTGAAATTGAATTTCATCCAGGCCTTAGTTGGAAGATGGGTTTAAATGTTGAATTTGGACCTTATCAAGAGAAAACAAAAGCATTAGAAGCAGGTTTTATTATAGACGCATATGTTTTGCCTGTACAAATTATGGGCTTCGATACACCTAAATATGCAATGATTAGGTTATATTTAGCGTATAGATTTGGGAAAAGATATAATGCTAATAATTAATACTTTATCTTATTGTTATTTTGCAATATGTAGTATTGATATTTAAGATTTAATAATTGCTTATTTTTATATTGTAGGTATAAAAAAAAACTGTAAATTGTGCAACTTAAATACATGATAAGATTATTTTATAAATTATTGAATATTAGATATGAAGAATAAGAATTTACTATTTAGTTTGTTTACATTGATACTGTTAGGTACAGTAGTGGCTGTTTCTTTAATACCGAGTTCAAGTATTGAATCGATTTCTAAAGCTGAATTTGAAGAAAATGATGGAGAAGGAATTGCTGGAGCTTTAGCCTATTATCATAAATTAAAGGCTAATCCTTATACAGGTGAAATTGAGAATGAGAAAATTCAAAAAGCAGGTGAAATTGCTAAAAAACTACCATCAACCAAGGCAATTAGTTTGAATTGGAGTGAGATGGGTCCTAATAATGTAGGAGGAAGGGTAAGAGCTATTTTAATTGATAATTCAAATAGTTCAATCATGTATGCTGGTGGTGTAAACGGCGGACTTTGGAAATCTACAACATCTGGCCAATCATGGGTGCAAATCCCTTTAGATGGAAACAACGCAGTAGTAAGCATTTGTCAAAGTCCAAATGGAGATATTTATGTTGGTACAGGTGAGGGATTAGCACAAGCTGCTTATTCTAATTATAACACAGGGACTAAAGGTGAAGGAATTTATCGTAAAGCTGCTAGTTCTACTGATTTTATTAAACTAACAGCAACTACTTCATGGACAGCAGTAAATCGCTTAGCTTCTGATAAGAATAATAAAGTTTATGCTGCTACAAAATCTGGTTTATTTGAAACTACAGATCAAGGAGCAAGTTGGACTAAAATTAAGCCAGGTAGTTATAGTGATGTAAAAACAGTTTTAGGAACTACTCAAGCAGTAGCTACTGTTTTTGGAAATGTTTATATTACAACAGATGGTACAAATTGGATAAAAGCTTCAGGGCTTCCTAGTAGTGGAATTAGAAGAATAGAAGTTGCGATTTCTCCTTCAGACCCTACTCATATTTATGCTGTTTTAGCCGCTAATAATGGTGTATTATATGGAATATATTTATCTACTAATACGGGTACTTCATGGACTCAGATTGCTGTAGGAGGTTCTCCTTCTTTTGAACTATTTGGTCCTAATAACCAAGGATGGTACGATATAGCCGCAATGGTACACAAAACAAATCCTGATATTTTGTATGTGGGGGGTGTTGATATGTGGAAAGGCGAAAAAGTAAATTCTAATAATCAATATAGTTGGACAAAAAAGACATTATGGTATGCTAGTAAGTATAGTCCAGTTTATGTGCATGCTGATCAACATGTATATGCTCAACATCCAACGGATGCAAATACATTTTATGCAGGTACTGATGGAGGTATTTCAAAAACTATTGATGGAGGTAATAGTTTTGCTACTCTAAATACAAACTTTAATGTAACACAATTTTATGCAGTAGCACCTCACGCAAATGGAGGAGCTATAGCAGGCGCTCAAGATAATGGTACTCAATTTATGGATTTGCTAGGAAATAACCCTATGCGAGCAAGAGAAGTTCGTGGTGGTGATGGATTTTGGTGTGCTACTTCAATATTAAATCAAGATGTGATTTTTGCTTCTATTTATTATGGTAATGTTGCTAGGTCTAAAGATTTTGGTGAAAAATTTCAAGAGCCAAAAGACCTTTCTGGTGAACCTGATTTTTATTCGGCAGATATGCTTAATGGAAATTTAGGAGGTGCTTTTGTTACACCAACAATATTTTGGGAAACAATTCATTACCCTAATAGTATTGATACTGTAACATATGTTGCAGATACAAATTATGTTGCTGGTGATACAATTGATGGTAGAAGTAAAAATAATAATTTTTATCCATTTAGTTATATCTTGCCACAAAATATGAGTACAGGTGATACTATTAAAATAAAGGATCCTGTTCAAAGTAGATTGTATGTTGGTACAAACAAGGGAATCTATATGACCAAGCAAGCATTATTCTTTGTTAATAAAACTCCAGAATGGTTTCGTGTTTCAACGATGCCATACAGTGGAATGGCTGTAAATAATTTTAGAGCATCAAAGGATGGTAATTATCTTTACTATTCTGTATTTGGACATCTTCGTAGATTGTCTAATTTATTACAAGCCCAAGATTATTCTACTGCCGATGTTAGTGGTGCTAATTATGCAATAGTTGATGATGTAATTAAGAATTTTGGTGGAGGGGCTACTTTTATCTCAAGTATTTCTATTGATCCTGAAGATGCAAATAGAATTGTTGTTACTGTAAGTGGTACTGGTGTTCAGCAAATTTATTATTCAGATAATGCTACATCTGCAACTCCAACATTTACAACTAAGCGTGGTAATTTACCTGCAAACTTACCAGTATATGCTTCATTAATTCCAGTTCAACATTCTCAACAAACAATTATTGGAACGGAGTATGGCTTATATGCTACAGAAGATATTACTGCAACTAATCCAGTTTGGGCACAAGTAAATGATGGTTTTGATGCATATGCTCCTGTATATATGATAGTGCAACAACAGAATAGATTGTATTGGAGAAAAACTGTTACATATGATAATGGTAGTCCTATTATTCAAGTTTATCCAGGAGTTTACAATTATGGTCAAATATATTTGGCAACTCATGGTAGAGGGGTATTTACTTCAAAAACTTATGTTGGTATAGATGAAATTAAGGATCATAAAGTAGTAACACTTTCTGATGTTAATCTTTATCCTAATCCAATAATTGACCATGCTAATTTTGATTATAAACTAGATCAAAGTTCAATAGTTATTGTTAATGTTTTTGATATTAATGGAAGAATGATTAATACCTACAACTTAGGAAATAAGGTAAAAGGTAATCATACTGATAATATTAATCTTACTGATTTAGCTAAAGGTATGTATATTATGCAGATTAATGCTGGTAGTACAACTTTAACCAAGAAATTTATAAAACGATAAAACTTAAAATATTTATTGAATGCTCTATTCTTCTAGAATAGAGCATTTTTTTATTTTGTTATAATATAATAATATATATATTGTTGAATGATTTTTGTTTAAAATACTTATAAGATGATAGGTCTAAATAATATGGTAGCAGTTGGAAATAAGGGAAAAAAAGCTAAGTCAGATTGCTATGTCGAAGCAGAGTTAACAAAGATTGGCGGAAGAGATATTGATATACAATCAAAGGTGTATTCAATGTTTGCTAAAAGTCTTCATAAGCTTGTAAATTCAGTATTAGATTTTTATGATATAGATAATATTAAGCTATTATTGATTGATGTAGGTGCGTTAGAACTTGTTATTGCAGCTAGGTTAGAGGCTGCAATTAAGATGCTGATTAATACAGATAAAGAGTACTTGTTTCCTATTATTGAGAATAATAAAAACAAGAGTTCGAAAGATCAAATGAGATTCTCTCGCTTGTATCTCCCTGGAAATACACCAAGTATGATGCTTAATGCAGGAATACATAAACCAAATGGAATAATATTGGATCTTGAAGATGCTGTTGCTCATGATAAAAAATATGAAGCTAGATTTATTGTTCGTAATACTTTGAGAGGAGTAAATTTTTATGGTGCTGAGCGTATGGTGAGAATTAATCAAATACCATTGGGTTTAGAAGATCTTGAATATGTCGTTCCTAATAATGTGAATCTAATTCTAGTTCCTAAATGTGAATCAGCAGATCAGATTCAGTTATTGAACACTAGGATAAATGAAATTAAAGAAGATAAAGGTATTGATTATGAGATTTGGTTAATGCCAATTATTGAATCAGCACTAGGAGTAGTTAAAGCCTATGAAATAGCTACTGCAGCAGATAATATTTCATCGATAGCTATTGGTCTTGAAGATTACACCGCTGACCTTGGTACATTAAGAACTGATACAGGTAATGAATCTTTTTATGCGCGCTCTGTAGTAGTTAATGCATGTAGAGCAGTAGGAATACAGCCTATTGATTCTGTATTTTCTGATGTTTCTGATATGGAAGCACTAGCAAGAAATGTTAAGGTGTCAAAATCACTAGGATTTGATGGAATGGGATGTATTCATCCTAGGCAGATTGATGTTATCCATAGAAATTTTGCGCCAGAAGAAAAAGAGATTAAAAAGGCTCAAAAGATATTTCTAGCATTTATAGATGCAAAGGAAAAGGGATTAGGAGTTGTTTCACTAGGTACAAAAATGATTGATGCACCTGTAGTTAAAAGGGCAGAAAATACATTAAGGGTTGCTATCAACTTAGGAATTATTTTACCAGATTGGGAAAAAGAATTTGCTAATTAGTGAATTAGTTGATTATAAACATAATTAGTGTTTTAGAAAAATAGTTGTATAATGTCAGATAAGAAAATAGAATTAGTAAAGAATGCTGCTGGTAGATTGGTTCCTACTGAAATAAATGGAGAAAAGCAAATTCCATTTCAAGGAGTTGGTAAATATATACCTACAGGTAGAAAATATGCTCCCAGTATTGCTAGTTGTGCAAATTTTCCAATGGATGGAAATAAACAACTTAAAGATCTGAAGGAAGCTCTTATTAAAAGCGGTCTAAAAGACGGAATGACGATTTCTACACATCATCATTTTAGAAATGGTGATTTAATCTCAAATCAAATTTTTGATATTGCTAATGAACTTGGTATTAAAGACTTGCGTTGGTTTCCTTCTGCCTCTTTTCCTTGCCACGAACCTTTAATAAAATACCTTGAAGATGGTACAATTAATAGGATAGAAGGAAGTATGAATGGGGCATTGGGTAAATTTGCCAGTGAAGGAGGAATGAAAGGGATTGGTGTATTGCGATCACATGGTGGAAGATATCAGGCGGTGCAAGATGGTGAAGTACATATTGATATTGCAGTTATTGCAGCACCTATTGCTGATGCTTTTGGTAATGCTAATGGTGTAAATGGAAGTGCTGCTTCGGGGCTTCTTGGTTTTGCTTTAGCTGACTCTCAATTTGCAGATAAAGTGATTGTCGTTACAGATACTCTTGTACCATTTCCTTGTATTCCTTGGCAAATTCATGGTAATAATGTTGATTATACTGTAGTAGTAGATAAGGTAGGAGATTCTGAAAAGATAATTTCAGGGACTACTAATATTACCAAAAGTCCAGATAGACTTTTAATAGCTGAGAAGACAGCTAAATTTTGTGAAGCAACAAAGATTATTCACGATGGATTTTCTTATCAAGCAGGTGCAGGAGGTACATCTTTATCAATTGGTATCTATTTTGAAGAAATATTAAGGCGAAAAAATTGGAAAGCAAGATTTATTCGTGCAGGAAGTAATAAATACCCTGTTAAAATGCTTGAGGATGGGATTGTTGATTATATTTTAGATGGTCAAACATTTGATTTAGAGGGAATAAGGTCTATGAGAGAAAACTCTAACCATGTAGATACCAGCCCTTTTACTAGTTATAATTATCATGGAAAAGGAAATTTTGCTTCTATGATTGACGTTGTAGTTCTAGGAGCAACAGAAGTAGATGTAAACTTTAATGCTAATGTGGTAACTCATTCTGATGGCTATTTGCTTCATGGAATAGGAGGGTGGCAGAATTGCTTATTTGGTAGGAATGTAATTTTACCAATTCCATTATTTAGAAATCGTATGCCAATTATTGTTGATAGAGTAACTACTCTTTGTGGGCCAGGTGAGTTAATTGATGTAATTGTTACCGAAAGAGGTGTTGCTGTAAATCCTTTACGTAAAGACTTAATTGCAAAAGCAGAAGCTGCTGGATTTGAGTTAAAAACAATAGAGGAATTAAAAGCTGAGGCAGAGAGTATTTGTGGTATACCGGAGAAACCGGAACTTGATGATGAGATTATTGCAGTTATTAAGTGGGTAGATGGAACGGTTATTGACTCTGTTCGTAAAGTGAAGGTTTAATCTCTTTACTACTGAAAGAATACTAAAAAGCTACGCTAATTCGTGGCTTTTTTTTGTAAAAAACAGAGATCGATATAAGCTTTGCTCTCAGTTTCTGATAATTCGTTCATAGAAGATTTAATTTTGTGTAGTACTATTGGCTTTCTGTGAGTGAAATATTATGTATAACTCAGGTTAAAACCAAAATCTATATCCAATTGTGAGTTTTATGTCACCAATAGAGTGGTTTGATACAGCTTTACCAATTTCAGTATTATATGTTAAGTATGAGTAATCTAGTCCAATAAACAATGCAGAGGTTGAGCTGATGATATAATCGTAATAAAGACCAACTTTACCATATGCTCCCATTGATGGGTACAGTCCAATTACATTATTAGGAAATAAAAGACCTCCTTCTAAAGCAAAACCAAAATCATTGAAGGCATCTGAGTATAAATCATATTCAAATCTACCATAAAATTTGAATATATATGCAGATTGTTTTGTCTTTGTTAACCCATTCTGAGTGTTTCCATAAACACCTTGTACTTCACCACCACCACCAAGGTTAGTCTTTCCTATTTTGTACATGAAGTTTATTCCAACTATGGGTGTGAATACGCTTCCATTTTCATTATTATAAAAAACACTGTCAGTATCCATTACAGTATTATTTAGATTGTATGAGTATGTACCTCCTCCAACCCCAATGTATGGCGTAATATATAGGTGACTTGATGAATTATTACCACAACTACCTTGTCTGTAACTTTGTGCGCTACTTGTTATTGAAAGGAATAATACAAATAAGAATAATATAGTTTTGATGTTTTGCATAGTTTTAATTTAGAAGTTCAACTAAGGTTGCATGAATATCATTTATGCCTTTTGGTTTTGTCATAATAATATTGTCTTCGTTAAGTATTATTATTGTTGGAGTGGTAGTAATATTATAAGTGTTAATAATAGGACTTGCCATTCCTTGTAAGTCTGATATACTAATCCAATTAATATTTAATTCATTTATTTCCTCTTTCCATTTTTCTTTTGAATCGTCGAGTGCAATTCCGATAGTCTCAAGACCTTTACTTTTATACATATTATATATTTCAACGATACTAGGTAATGATTTAATGCAGTGTGGACAATCACTACTATAGAAAATCAACATTTTAGCTTTAGCTTTTATATCATGCATATTAATTGTATTGCCAAAGATATCTTGCATTATGATATTAGGCGACTTTACTCCTGGTTTTAGAGCTTTGATTCGTGATGACATATTTGAATAGTAAACGCCAAGCTTTGGCTTCCCATTATTTGTTTTCATATAGTAATTGTCAATAATATGAACCATTACTTCTTCCCAAATGCTATTTTCAAAAGTTCGCATAAATAAATTTACACAATAATCATAAATAGAATCATTTTCTTTAGCATGATTCATTACGTTATCAATCACTTTAATATAATTAGATGTGGATGCAGGTTTTCCAAATGTTTCTATATAATCACTTATACTAACAAATAGAACTTTTGAATTTACAAATCGTTTGTCAGAGAAGTCGATATTGTCAAAGAAATGATTGAAATAAAACTCTTTTTCATTTGAATATTGTTTCTTGGGATTTCTTTTGTTATATTTTTCCATTGAAGGAATTATATATGATTTAAGAAGATGAGGAGCAAAAAACTTTGGATATTCACTAATTTGTCGCTCAATATAGTAGAATATTTCGTTATTTAACTCTTCAATGTGCTTATTAATCTTAATTATTTCTGGATGATTTGAATCGTAAGTTCTTTTTTCTATTTTGTCTCTTTTAAATGATAGAGTAGAGATAGTATCTCTTACTTTCAATGCATATTTCCAGTAGTCAAATAGTATTTTATTTTCTATAGATTTTTTAACCACCATATTTTGAATAATGTTTTTAGCATCGGATTCAATTACAATATCTTCATTATTAATAATTAATTCGGTGTAAATAGTATCATTAAAAACTAATTTATACATGCCTACAGGACGTTTTTCTGTATTATTAAATACAAATGCACCTGTTGATTGTCTGTATGCAGTATCTATAGGAATATTTGAACTTCCGACTATACTAGCAAGGATTACACGGGTTCCATTAAAATTATTTAATGCATAGTATAAGTAATGCTCTTTTTGGGCATAAACACTTATGATTGATAATGAAAATATAATAAGTAATAGACGTTTCATAGAGATGATGAGATATTAATTAATAATAAACGTAATCTTTTTCTAATTATTTTTTTATAATTAAAAATACTGTTCTTCGGTTAAGGGCTCTTCCTTCTTCTGTTCTGTTTTCACTAATTGGCATTGTTTCACCATATCCTTTATATGACATTTGATTATCACTTATTCCTAGATTTATTAGTAATTCGTAAACAGACTTTGCTCTTCCTCTCGATAATTTCTGGTTATATATTTCAGTGCCAACATTATCAGTATGTCCTTGTATTTCGATAATTATCTTTGGATTTTCGTGTAAAAAATTATAGAATTCTTCAATCACTTTCTTTGAGTTATCAGTTAATTTTGTCGAGTTTGTAGCAAAATATACATCATCAAGATTGTAAGTCCCTCCAACTTCAATTTCTTTAAGCTCCATATCCATACTTATAGGAACATTAAATCTACTATTATCTTTAGCTATATATCTACTAACATATGCATAATCTTGTTTTTTTACAGTCATTATAAAATCTGATTCCATAACAGTAGTAAAAACATAATCCCCTGTATTAGAGTCTATTGGTATTTCGTTAATTTCTTTAGTATTCATGTTTTTGATGAATATTTTAGCATCTCTAGCACCTTCATTAGTTTTATTATCTCTAAGATTTCCTTTAATAAATAAGATTTTCTGTGGTCTTGCCTTTTTATAAAGTTTAAAAGAATATATATTCCAAACTTCTTTTTTCTGATCATTATTTCCTAATTTATTTGAAGCAAAGAAACCATATTCACCATTAGTACTAACAAAAAAACCAAGATCATTATCTTTTGAGTTAATGGGGTAGCCAATATTTTTGGGCTCTATCCAACCGTTGCTATCTAATCTAGTAAAGAATATATCGTATCCACCAAGCCCAAGATGTCCTGCGAACCATTCTCCTGTTTTTTTATCTTTACGGTCAGAAGAAGAAAAGTACAAAGTTTTGCTGTCTGTATGAATGAATGGAGACTTCTCATTACCTGCAGTATTAATACTTGGACCCATATTAACAGCTTTCCCCCATTTGCCATTTTTGTTTTTGGTACTTCGGTAAATGTCAGATCCTCCAAAACCACCTGCTCTATTGCTAACAAAAAATATTGTTTTGCCATCAGAGGAAATACTGGGCATTGATTCCCAATAATCTGGTGTGTTTATATTACTTCCGAGACTAATAATATCTGACCAATATCCATCTTCATATTTTGAATAGGCTATATCGCAATTTAATGTTCTGTCCTTTTTTATTTGACATCGAGTATAGAATAGTTCTTTATTGTTTATGGTTAGAGTTGCACCTCCTTCGTTCGATTGTTCATTAAAAGGTAATTCCATAGTTTGCCCAATGCTATATCTGTTGATTGAAAGTTTTTTTGCTCTACAAAATTTTTCTTCGCCATTAGATTTTTTGTAAGATCCACTTCTAGAATCAGTATTGTCTTTATATCGTCTCGTAAAATAAAAGAAATCATTATCAGGACTTAGAGATGGTAAGTATTCGTCATCTTTAGATGATACATCTTTAACAATAAAGGGAGCGAAAGGAACAGGATTATTGTATATTTCATTATAAAACTTTGCATATTTAGATAAATCAGCAGCATCCTCAAAGTGTTTTTCTCTAATTCTATCATTATCACAGTTTAGAAATTTCTCTAAATTAGTATGTGCTTTCTTCCAATTTTTCTTATCATAGTATAATGTTCCCAAATAGTAGTAGGAGTAGTATCCTTCATAAGAGGGACAAATGTCAATAATGTTTTCATAAGCACTAATTGAAATATCTATTTTTCTATATGGATTTGATTTTCGTTTGTTAACATTAGCTAGAACCCAATATGCTTTAAGATATTCCGATGATTCTTCTATAGCCTCTTTTAATAAGGATGTTCCTTTGCCGTAATGTTTTAAGTTAAGTTCCTTCATTGCTCTTTTATAAAGCTTCTGCGATTTCTTACTTACTTCAAATTGGCAATCTTGTGTTTTGTTTTGAGCAAAAGAAGTATTACTAAATATAAAAATCGATAATAAAATAATAATAGTAATTCTCATATCTACTATTGTATTGTTTTCTTAATAATTACTTACTTACTATAAAAGTTTATCATATCAATAAATGCTTTAGAGCAAACAGGGCAGAAATAATTGCTTTTTATTGATTTCATAGAACAATTGTGTTTTGGCCTAAAAACATTCTTCTCAACATAGCCAGCTCCTTCAAAAACACCTAATGTTTCTTTATATTTTTCAATGTCTGGTGTAGGAATGGGAGTCTTATCATCAAGCATATACTTCCACTTTTTTTCAAAATTAACCATGGTTGTAATATTCGGTTCCCATGGTTCTGCTTTTAAATCGTAAAAGTCTTCAACGCCAACATCAGAGGTGTAATATTCATCAGCAAGCCCTGCAAAAGCATGCCCAAATTCATGATTAAATACAAATTCACTCTGTTCGTTATCGGCGGTACAGATTGAGTAGAAATTAAAAATTCCAGCACCACCATATTTGTCAGTATTTACTAAAATATAGATTTGGTCATAAGGAGCATTTGCTGCGGCATTTCTTATAGCTATATTGTTTATTGTATTAATATACCTCTCTGTTCCGAAAGTGTAAAAATGGCTATCAAATAAAGTGTTTTTATAAATTCCTTTTCCAGGAATATCAGTGCCCGATTCTTCGGAAACTGTTGGTATAGCCCAAACATTTATTCTATCCTTATATTTATTGAGAGGAGACCAACTCAGTAGCGAATTTTTAAAACGTTCTGCATCTTTCATGAATTTTTGCATTTCTTGTTGTGTATATCCTTCTGCAAGTAATACAATATCAAGTTTTTTTGAGGGTTCTCCACTATTATGTATTTTAAAAGATTTTATTATATTTTTTTGTTGTGGTATTATATTATAATTTTTTGGATTAACAGTAAGCTCAGACCAAAGTTTCCAACTTTGATTTTTTTCTCTATTAAATACCTTTATTTTTATGGTATTCTTAGGAAATGGCATAATTAAACTCTCAGAGAAGCTTCTCCAATATATTTTGGCTTCATCAGTGAATCTCCATTCCCCACAAAGAGTGGAATAACCTCTAGAGTATATTAATGTAGAAGTAGAACTATCATAAACCTCAAATTTGTAATGTCCATATTCAAACGTATCAATCAGATTTACTTCAGATCCTCCCCAATAAGGCTCATGGAAATATGTGTCTAATGAGAATATTTCTTTCTTGTTATTAGCTGTGTGAATGTAATCAACACGTAGACTCCCTTTTGAAAAGTATGTATTAAAGTTCTGAGCATTCAAATTAGGTTGTAATATTATGATAAACAGTATTATAATTGCATTTCTTTTCATAAGTAGTCATATTATATAATTAGGTAAAAATAATAAATAATTAATAAGAGAGCGTAAAAAACGAATAAATAAAAAAAAGACAAAAAAAGCATTGTTAAAAGAAAAAATATATTTACTTTTGCAGTCCTAAATTTTTGAAATTAAGAACGCTGTAATACAGTACAAATACGATAAGTTATGAAAAGGACATTTCAACCATCAAACAGAAAGAGAAAGAATAAACATGGATTTCGTTCAAGAATGGAGTCTGTAAGTGGTCGTAAAGTATTAGCACGTCGTCGTGCAAAAGGTAGAAAAAAATTAACTGTTTCTGACGAGCGTCATAGCAAATAGTTCTTTTTTATTACCTAGTAGAATATTCTAAGGAGAGCATTTATTGCTCTCCTTTTTTTATACCATTAATTAATAATTTCTTATTATTTGATTGTTGATTATGGTATTGAAATTCCCTTCTTAGTTTAGTGTTGATTATTCTTTACAATTAATTAATATTGTCACTAAATATATTCAGTATCTTTGTACCGAAATTATAAAGTACTGATGTTATTCTGTAATATGCAGATAATCAATATTATATAATTCTTTTTTTCTTTGTTGTAATCACTAATAAGAAACAACAAGTCAATAATTTAATAATTTAGAATTCAATATTAAGAAATATATGCAAAACAATATTCTATTTGAAGTAAGTTGGGAAATATGCAATAAAGTTGGAGGTATCAATACTGTAATAGCAAGTAAAGCTCCTATATTAGCAAAGCAATTTGGTGAAAATCACATTTTTATCGGTCCTGATATTCTTGATGAGGCAGAAAATTCTGATTTTATTGAAGATAATAATCTATTCCCAGAATGGAGAAATTATGCTTTATCTCAAGGCTTAAATGTAAGAGTTGGTAGATGGAATATTAACGATAAACCAATTGCTATTCTTATAGATTTTACTTCTTTCTTTTCGCAAAAGAATGATATATTTTCTAATTTTTGGGAAAGATATAAACTTGATTCTCTCAATGGTCAGTGGGATTATATTGAGCCAGCTCTTTTTGGCTATGCTGCCGGTAAAACTATTCAATCATTCTACCAGTTTGTATTTAGCGAAAGTCAGTCTGCTGTTGCACATTTCCATGAGTGGATGACTGGAGCAGGAGTGCTTTACCTGAAAGAGAATGCACCTTACATTGCAACTGTGTTTACTACTCATGCTACTTTCATGGGTAGAGTTTTGGCGGGAAATAATATGCCATTATACAGTAAGATGCACGATTATAAACCACATATTATTGCTAAGCAGTTCAATATTACTTCTAAATTTTCATTGGAGAAAGTTGCTGCCGAACAAGCTGATGTATTTACCACAGTAAGCAATAATACTGCTAAAGAATGTGCTGCTTTTCTCAATAAATCTCCTGAATATATTACTCCTAATGGCTTTGATGATTCTTTGGTTCCTCAAGGCAGAGAGTATAATATTAAACGAAATTCTGCTCGTAAATTATTAACGAAAGTGTCGGAGGCAGTTTTATCGTATAAGTTAAAGAATCCTTTCTTTGTTATAAATAGTGGAAGATATGAGTTCAGAAATAAAGGTATAGATGTATTTATTGATTCTTTAAATAAACTAAATGACCAAGATAAAAATTCAGATAGAGATATAGTTGCATTAATAACTGTTCCTGCAAATCATAATGGTGTAAATGCAGAGGTATTACAAAGGCTTAATTCTGGAGTTAAAGGAGAGCACCCTTGTTTTACAACTCATTA
>Ga0164318_10003830_pt1 | contig 14326 bp, 13 predicted proteins | sample GuaBasSedimGuay9_FD_113734 | JGI IMG/M metagenome (GOLD analysis project Ga0164318, IMG submission 113734) | Subseafloor sediment microbial communities from Guaymas Basin, Gulf of California, Mexico - Guay9, Core 4571-4, 0-3 cm | ecosystem: Environmental > Aquatic > Marine > Hydrothermal vents...
ACTGTACCAACAGCAACTAAATCTAAAAGCCATTTTTCCCAACCGCTTTTAATTACTTCTTCTCCTAAAAATTCTTTTTGTTTTGCTATCAATGCCTGAATTAGTTTATAAGAAACACCTACCCCGGCTAAAAATTTAAAAGGATAATGTTCTCGCGATAATTTGGGGTTTATTAAAGCATAAGCCCTTTTTGGCAATTGATTTGGCTCATTGTGGTGGTCAGTAATAATAATCTCAATCCCTGATTTACTGGCTAAATCAACTTCAGATGAATTGCTAATTCCGCAATCAACAGTAATAATTAAATCTATTTTTTGTTGAACAAAATTTTTAATCGCTTCTTTGTTTAATCCATAGCCCTCTCTTTCTCTATCAGGCAAATAAACATCTACCTTTACTCCTAATTTTCTAAAAAATTCAAATAAAATAACAGCGGCAGAAATACCGTCAGCATCATAATCACCATAGATAAGTATCCTTTCCTTTTTCTTGATGGCTAGAAAAATTCTCTTAACCGCCCTTTCCATATCTACAAAAAGAAAGGGGTCGTAAAGGTCTTGAGAATAATCAGGAAGTAAGAATGCATCAATTTCTTCCTGAGTTCTTAATCCCCGATTATAAAGAAGTTGAAGAATAATCGGGTTAATTTCTGGAAATTGACTTTTGAAATCAGGAGATATTTTTTTAGCAATTTTCCACTTCATTCTTTCCTCTCTAATAAAAACTTTTTAACCTCACGAGCAATTTGTAATTCTTCATTCGGGGGGATAGAGAAAATTTTTACCCCTTTAAGAAGAGAAAAATCTTGACAAATTTTCTCTCTTGTTTCCGGTTTGCCCGCTCCAATCTCTCCAGTGAAAACTAAAGCATCGCAACCGTTAAGAACAGCATAATAAGCACCAATATATTTCTTTATTCGGTAGATAAAAATTTCTAAAGCAAGCTTTGCTCTTTGATTACCAAAAGTAACCTCTCTTAAAAGTTCTAAAAAATTATTGCAGCCAGAAATTCCCTTAATCCCTGACTGAAAGTTTAACAGGTCTTCTACTTCTTTTAGTCCTGAACCAAGGGGGAGAAGTTCAAAAATTTTCAGAATAACGCCGGGATCTAAATCGCCCGGCCGAGTCATCATCATCAAACCCTCCAAGGGAGTAAAACCCATACTTGTATCTATGGGTTGACCATTCTTAATGGCTGTAATACTCGCCCCTCCTCCTAAATGACAAGTAATTAGTTTTAATTTTTTAATATCTTTTTTTAATTTTTTCGCCGCTTCTTCAGCAGCGTATTGATGAGAAATACCATGAAAACCAAATTTCTGAATTCCATACTTTTGATAATACTCATAGGGTAAAGGATAAACCAACACTCTTTGCGGAAGGTCTTTAAAAAAGGCAGTATCAAAAACAGCAATGTTAGGAACATTGGGAAGAAACTCTAAACAGGCCTTGATTGCTTCTAAACTGAAAGGATTATGAAGGGGGGCCAACTCATTATAATTCGCTAATTTTCTAATAATGTCCTCATTGATTAAAGTTGTTTCTCGAAAGTCCTTTCCTCCGTGCACCACTCGATGACCAATGACTGTTATATTGACTATTTCTTCTATCTCTCGTAAGGCGTTTTTAATAGCCTGACGATGGTTATCAATAGAAGAAAATTTATTTTCTTGAATGAGTTTCAAACTTTCAAAATCAAAAACTTTATATTTTAAGGAAGTGCTACCTGAATTGATAACTAAAATCCTTTTACTCATATTAAAAGATAAATAATTTGATAAATAATCCCTAAGGAAAAAATAAAGTATAAAAGATAGAGAAAAAAGTGAGGAAGTTTTAATTCATACTCAGGCCGACGGTTACCCAATTGCTTCGCCCGCTGATAAGTCATTAGTAAAAGTATGCCCTGAAAACCGCTTAAAATCGCTCCTGAGATTCCCAAAACTTGGACAAAACTACGTAAACCAAGAAGAAAAATTATCAAAGGAAGAGAACAGGTTAAAAAAGAGGCAATAAAAGGAGAAAGATGATAATCTCGCTGATAAACCCCTTTTAAAACATAAGATAGCGCCAAAAAAGAAGTAGCCATTGTTAAAATACCTAAAATTCCGGCTAAATAGACAATTTTTCTTCCTAAAACCGGAGAAAGTCCACTTACAACTTGCTCGCTAGTAGCAGGACCATTTACGCCAACAACAGCAAAGGAAAAAACTAAATAAATAATTACTGGAATCACCATTCCTAAAATTATTGCTTTCTTTAAAGAAGAAAGCTGTTTTCCTTTTTCTAATACCTCTTTCATTGCTGGTATAGCTGAAGCGCCACCTAAAGCAAAAAGCATTACTCCAAAAGGAAGAAATAAATAATGAAAGTTAATATAACTTAAATTACTTAATCTAATTTCCGGCAAACTAATCCCAAAAATAAAGAAGATTACAAAGACCAGTAATCCAACCATAAATAATTCTAAAGGAGCAATAATGTCCAATCCATAAAAAACAGCCGAACTTGCGACTAACCAAAAAATTAAAGAATAAATAAGAGGAGTTCCACCTAAAAATGGGTGTAAAATAGCAAAAAGAAAATTGCCCACGCCTATGGTATAAGCCAATAAACCGCCGTAAATGCCTAAAATTAAAGAAAGGGTAATAAAAAATTTTCCCTTATTACCTAAATATCTTCCCACATACCCACTCATTTGATAATTACCTTTGGTGCGGAGAACCACCTCACCATAGCCTAGAGTTACTATTAAAACGGCTGCTGCTAAGATAATAAGATAAACCATACCCGGAATAAAACCGATTTTTGCTACTACATAAGGCAGACCAAAAACACCAGCGCCAACGACTGTTCCCACTAAAATAGATACGGATTTATAAAAATTTCCTTCCTTATTTTTCATTAACTTTCTTTTCTTTTAAAAGAAGAAGCCATTGATGTAAAGAAAAGGGCTAATCTATCACTTTTTAATTAATTTTTTATTATTCTCCTGATGGCTTATCTAATTCTAATGGTTTAATATTCTCTTCTTCCTTACGGCCAGAAATTTTTAATATATCTTTATCAATTTTGGCAAATTCTTTATAAGCAAGATTGTAGGTATTAACTACTGTAGAAAGATGAGAACCTAATTTTCTTAAATATTCATCATAAACTTTAATATGTTTACCTAACATCTCTACCCTTTTTCTGATTTCCCGGGCGCTTTCTTCAATTTTCAACGCGCGAAACCCTTGAAGCACGGTCTGAAGATAAGCAAAAAATGTTGTTGGTGAAACAATAATAACCCTTTTCTCTCGAAAAGCATACTCTAAGAGATCGCGTGTATTTGCTTTAACTGCTCCAACTTTATTAACCAATAAATCATAATAGATTGCTTCACTAGGAATAAACATAAAAGCAAAATCTGTAGTTTTTTCTTGGGGGCGGATATATTTACTTGTCTCGTCAATTCTGTTTTTCAGGTCTTGCTTGAATTGTCTTTCTAACTCTTTACGCTTGCTTTCATCTCTTTCTTCTAGAAGTCGGTTATAGTTTTCTAAAGAAAATTTTGAATCAACAGGAATCAATCCTGCTTTAGTAATAATAACTGCATCTACTATTTCTCCATCCTTAAATTTATATTGCATTTGATAATATTCTGGCGGTAAAACATTTTTAAGAACGGTCTCTAAAAAATACTCACCTAAAACTCCTCTTTGTTTAGGATTTTTAAGAACATCCTCTAAATTTTGAAGTTGCTTGGCAAAACTAATCACCTGTTTGTTAGTATCATCTAAACGGGCTAACTTTTCACTGACATTTTCTATTATCTTAAAACTTTCAGAAATTTGCTTTTGGATATTTCCTTGATGAATAGCCAAAAGTTGGCGGATTTCTTTCAACTGGTCTTGAAGCATAGATACTTCACTACTTGTCTTTTCTTTTCTTCTCTTTAATAGTAAAAAAATTATTATCAACCCAATGATAACTAAGAATAAAATGATAATAAATTCTTTTCCCATATAATTTAATTAAATATTCAGATATTTTACTCTTTTATTTTATCTAAGACAACCTTTATCTTTTTTGTTTCGCCTCTTCTTGAAATAGTTAGTTCTAGGGTACTCCCTGGTTCATATTGCCAAATTAACTCAGAAAGATTATTGCCTTGACTCAAATTATCTTGATTAACCTTTAAAATCACATCACCGCTACGCAAGCCGCTTTTTTGAGCCGGGCTATTCTTTTTAGGACTTCCATAAACTAAAGCGCCTTCTTTTAAGTCCTTAAATCTTTTATCAGTAATACCAAAACATTTGGCTAAATCAAGATAATTTACTCCTAAACTTGGTCGTTGAAGATAGGTTCTGTCAGGTAACTTATCTCCTTTTTTCAAGACCTGAGTAATTAAATTTCTTAAATAAAAAGTAGGCACAATCAAATTTTCTTTTGTCTTTAAGCCAACAAGAGCGCTGGATAAATTTACTAAGGGAGTTGCTTGAGGAAAATTATTCAAGTTATTATCACTAAGTTTCAAAAAATCAGAAAACTTCTCTATTGACTTAATTCTACTCCTCTCATCTTTGTAAGGAAAATAATTCATCTGACTAATCTCGGTTCTTTTCATTTCTGTTGAAGAAAGAAGTAAAACTTCCTGTCCAATTTTTATTTCTTCTTTTTGGGCTAATTTTACCACTGGTAAATCTTTTGCTTTGATTTTCAAGAAAATAATATCAGTCAATGGATCAAAGATAATTTTTTTAATAGGATAAACATTCCCTTCGCTGTCAATTGCTACATATTCGGCTTTTTCATCTTCTAAATTGATAACCTCTTTAAGAGAAATAAGCCAACCGTCACTGGTTAAAATAAGTCCTTCGCCTAAAATTTCATCAGGCTGATAAATTTGCTTCAAAATATCTTTATTCTCTTCTTTTTTCTTTTGATAGATAGTAACAATCTGGGGCCGAACTTCTTTTACCACTTCACTAACTCTAACATCAGGAGTAACAGTGACATTTTTAATCGTCTCTACAGTCATTTCTCGCTTAGGCAAATACTGGTCTAAATTGATTTCCCCCTTGAAAGGAAGGACAACTCTTCGGCTAACTAAAATTAAAAAACCGCCAATTAAACCAGAAATAATTCCTAATATAATAGCTAAAACTATGACAATTAAAATAATTTTTTTACTCATTGAAGGCGGTTTTTGAAAAGTAACATTTTCCCCCTTTTGGTAAATTCGTTTTATAACCTCTCCGCTTTTTAAACCTCGCTGGATAAAATCTTTTGACAAATTTTCTCCCTTTTTAATGTTTTGCTTTATTTTTTTCTGCTTCATAGTTTAATAATTTAATTTTTTTATATTTAACCCCAGTGCATGGTCAAAATTATAACTAAAAGAATAAAGAAAATAATCAAAAAATGACTTCTTATAATTTTACTATTTAATTTACCCAAAAGAAAGAAATAACTAATATCTATGAGTAAATAGTAAAAAATAGTCAAGAATAAAGCATTAACATAAAAACTGGTCGGCAAAAAATAAATAGCAAGGAAAAGTTCGGCTAAAACTAAAGTAATAACTAAAATAAATAAAACATTTTTTGGGGTCAAAAAACCATAAATCCAAAATATTTGATAAACGATAGCACTGATAATAATGATAATAGCAAGTTCTATTAGCCAAAAAGTAAGATAAGGAAAAATAGCCAAACTATAAAAAGAAGAGAAAAAAAGAAAGACACTTAATAAATTAAAAAAGAAAATAATATTAACTAGAGAAGTAGGTAAAGACGCTTCTCCTTTTATTAAATATAAAGATAGATTCTTCAAAAGGAAATAAAGAAGGCAAGAAGCAAAAAGAATATAAATCTGAACTAAAAAAAGATGTTGAGGCGTTAAGACAACAAAGAAAAAAAGCAAAGCAAGGATAAAGAAAAAAGGACAGATAGCCAAAGAAAGAAATTTTTTATCAATTTTTCTTTGAGAGAAAAACCAAAGAAAGAAAAAGAGAGACAAAAATAAAAGAGGAACAAGCCAATAAATCAAAAACGGATAAAACTTAATCAGTTCTAAAATAATTAAAAAGATAAGGGTAACTAATAATGGAAGATATTTTTTAAGAAAAGACATAAAATTAAGATTCTTCTAAAAAATCTGGCTTTATTTCTTCCCATTCTCCCTTTTCCTCTTGCCAACGATATGCTTTAAATGTTTTTATCATCTCTTCCTGAGAATAAATATAAACTATATTCTTCTCTGCCCCTATTCTTCTTGAAGACAAAACTTTTTTGTCAATGATTGCCGGTTTGGTTGTCCTTTCCAGTTTAAATTTTCCCTGCGGAGTTTTAAATTCAACTATTTCCACCACCCCTTCAACTGGCTTTCCCTTTTCGTCCTCTCCGACAACTATCTTCTCTTCCCGCAAATCTAAAAAGCCAAACCTTTCTTCAATAAGACCTTTAATGTCTTCCCATCTTTTATCTGTCATATTTTTAAATTATTATTTTCACGACGGCTAAAAATACAGCCGCAATAATTTTGACGATAGAATCCCCACTTTTTACTTAAAATAACACTTTTCTTAAAACCCTCTTTTTTCTTAAAATCTGCTTCGTAGAATATTATACCATACTTTTGAGCAACTTGACGACCAATTTGATTAATAACAGAAGCATTCTTTTGAGGACCAACAGTTAAACTCGTAGCCAAATAAGAACAATTTAATTTTTTAGCCAATTGTGCTGACTTTTCTAATCTTATTCTAAAACAAATAGAACAACGCTCGCCTCCTTCTGGTTCTTCTTCCAATCCTTTTATTTGTTTAAACCACTCTTCTACTTCATATTCTCCGATAATTAGAGGTAAATTCATTCCTTGAGCTAATTTTTTTACATCTTTTAATCTTCTTTTATATTCCTCTTCTGGATGAATATTGGGATTATAAAAATAAAGAATTAATCTGAATTTTTCTTTAAGCAAATTGGCTACATAAACCCCACAAGAAGCGCAACAAAGGTGAAGAAGCATCTTTGGCTTTTTAGATTCAGAAGATGTTTTTAGAAAAATAAGAATACCAGCAGAAATTCCTAAAATGTCTGTTAACCAGTCAAAAAAATCACAACTCCGTAAAGGAACAAAAATCTGATGAATTTCGTCTAAAAAGCCAAAGGAACTACCCAAGATAATTGAAGTTAAAAAAACGCCCGGTAAAGTAAGAGATAAATCAAAATTAAAAATAAATCTAACAAGAAAATATCCTAAAATAAAGTATTCAAAAAAATGAGCAACTTTATCTAAATAAGGAAGAGAAGGATAAGTTGAGCCGGGCAAAGAAGAAAGAAAAAAAATAATCCCTGCCCAAAGAATTAACGGAAAATAATATCTAAAATGTCTCATAATATCTTTTTCTTCTTTAAATAATCATTAGCCAATTTTAAAACTCTTTTTGCTGAAGAAAAAGTAAGTTTTTTGTAAGCATCTTCAAAACTTAACCAGGCATAATCTTGGTGTTCATTAGAAAGCTTTATTTCTTTTGTCTTTGTTCTGGCTAAGTAAAAAATTGCTGTTTTAAAAATGGTAAGCGCTTTTCCTTGATTAGTTTTTTGACGATAAAACCAAGAAACCTTCTCTCTGAAGCCAGCGATAAACTCTAAATCAGTGATGCCTGTCTCTTCTTTAATTTCCCGCCGAACTGTTTCTTCCTCACTCTCCCCCTTTTCTTGATTACCCCGTGGAATAGTCCATGCCTGACGATAAGAATTATGTGCTGCTCGGTAAAGCAAAAGATACTTTATTTTTTTATTCTCCTTTAAAAAAACAACTGCGCCGACAGAAATTTCTCGAGGCATAAATTTCTAAAGATAAAAAATATAAAAAGCAAAAAGAAAACCAATAAGATTGCCTAAAACAAGAAAAGGCAAACCGGGCAAAGGACGCTTTTCTTTTAACAGCAAATAACTAGCCAAAGCAAATCCGCCAACTCCCCCAAGAAAAGAAAAAAGAGAACAAGCAAGGTTAAACTTTAAAGCAGCAACAGAAAAAATTAGAGGGAAAACCAAATCGCCGCTTCCCAGAAAGACAAAATCTTTTTCCCCTTTCTCTCCTAAAGAAACATTCCTTTTTAATGAAACTAAATGATGAAAATAGAAATCTGATTTACGCGGAATAACTAAAGCCAAAAACAACCCTCGCTGACTTAAATTTTTAAATAAACCAACCATATATTGACTTTTCCTTACAGCAATAAAATCATAAATAACCAAAACTAAAAGAACAATCAAAATATCAAACAATTGCATAGATAAACCAAGTAAAATACCTGCCGCCCAAACAAGAAAAGAAATAACTAAATTATGAATAATCAAACGGGGATAAAAAAAGTAGATAATCATAAAAACAATTGCCAGGGCTAAAGAAAGGGGCATTGTTAAAAAATAAGAAAAAACAAAATGCGCTCCCCAAACAATTAGTAAGGCGAAAATAAATTTAAAAAAACCATTTCTTTTAAAAAGTTTAGATAGAAGCCAAAGAACAAGGGTAAAAGAAATAAAAGTAAACAAAAAATAACACCAGTCAAAATGGGCAACTTGATAATATTTTCCAACCTTTTCTTTTAAGACCAACCACCAACCAAGAAAAAGACCAATCAATTGAATAATAAAAAAAGAAAGAACGCTTTTAATAAATAAATTTCTTTCTTCTTGAGTAGAAAAATTCAAAGTCATTTTTATAACTTTAATTATTTTTCAAAATAATATCTTCTTCCCTTTAATTTTTCTGGCAAATAATCTTGTTCTACTTTTCCTTGAGGAAAATTGTGAGGGTATTGATAATCCTTACCATAGCCCAACTCCCGTAAAAGTTGAGTAGGAGCATTACGCAAGTGGAGAGGAACAGGTAAATTAAGATAACGCTTAACATCCTCTTTTGCCGCTAAAAGCGCCTTATAAGAAGCATTAGATTTCGGTGCTTTAGCCAAATAAACAGTTGCTTGGGCTAAATTGATTTGGGCTTCAGGTAAACCAACAAATTCCACTGCCCTTGCCGCGGCATCAGCCACTAATAAAGCCATTGGATCTGCATTACCAATATCCTCAGAAGCAAGAATAACCATCCGCCGAGCAATAAAACGAGCATCTTCGCCGGCTTCAATCATTCGGGCTAACCAATATAAGGCAGCATCAACATCTGAACCACGAAGAGATTTTATAAAAGCAGATATAAGATTGTAATGCTCTTCACCTCCCTTATCATAAATAAGCGCTTTATGTTGAAGCGCCTGGCTAATTAATTCTTGGTTGATAACTTTATTTCCTTCTTCCTTAACCGTCTGAGCAGCTATTTCTAAAGCATTAAGAACAATCCGAGCATCTCCCCCGCTTCCTTGAATAAGAAAATCCATAGCCGCTGGTTCTAACTTAATATCCAAATCTCCTAAGCCAACTTCTCTGTCTTCTAAAGCCCTCTTAATAATTTTCTTCAAATCTTCCGGCTTTAATGGTTCTAAAACAAAAACGCGGCAACGAGAAAGTAAGGGGCTGATAATCTCAAAAGAAGGATTTTCAGTTGTTGCCCCAATTAAAATAATTGTCCCATCTTCTACATAAGGCAAAAAAGTATCTTGCTGGGCTTTATTAAAACGATGCAATTCATCAACAAATAAAATCGTCCTGCGACCATATGCCTTTAAATTTAATTTTGCTTCCTCAATCACTCGCCGAATATCCGCTTTCCCTGTAACCACAGCAGAAAATTCAATAAAATTAGAATTAGTCATTTTAGAAATAATCCTGGCTAAGGTTGTTTTACCACAACCCGGCGGTCCCCAAAAAATCATTGAAAAAAGTTCGCCCCTCTTAAGAGATTTAAACAATAGAGTATCTGGCCCAATTATTTTTTCCTGACCAAAAAACTCGCTCAAATTCTCTGGTCTTAAACGGTCAGCTAAAGGTCTTTTTATTTCCTTCCTTTTTTGATTAAATAAAGCCATAAATGTATTATTATTTTTATTATTTTACCATAAAAAGATTAGAAAATAAAATTGAAAAATAAAAAAAATTAACTTATAATAAAAACACCGGAGCGTAGCTTAGGGGCCTAAAGCGCTGGCTTCGGGTGCCAGAGATCGTGGGTTCAAATCCCACCGCTCCGACCATTTATAAATCGGGTTTATAGAGTTTATCTATTTATTTTAAATTGTCTGGCTAACAACAATGGAAAAGCGAGGCAATTTTTAATTTATTTATCTTTTATTTTCTTCTTCTCTTAAAAAATCTTTGGACATATTTAAAAGACGTTTTAGTTTCTGATAAACTTCTTTTTCTCTCAAAGTTAAGTTCTTTTTCTCTCTTAATAAATCTACTTCTCGGGAAATCCCTTTAGAGAAAAAGCGTAGGGCATCCCTTACTTTTCTCTCACGCCGACTTATATCTTTACCCAACTTCCTTCTCTCTGGAAGCAAAATCCAATGCCAGCCATAAAGAATTAAAAAGACAAAGAAAATAATAATCAAAACGAGGGTAACAATAAAAGACAGATAATCTACTAATTTACGACCAATTCTTGAGATAAAAGAAGGCCTAACAGCCAAAGTAATTTTTTTAGTTAATTCGCTTTGCGCTCCTCTTTTATCAATAACTTGAGCCCATATCTGGTAAACTCCTTCTTCCAATTTATGAGGGTGAATATATATCCAATTCCCCTTTTCACTGGTAATAACTTCTCCTGATTCTATTGATCCATCTGGTTTTTTAATAAATAAAAGTAAATCGCTTTGAGGATAATCAGAAGAACCGCGAACAATCAATGGTTCTCCTTTTTTTAATAAATGAGGAGCTTCTTTAATTATTGGTGCTTTTAATGGTTTAATTTTTAATTCAGTTAAAGCAACGCTAGAATTTCCTGCTTTATCAACCGCTTCAACAATAATAAGATGTTCCCCCGGTTTCAATGGGGGTATTTTATAAGGTTTACCTTCTAAAACTAAAGGAGAGACAGATAATACTTTTTGACCAAAAATTCTTACTCGGTAATAATCAAGGCCAGAAAGCGAATCTTCACTTTTAAATGAAAGAAGGGGCGAGGGATCAGTTAAATCCTTTCTTTCTTCTACTTTTATTTTAAATGGCTTCGGTGGTTGAGTATCAATCAAAATTTGACGGTGAAGAATCCCTCCACAACCGTATATATTTTTAAATCTAATATGAAAATACCACTCTCCGTCTTCTAATTTATCTAACTTTTTTTCTGTAATTGCTGGTTGATAAAGAATTGAGGGTAAAGAATTAGGATTTTTATCCACTGAGATTTTTACTGCTTCTACCCCGGCTGGCAATGGCCAATAAAATTCTGGCTGATTATTATTTGACCATTTACCGGGCGAGTGAGTTTTAGAATAAATAACTGGAATCGGCGGGGCTTTAGATGAAGCAGACAAAGGAAAATATCCCTTTTCTGAAGGAACCTTTGGTGAAACTTCTTCTGCCGGCACTTGCTTTGAAGGAGGAATAACCTCTTTGGTCTTTATTTTGTAGACGCCTCCTTTCATCTCGGCTAATATGTTTGTTCCCTGTCCATCGGCAGCCAAAACAGAAGCAGATAAAAATTTTACTTTAGTTGAGCAAACTGCCTTTGCCCTAAAAGTTATTGTAATAACTGTTCCAAAATTTCCCCGAAAACTTTGATGTCTTCCTCCGCCGAAAAATATCTTTCCTGAAGAATTAGAAAAACTTGGCTTAGTTGTCCAAATACTAAAAATAGAATTATCCTGAGAAACTTTTACTACTTCTAACTCATAAGGGTTAAAACTAATTACTCCTTCACCAGCATTGACTGGCTCATTATGAGTATCTAATTTAACCTGAATAGAAAATTCATCTCCGACAAAATAATTACCTTGAGAAGGAGAAAGATATAAAGAAGCATTACTCGCTGAAACAGGAATAACCAAACTAAAATTCAAAAAAGACAATAAAGAAAAAGAAATTAAAACGATTAAAGCAATCTTTAAAAATTTATTTGGAAAATAAGAATACATAGAAAATGGAAAATTTAGACCATTGCTCTTTTAATCAACACGCCAACTAAAACTATTATCAAAATTTCTCCTAATAAGAGAGAAAATCTTGAAAAAGCATTTTTTTGACGATTGACCTCTCCTTCTCTTCTATTACTGCTCTTTTGGGGATTAAAAATCTCAACTTTTTCATTCCCTGCTTTATCAACTGCTTTTACTTTTATTATACTCTTTAAATTTTGGTCTTTCAATAAATAAGGACTTTCAGCCCTTTGCCAGTCACCTTTTCCTTCTTTAACCTCATAATGATCAATGCCTGTCTGTTTGTCTAAAGCAGAGAAAACAATGAAATACTTATCTTGAAAAATATTAGAATCTCGGGAAAGAATAATTTTAAAATCCTCTGGTGGTAAAGTATCTTTTTTAATTTCGTCTTTCCACTCATTTTTTAATTTCGCTTTCCTTTTAGAAACTATCTTAATTTTTGCTCCTTTTAAAATTAAATTTGCTTTGGTTCCTTGTCCATCATTAAGTAAAACCCGAGAATTTGCTAAAAACTTAATCTCTGGCGAAGAATCATTCTTCTTAACAATTAAACCAGGAACCTCAAAAATAATACTTCCTAAACAATCGCTTTCTCCTGGATCACCAGAAATTTTCCCAGAGTATCCGCCAGGAATCCCGCCAATTAGAGAAATTGTGCCTGATTTTTTATCTATTGTCAGGGGCTTTATCCAAAGATTAATTATTGAATCCCCAAGATTAGAATCAAGCGCATTCAAAATATCTAAGGGATATTTTAAATCAGCGGCAATTAAATTAATATTTTCTCCCTGAGTATCAATTTTTATTTTCTCAACAAAAATATCACCCGGCTGCACCTCCACTTCTGGAGGATCTAAATACAAAACAGCCCCTTTCACTCCCCAAGGGAAAACGAAAAAGAAAAGAATAATAACCACTAGTGAAAGTTTATACCAAATTCTCATAGAAAAAGTTAATGATATTTATCCTGTCCAGCAATAAAGAAGAATACTAAAATCGACTAAACTAACTATACCATCACCATTTAAATCGGCTGGTGCGTTATGCTTCCCCCACCAATAAAGCATTATAGAAAAATCAATTAAATTAACCTTGCTGTCTTTATTTAAGTCAGATTTAGAGCAAGGGCTTTCTGGCTTAGTTATGGCTTTGCCTATATTGAAAGATAAGACCTGGCTAAATCCACTCTTTTCCTTTTTATTTAACCAGACCCTTGCTTTTGTTTGATGACTCCCCTCTTCTAAATTTCCGGTCTCTAAAGGTAAATTCCAAAGACCATTCTTATTAGATAGAACTTTTTTCACAATTTCTGAAGAAGAAACGCGCACCTCCACTGTTTTTTGCGGAATTGTTTGGCCAAAAATTTTTAAAAGGTCTCCTTGATGAAGTTCTGTTTTATCTAAAGAAATTGTTGGAGGTAAAATTATCCCTTGAATAGTTGTGGTCACTCCTTTGCTTACTTGAAAAGTTAAAGCATAAGTAATTGACTTTGTTCCTGATTTATCCTTTGCCCAAAGAGCAAAACTATATGTTCCTGGATTTAAATCAGAAATTTCAGCCCTAAACTCTCCGGTTTCATCCGTTTTAACTTTTTTTACTATCTCTCCGTCTTTCAGAATATTTAGCCAGGTGTTAGGATAAGCCAATCCTTTTAGAACAACTTTTGTCTCCGGTTGAGGAATAATCGCTCCTGCGCCGCCGCCACCCGGGCTGGGAGCGCCTTCATTAGAACAAGTAGCGCTACATCCATCTCCGCTATCATTATTACCATCGTCACATTCCTCACCAAAAATTCCCTGAACAATGCCATCTCCGCAATAAGGCGCATAACCATCACAAGTAGAATTACAATATCTTTGACTAATACTCGGGCCATAGGTTCCATTATCTGCTCCATCATCACAGACCTCTCCTGCTTCTAATATGCCATTACCACAAATAATTACATAAACAGAAGTAGTTAAACTTTCTGCTTTTACTGAATGGTAAAGAAAAAAAATAGGGCTTAAACTAAGTCCTAATCCAACTAAAATAAAAAGAATGGTTAATAAAAACTTTTTCATTTCTTTTATTTTTTCTTCTTTCTCTTCTTGAGTTTTAAACTTAAAATCTTGAACCACCTTTTTATCTTTTTCCCGATTCCTGAAGGATTATTTCTCAAAAATTTTGTCAAACGATAAACTCCATAAGCAACTCCTCCTAAAACAATCAAACCAATAATTATGGCTAACCAAACTGGCAGATGACAGATTTTTTTCTTCTTGGCTGAAAGGGTGCC
>Ga0164318_10003832_pt1 | contig 14325 bp, 13 predicted proteins | sample GuaBasSedimGuay9_FD_113734 | JGI IMG/M metagenome (GOLD analysis project Ga0164318, IMG submission 113734) | Subseafloor sediment microbial communities from Guaymas Basin, Gulf of California, Mexico - Guay9, Core 4571-4, 0-3 cm | ecosystem: Environmental > Aquatic > Marine > Hydrothermal vents...
CAGGATATTCTCCACACCCATTTTTTCTTTTAAGAGAATCGCCAGCGCTCCGCGGATTGCCTGCAGAAATCCCGGTGTGCCACCGTCTTCCCGGATTTCGATGTCCTCAAAAAACCGGTGAGCATGCCAGGGGTTTGTCCAGAGAACGGTACCGCCGCCGGGATGATCGGGAACAGTATTATGATAAAGATTCTTATTAAACAGGATCACGCCGGAAGAGCCGGGCCCGCCTAGAAATTTATGGGGTGAAAAGAAAATGGCATCAAGATATTCACGATCATTCGGATGCATATCAATGTTAACATAAGGTGCTGATCCGGAGAAATCCACAAAGCAGAGCCTGCCATAGTCATGCATAATGCCGGCCATTTCATGAAAGGGCGTTATAATACCGGTGACGTTAGAGGCCGCTGTAAAGGAACCGATAATCGTTTTGCGATGACGGTTTGTATCCAGAATATCCCGCAGATGATCCACATTCGGAATACCCTCGGAAGTCTTACATAAAATTGCAATATCCACACAGCATTCTTCCCAGGTGGTCTGATTAGAATGATGTTCCATGTGAGTTATGATGATCAGAGGGCGGTCTTCTTCGCACAATTTTACTTTATCTTTGTATTTTTCCGGAATTCTGAAACCGAGAATGCGCTGGAATTTGTTGATAACGGCCGTCATTCCGAACCCCGCAAAGAGTAAAACATCGTCACCGGAAGCGTTAACATGCTGCTTGATGATCGAATGTGCCTGATGATATGCGGAAGTCATAACCGTGCCGGTTAAAGTACTTTCGGTATGGGTGTTGGCAACATAAGGTCCCAACTCTGTGTTGATATAATCTTCGATTGGCTGGTACAACCGTCCGCTGGCGGCCCAGTCGGCGTACACGAGCGGTTTTTTTCCCGATGGAAAGGAAAACAGAATATCGTTTCCGATGATTTTCCGGCGAAATTGACTAAAATATGATTCTTTGGAGTCCATTGATTCTTCCGGCTTGGTTATACTTTGTTCACACTTGGAAATATACAAAATCCATGGAAATTGAGATAGGATTTTATCCGGTTAATTGTATGAGATGGATTATTTGATGATACAGAATTTTTTTACTGCCCGGTAACTTCCGGATTTCATGGTGTATAAATATTCACCGCTTGACAGGTTGTACCCATTGAAATTTATCTGATGGTAACCGGGCGCCGGATATTTTTCATTATAGTTGTAAATCTGTCTGCCGAGAAGATCATAGACACTGATTGTTACATCATTTGCCTTTGGTAAATGAAAGGGAATGATGGTGCAATTGTTGAATGGATTAGGGTAATTTTGTAAGAGCCGGTATTCTGTTAATGGAGCCGTTGCATTGTCAATGTCAGAGATATGTTCGAAAAACTCTATAATCCTGCGCATGAAAATGTTGCGGTTCTCTACAGGATAAATCGTCTCAAAAGGAAAACCGGTAATCACCAATTTTCCGGGCGTCGTTCCACCGGGGAACATCCCTTCATATAGTACCCCTGAATAAACATTGCCGGCATTGTGGTTTTTGTACTTCAGAAATCCTTTGCCTTCATCTGCTGCGGAAAAAACGTCAGGCCAGTCGACATTATAAGTTCCGTGACTGCCGTTATCAAAGGAAAAACCGGGTAAATCGCTGAACATCGTTCCGGTCAGCGCTTCAACGGCATACCAGGTGTTGGATTGGTTGTTGGGTGCATCTGCAGCGTAGCCAATTTTCAGGAAATTATGACAGAATGATTTATCCGAACGGCTGCCTTTATAATCGAGGTCCCAGGCGATTTCGGACCCGGAAACGAAAAGTTTTCCTCCGGTCTGCAGGAATTTTTCAACACTGTCCTGTTCGGCATCACTGAATGTTTCGTCAACCGTGCTCTCTTCTCCCAGGATTATATCGATTATTTCGTAGTCGACAAGAGAAATCAGTCCATCGGTAAGGGCGTCGTTACTTGCAGATTCAAAGGACTGATTGGCATAAGCAAGTGCAGTGGCATGTTGTCTGATGAAATTGTAACTGTTGCCGTCTGAGGCTCTGTCGAATCCATTAATTATCATAACCTTCGGATGTGTGTTCATTGGTGTACCGACCAGAGTTTCCGAAACCGGACCTGTTCCCGCAGAATTGGCCGCATTGATTTTAATAAAAACCATTTTGCCGGCCTCAACACCAGAGATGATCGGTGAAGATGCTTCAACTTGAACCGTATCATCAAAAGTCAATCCATCGGAGCTTAGCAGGACAATTAATTGCTCAAGGTCATCATCGGATTTGAATCGTATTTCCAGAGAATTGGGTAAACCCCCATTGACAATTGCAAGGGAGTAAATTTTTCCCGGCGGAGCGGGTGTATAGGTGGTAAATTGCCATGTGGCTGACCATTCATAGGTGTTGGAAGAACGGACTTTCCAGTAATAAGTTGTATGGCTCTGCAGCGTATCGGTCACCTGATAATAGTTGCTATCCAGCCCGCAAATATTGATGATTGGTGTGGAAAAATCGGATTTGTCGCTAAGCATTAGTTCATATTCCTGACCGGGGATGCCCCGCCATTTAAGGATTGGAGTAAGCGGGATATTGGCCGCGCCATTGAACGGTTCGGAGAGACGGACAATCGCATTGAAACTGCTGTCAGCAAAATAAACAGAGATAATGTCATTCAGTGAAAGGGAATCGGTGTCACCGTTTTTCAAACTGATGACCATTTCTGATCCGGAAACCGGAAGAATCCGGAAAAAGAGGGATAGAAGGATAAGAGATTTAATGACCTTCATTGTCTTAATATTTATAACAGGGTTGACTCATGGGACTGTTTTCGTCGCTAAGCAATTTGTACATGACCGGATCGCGCAGAATATCCTGAGCCCGTATAGGTGTTCCATCAATTTTAACAATTTCGTTTATTAGTCGGATGCCGTGACTGTAGTCCACATATTCACTGAAATGGCCGGTGTACAGTGGCTGAATGGGAATCCCGGTAGTATGATGCCAGCCGTATATAGCGACATAGCCGGGATTGGTTTTTAGTGCGTTACAGATGACTACATCTTTTTTAATTCCGGCGATTAGTTCTCCTAATTGACCACCGGCGGCAATACGGGCTGCCTCAATATCCCTGTTGTGATCTCTGAATCTCGATACCGTGATACTTGCGTCGCTCCACGGATAAGGAATAGGTTCGAGATGAACAGTGGCATGTTTCCAGATGTCATCAACCAGTTTTCTTGTCGGCAGGATACATCCGAAAGAATCGGCAATGGCCTGGGCGGTCTGCGGCGTCATCGGCATCCGGCAAAAATCATCTGTGGAACCAACGGACAAGTAATCGGGCATGACGTCGTATTCAACTGTATGCAGAATCCCATTCAGGTCTTTGAACTCGGATTTGATAGTGATCATATTGCGCAGGAAATCGGGGAAATTTCCCGATAGAATCCGGTTTTTTATCTTTGGCTCTCTGTGAAAAACGGCATCATTTAATATGAGTGTAATAAACTGAGAGCCCTGAATTGCGCTGACCTGTCTGTCGGGAACTGTTATTGGACAAATCGAGAAGAAATCAATATCGGCTGTCCGGAATCGGACGACAGAATCTTTTATGGCGATGTTTATCTCGCTTGAACCGGTAAAAAAGATACTGTCAATGGTTTTTAGGGCAATTTGAGTTATTCCGCTGACGGTACTCAAACTGAGTGATTCTCTGGAAAGCGAATCGCTGAGATTGAAACGAATGTTTTCAATCGCCTGAATATCGTACTGTTTTTGGCCGGATTGCTTTTCAACGATTAACGACTGGCCTGGAGATATTTGATTGATGATAAACAGAGTGATGATAATCGGAATTGCTTTCATTGTGATGTGATCTCGTTTAAAACTGAATTTCACTGCCGATTAATAATAGATCATATTTTGTTTTTCCGCAAGATAAAATGTGGTTTAGACTACATGGTTATTTTCACTTTTACAATCCGATTATCGATTCTTAGTGACTTAGCATCTATTCCGACCGGGATTTCCGCGGAAGGGGTAAGTTTTTTATGTTAATCAGGGAATAAATATTTCCGACAGAGAGCAACTTTTTACCGTTTATGGAGTCTTACTTTTATTATCTGATATTATCTGATCAATATGAAATTTATCCAAAAAAGAGGTTAGCCATGTCACTTCAGGAAATACTCCTTAAAATAATAGAAAAAAATTATCCGATTCTGCTTTCGGATAGTGAAAATGACTGGGAACCGGCAACGCTTTTATCCACATTATCCGCTCCGATGCTTCGCCGAAGTGCTTACATGCAAAGTGGTCTGTATATTGCGGAAGTTAATGAAGGCGGATATCTGGGTCGGGTTCTTTACAAGGTGAAAAAGAAATAAGGGTTTTGTCATAGACAAGATCCGGATAATTACCTTAATCACCGGTTTCCGGCTTAATAATCGTATTTAGACATTCAGTAATTTCCATTTGAGATTTGTTGCTGAATAGTCTATATTTACTCTTCATTGTTTGATATTCGAATCCGATTACTCGATTAAACTGTTTGTTAGCTCATGGATGAGGCCTGGAAATATTTACTTTTGTTCGGTGTGGGGTCATTTGCCGGATTTGTAAACGTAAATGCCGGCGGCGGTTCGACGATTACGCTCCCCACGCTTATATTTTTAGGGCTGGACAGCGCTCTGGCTAATGGAACCAATCGCGTCGCCATCCTGATTCAGAATATTTTTGCCGTTTCATCTTTTCGAAAACGAAATGTTCATCAGTTCGGCGAAAGTATGAAATTGTCATATGCGACGTTGCCCGGTGCCATTATCGGTGCTCTGGTATCCGTCCGGATTTCAGATGAATGGTTTCAGCGAATCCTGGCAGTTATTATGATAGGAATAGTCATCTCAATGTTCATTCCCCGAATGCAGAAAACCTTTGAAAACGATGTCTCAACCGTGAAAAACAAATGGTTGATTTATGCAGTCATGTTCTGTCTCGGATTTTACGGCGGTTTTATTCAGGTAGGGGTCGGTTTTCTGTTTATGGCGGCGCTGTATCATCTGTTGAAAATCAATCTTGTGACAGTCAACATGCATAAAGTGTTTATTGTGTTGATCTATACGATTCCCTCTCTTATCATTTTTGTCTCTCTGGGATATGTAAACTGGAGTTTCGGGCTGAGTCTGGCTGCCGGGAATGCTTTGGGAGCCTGGTTCGGTGCCCGGGCGTCAGTCAAAGGTGGTGAAAAGTTAATCCGAATCGTACTGGCTTTTGCGATTATTTTAATGGCAGTGAAACTCATTTTATAGAGGTTATATTGGACTGCAATATTGATTTTGAAGTGCAAATTAAAGCGATCTCAGGCAATGATGCAATGCTCGAAGAAATAGTATCTATACCGACGAAGTAATTCAGGGAATATTGGATGAAGGATGATATAAAGGAATCGGTGTTAAATTCCCTGGATGGGAGAAATGTCGAGCTGTATCCGTATCTTCCGTATCTGCTTAAGGATTTATGGGAGCTTGGAACATCGGCGGAACGTGTTCTAAATCTCCTGAAGCGGCAAAAAAGAGAATTCAATCCTTCGAAAGTGAAAGTTCTTGATTTGGGATGTGGAAAAGGTGCGGTCTCGATAACACTGGCGAAAACCTTTGGCTTTTCTGTTGTCGGAATTGACGCTGTACCCGAATTTGTTCAGTTTGCCAGGGAAAAGGCGAAGGATTGGCAGGTTGCCGAAAAGTGTCGTTTCGAAGTCAATGATATTCGTGAATACGTGAATAAAAGCGATACTTTTGATATCATCATTCTGGGTTCAATCGGTCAGGTTTTCGGGAATATTCAGCAAACTTTGAAAATATTATCGAAATGTCTGACGGCTGATGGTTTTATTATACTGGATGATGGCTATATTCCGGATGGAAGCAGCTATTTTCACAATAATTATCTCCCGGAAGCGCAATTCGATCAACAAATCCGCCGAAGTGGATTCAGGATTGCCGATTTTATTCAATATGACGTTGATGATATTCAAAGGGGCAACGAGTACAATTATTCTAAAATAAAGCAGCGGGCACAGGAATTGATCAGTATGTATCCGGGATTGCGCTATATATTTGATGATTACCTGAAGACTCAGCGTCATGAAAACGAGGTTCTCGAAAATCATATTCAGTGTATGTTGATGTTGATTGAAAAAAATAAAGAGCATGAAAAAAATTAAGTGTAAGAGGTTATTATGAGTGTCGTAATTAAAGAAGTTCAGTCTCGTAACGATTTAAAGAAGTTTGTCAAATTTCCGCTCAGCCTGTATCGCAATCATCCCTATTTCGTGCCGACCCTGATCCAGGATGATATGAACACCTTATCATCGAAGAACCCGGCATTTAAGTTTTGTGAAGTAAAGATCTGGCTGGCCTATAAAGACGAGAAAATTGCCGGCCGGATTGTGGCCATTCTGAACAGTAAGCACGAGGAAAAATGGGGCAAGCGTCAGGTGCGCTTTGGGTGGATTGATTTTATTGATGACGAGGAGGTTTCGAAAGCTCTGTTAGACAAAGTCGAGGACTGGGCGCGTGAAAAAAAGGCGGAATCGGTTCACGGACCGCTGGGCTTTACCGACCTGGACCATGAGGGTATGCTGATTGAAGGTTTTGAGGAATTGGGTACATTGGCGACGATCTATAACTATCCCTATTATCCTCAACATATGGAAAAACACGGGTATAGAAAAGATATCGACTGGCTGGAGTTTCGAATCAAGATTCCCGAAAAATTACCGGAGAATTTTGCCGAATATTCAGAAAAAGTCCAGGAAAAATACGGTTTCAGACTGCTTCAGGCCAGGTCAACGAAGCGGGATATCCTGCCCTATGCCTATCAATTGTTCGATGTTCTACAAGAAGCCTATAAAGAACTTTACGGTGTTGTCGAACTCTCCAAGGAACAAGTTGACGCCTACATCAAACAGTACCTCGGATTCATTGACCCGGATCATATCGGGTTGGTGCTCAATGATCAGAATAAGGTCATTGGTTTCGGAATTACAATGCCGTCATTGTCAAAGGCATTACAGAAATCGAGAGGGCGTGTATTTCCATTTGGCATCTTTCATTTAATGAAAGCACTGAAGACAAACGATGTGGTTGATCTTTATCTGATTGGTGTTTTGCCTGAATATCAGAGTAAAGGTGTGGCCAGTATATTATTAACCAATATGGGCAAGACATTTATCGAAAAAGGGTATAAATACGCCGAATCAAATCCCCAGCTGGAGAATAATCATAAAATTCATCAGCAATGGAAGCATTTTGAAAAACGGCAACATCGCCGCCGCCGCTGCTATATTAAAAAATTACAGTAGAAAGTAATCGGTGTAATGAAAAAGGCGCTTTTCTACGGTCTGTTCGTGACCATTCTCGCTACGCAGATGGGTTGTTTTTCAGTACCGCATTTAATCTGGCCGAAAGAAGATGTATTAGCCCGGCAGGTAACGCCGGAAGCAACTCAGGCGATTTTGATTGCCAGCCGGGAAAGTGAGTTCAAAGAAAAAATTATTACTACAATTGTCGAGAATTATCAGGGTCAAAATGTAAATATCAAGATCATTGGTTTAAGTGATGTCATTGCGGAGAATCCCGCAGATTACAGAGCCGTTTTATTGATCAATACCTGTATGTCATGGGATATGGACCGCAAGGTCAATTCGTTTCTGAAAAAATATCCCGATCGGGACAATATCATCGTACTGACAACCTCCGGTAGCGGCGAATGGTTGCCGAAAAAGAAAAAGCGCTGGTTCGATGCGATCAGTTCAGCTTCGGAAATGACCGATGTTGATCAGGTCGCGAAAGAGATTACCGAAAAGATTGATCTATTATTGAAATAATATTGTTCTGAATAAAGCTGCAATAAAATTAAAAGGGCATGAATTTTCATGCCCTTTTATCTTGGTTCTTGGCTCTTGACTCTTGGTTCTAATATCTTGTATCTACTCTTCCAGCTCCTCAAACTCACCGAGTGTGCGGGTGAAGATGTATATAACGGCAATTCCGATCAGAAAATGGGCGGCCAGGGCATACCAGATATATTCCGGTTGATTCCGGTTCGTAAAAAATCCAAAAAGTGATGTATAGGTAATTCCGCTCAGGGCGCCGCCCAGACCGGTGGCCAGGAAATTGGTGCCCATGTACAAGCCGGCTTTTTCTTTCGGGGCGATCCAGGTGATATATTCCTGAATCCGCGGTGAAGAGACCATTTCACCGATGGCAAAGAGAAAGATGCCCAGGAAGACAAGTGCCGGAGCGCTGATTTTTGCCAGCCCCAGAACCACAAAACCGACAGCGGACACGGCAAGACCGAATAGAAAAGTCGGCATTGCCCGGAGTTTTTCCGCCCGGCGGGAGACAAAGATCTGGAAAATCATGATAATATATCCGGTGTGAGAAATGGTCTCCCCAAGTATGCGCCAGACACCGTTTTCATCGGTATGAGAAAATATTCCGGTAAATCCGGCGCCGAAGATACTCTTGATATTCTGATACAGCAGGGCAGTATCAATATACCTGTCAATATACACCGGAACCAGATTGAAAAATGCCCAGAAGGGCAGCCAGAAGAATATACCGAGAATTATAATAAAGGATGTGAATTTCAGATCGGAAAACACAATGCCGATATCGACAAATTTCTGTTTCAGGGATGTGCCTTCAATTTCCCGTTTGGGTTCTTTATAGAAGAAAATGGTAATCAGCAGCATCAATCCGATACTGACTGCCGCGGCAATAAAGGCGTAATTCCAGGAAATCGCCCGCAGTTTTCCGGCGACAATCGGACCGAAAGAGGCGCCCACATTGACCATGGCATAGAATATTCCGAAGCCAAGTGTCTTGTTTGTTTTATCAGTTGTAGCCCGGACTGTTCCTGATATCAACGGTTTGAATATTCCGGCGGCTAAAGCGATACTGAGCATCGTCAGTGCAATCCCCGAAAAGGATTTTGTCAGGATCAGCAGCAGGATAGAGGGCAGATAGGCCATATAAGAAATGATCAGAACTTTTTTAAAGCCAAACCGGTCGACAAAGGATCCGGAAATCAGGGGAATCGTATAGGAAAAAAGCAGGAACAGGCTCTGCACGATTCCCAGCTGGGCCTTGGTATAGCCCAGATATTCCATGTAGATTCCGAAACCCATATAGATGCCGTAATAGGCGAAACGCTCCAGAACTTCGATGCTGTTGGCGACCCAGAATACAGGCGGGAAAGAACTGCGGTTATTCATTTTCTCCTCATATTATCTTATCCAATCTATCATGGGGATAGTACAAAAGGATCATATAAATGGCAAGATTTTATAGTGTATTTGTAGTCGAAGTTTGATTGATTGTCTGGATCAGATAGAGGTGATTTATATCAAAAAAGAGTAATAATTCAGTTTTGACTGACAACCTTATACCTGAAACATAATCTATAATTCTGAAATTCTGAACAAACAGGACGGGAAATAACATGAAGAAACTAAAAATTGTTGGTCTGATAGTATTAGTAATCCTTCTTGGCGTGGTTGGAGTTCATATGTACAAGAAAAATAACAGCCGGGATGATAAAGGGTATAAAACATTAAAACCGGAAGTTGGAACAATCGTTGAAGAAGCCCTGGCAATCGGTACTATTACACCGGAAAATGAGATTCAGGTAAAATCCAAAATTCCGGGAATTGTTGTTGATCGGTATGTTGAAGTGGGCGATCACGTCAATATTGGCGATGTGATGGTAAAAATATTACCGGACCCGACTCCGCGCGAAGTGACGGAGGCCAGACGTGATCTGCAGATGAAGGAAGTTGATTTGAAAAATGCCAAAATTCAGTATGACAGAAACCTCAAACTTTTAAAGAAAAACCTGGTATCCGAAGAAGCTTTTGAAAACATTAAACTAAAATACGACCAGGCGAAATTAAGGCGTGACCTTGCCCGGGATCGTCTCTCGCTGATTGAAAAAGGACACGCTGGCAAAGTCGAATCGGTTGTTAAATCACCCATTACCGGAACGGTTTTGGAAAAATTTGTCAATGAAGGCGATCCCGTTGTCCCATTAACCTCCTATCAGCAAGGAACGCCATTATTTACGCTGGCGGATATGACTAAACTGATTTTCCGTGGTACTATTGATGAAATTGATGTTGGTAAAGTGAATGTTGGTGTCAATGCGGAATTGGAAATCGGAGCTCTGCCCGGTAAATCAATTCTTGGTCAAGTCATCCGTATTTCTCCCAAAGCCCGTAAAGAAAACAACGCCACTGTGTTTGACATCGAAATCAAGATTGTGGATACGAGAGGTGTTCACCTTCGAGCCGGTTATTCTGCAAATGCCAAGATCATTCTCAACAAAGTGGAAGATGTGCTGACCATTCCGGAAAGATTACTGATATTCTCCAATGATTCTGTTTTTGTAGAAATCGAAGACACCACCAGGGGCGCTGTGATAAAACGCCTGGTGGAAATTGGTCTGAGCGATGGCATCAAAGCAGAAATCAGATCCGGTTTGAAAAAAGACGAATTGATTGTAGAACGTCCTCCGAAAAAAATTCAGTAAGGAATTTATTCGTGATAATTAAAAATGTTGTCCAGATTTTACGTGAACTGAGAAAACAGAAACTCAGAACCGTGCTGACTCTTTTCGGAATTTTCTGGGGAACGACTTCTGTAATCCTGTTGCTTTCTTTTGGAATGGCTGTCAAAGCCAGGACCTCGGAAACCATGCATGGCATGGGAGAGCAGATTTGTATTATATGGGCCGGCAGAACCAGTATCAGCTATGGTGGCTTTCCCAAGGGACGGAATCTGAATTTTTATAATGGCGATGCCCGGTACCTAAAGGACAATGTTCCGCTGATCGGTGACATTTCCCCACAATATACAAGAAGTTTACCGGCAAATGTTGGCGCTAAAAAACAGAGCTTTCTGGTTAGCGCTGTCTGGCCGGAGTTTAAGGAAATGCGTAATATGATTCCCCGTGAAGGGAGTCGCTTTATCTCTCCAATTGATGAGGAGAAAAGGCGGCGGGTTGTATTCATTGGTAATGATGTGGAAAAAACCATGTTTGGCAATAAAGACGCCGTGGGTAAAATAATATATATTGATGGCATTCCTTTTACAGTCGTCGGCGTTCTCATAGAAAAGCAACAGGATAGTGATTATAGCGGTCGTGATAAAGACGCCATTTATATGCCGACGTCAACATATTTGGCAATTTACGGTGACCGGTTTATTAATAATATGGTAGCCCGGGCCAGGGATATTAATCAAACCGATGCCATGAAAAAAGCAATCATTGCAGCGATGGCAAAGAAATATCGCTTTTCGCCGGAAGATGAACAGGCGCTGCCAATCTGGGACACTACCGAAATGGACCAGTTTCTCAACACCTTTTTTAATGGATTTACGATTTTTCTCGGTATCGTTGGTGTGATGACGCTTATCGTTGGCGGAATCGGTATTGCGAATATTATGTATGTGATTGTCGAGGAGCGGACTTCTGAGATCGGTGTGAAACGGGCAATTGGTGCAAAGAAACGACTGATTCTTGTTCATTATCTGATTGAAACCTTTGTGATTGCATCGGTTGGCTCCATATCCGGATTTTTGTTCTCCCTGCTCTTGATTTTTGGCATCAACCAGGCGCCGTTAGAAGACTTCGTTGGTGTTTTGAAGGTAAATCCGACCATCTCTATTGCATCGATATTAATTATATCGACCATTACCTTTGTCGCCGGATGGGGTCCGGCGAAGCGCGCGTCAAATTTGGATCCGGTGGTTGCGATTAATGGATAAAAAGTAGAATTGTTATGGCTAAAAAGATAAATGAATTAATGAAAAATCTACTGCTGACCCGTCTTTTTATCAGGGAACTGAAAAAAGAACGCCGGAAAATATTCCTGACTGTTGCCGGTATTGCCTGGGGAACATTGACAATTATCCTGCTGCTTTCCTTTGGACAGGGGTTGGCCACCCAGATGTTGCGGGGTCAAAAAGGACTGGGCAATAATATTGTCATTCTTTATGGCGGACAAACAAGCATAGAATACCGGGGATTACCCCAGGGAAGGCCTGTGCAGTTTTTTGAAGAAGATGTTGAATTGTTGGAAAACAGTATTCCTGAAATTGACAATATTGCCGGTGAATATGATGCCTGGGGCGCTGTGTATAAATACGGAGACAAAGTGGTAAATGAACGGTGCCGCGGTGTAAGTTCTGTTGGATATGAAGACATGCGCTCCCATTTCCCACAGGCTGGAGGACGGTTTATTAATGAAAATGACATCAAATACCGGCGCCGTGTTGTATTTATTGGCTGGGGCCTGAAAAAGGACTTAATCGGTGATGAAGATGCTATTGGAAAAATGGTTTTCATTAATAATATTCCTTTTACGGTAATTGGCGTGATGCAGAAAAAAATGCAGATGGGGATGTATGGTGGGCCGGATGAAAATGTTGGTGTGATTCCATCTTCCACTTACAAGGGAATTTTTTCCAGAAATCGTTTGAGTAGAATTATTTATCAGGTCAATGATATCGATAAATCAGAATTTGTGAATCAACAGGTTCAACGGGTTCTGGCGCGAAAAAAACAATTTGACCCTGATGATAATAACGCGCTCCATTACTGGGATGTGATAAAAAATACAAAAATGACAAGACAGGCATTTACCGGTATCACTATCTTTCTGGGTGTCATTGGCGCTATGACCCTGATCATCGCCAGTGTTGGCGTCGCCAACATCATGTATGTGACGGTAAAAAAACGTACCCGTGAAATTGGTATCAAACGCGCGATTGGCGCAAAAAAAGCGACAATAAAAATTCAGTTTATTATTGAAGCGCTTTTGATTAATCTTTCCGGTGGATTTATCGGCGCTTCCATTGCCTATGGAATAATTAAAGCTGTGCAGAGTATCCCTCAGGAGGGGGCTGATTTCGGTAAAAACATGGCCATGCAAATCCTTGCTAATCCGGAATTTTCATGGACTGTGGCGATCAGTACGGGGACGATTTTAGGCATTGTCGGATTGTTATCCGGTTATTTTCCGGCTAAACGCGCTGCTGCTGTAGATCCGATCACTGCATTACATTATGAGTAGAGATTTAGATCCCGGGATTTTGAAAGCTTTGGAAATTTTAAAATAGAAATTACGTATGAAAAAAGAGTAATAAATTATGATTAAACTGGAAAATATCAGAAAAGTTTACAGCACCGGGAAGGTTGATGTGGAGGCTCTTCGTGGTGTTAATCTACACATTAAAAAAGGTGATTTTGTCACAGTAATCGGACCTTCCGGTTCAGGAAAATCCACACTTATGCATATCATGGGATGTCTGGATAAACCCACGGCCGGCAGATACCAGTTGAACGGACAAAATATTCAACATCTCAACGACAACCAGTTGTCAGAGTTACGCAATCGTGAAATTGGATTTGTTTTCCAGAATTTTAATCTGCTTCCCTATGCTTCGGCCTATGAAAATGTGGAAATGCCATTGCTTTTCGCCGGCGTTGGCGGGAAAAAACGAAAAGAAAAGGTTGAGTCAATCCTGAAGAAAGTCGGTCTCGCTGATCGCATGGATCATAGACCCAATGAACTTTCCGGCGGCCAGAAGCAGCGTGTCGCAATTGCCCGAGCCCTGGTCAACGATCCCAATATTATACTGGCGGATGAACCCACCGGTAATCTGGACTCGACTTCCGGCCGCGAGATCATGGAATTGTTCGTCAGTCTATGGGAAGAAGGGCACACCATTGTGATGATTACTCATGATCCACGCGCCAAAGACTACACCGAGAAGGTTGTTACAATTATCGATGGTCTGATTGAATCTTAGATTGATTGGTTAAATAACTTCGTATTATCCAAACAGAAAACCAAAGTAGCCGAACAGTAATCCGAATAATATCATAAATACACCCCAGTACCGTGAACCTGTTGCGAACTTCTTGTAGCGGAGAATGGATTTAGGAAAGACGATAACCAGAATGCCGCCGATCAGCATGATCCAGGCGATCAAAGTGATCAGTACCGTCCAGTTGCCGACCCAGTGATTGTGATAATTAACCAGGATCATACCGAAGATAATACCGAAACACCCGGCCAGGTATGTCATTGTCGGTGATTTTTCAAATTCATCCACAAATTGATTCAGATTTACCGTTTTGACCAGTACGGCGACTCCGGAGAAGATGTAAATAATTGAGATGATCTTTGCGATAAAGATTGATAAAGCCATTTCAATTCTACTACTTTATAAAGTACATCATAAGCATAAATGTTTCCA
>Ga0164318_10003833_pt1 | contig 14324 bp, 10 predicted proteins | sample GuaBasSedimGuay9_FD_113734 | JGI IMG/M metagenome (GOLD analysis project Ga0164318, IMG submission 113734) | Subseafloor sediment microbial communities from Guaymas Basin, Gulf of California, Mexico - Guay9, Core 4571-4, 0-3 cm | ecosystem: Environmental > Aquatic > Marine > Hydrothermal vents...
CGGATAGAGTATCATCAGATCAGCCCAATCGGCGAGTTCTATATGATCCAGGGCATTACCCGGTTCAAACATATCGGTGAGAACCGGTTTACCGGTAATCCCTTCAAGTGTTGTATCTCCCAGAAAATGCCTTCCACCTTTTGAGGACAGGCACTGTATTTCCCATCCTTTCTTTACAGTCAGTGAGGCCAGGGATGCTGATTTGAAGGCTGCAATGGATCCACTGGTCATTAAAACAACATTTTTAGAATCTTCAGATTTCGACATTATCAATCAACCTCACTCTTCCCAGATGAACCGCACCAAGAACTCTACCTTCCATCTCTTTAATATAATCTACTGTGAATCCGGCATTTTCAAGCTGGCTTGTCTTATCTTCCGGCGTTAAGGGACTGGTGAGTATTCGATGGAAATCCGGAGCAATTTTCCTTTCCGACGGGGATAAGAGGGCGTTTCTGGAACTCATCGCCAACCCGTCATTCTCCCTTACCGTAGAACAGGAGATAATCTCCGTATTCATGAAGAAGGCTTGGGTCATTCCCTTGATAAGGGAGAGCTGCTGCCAGTCCTTCTCGCCGAAATATGCCCGATCGGCTCCGGCTATGTTCAGCAGTTTGAGCACTACAGTCAGGACACCGTCGAAATAACCCTTCCGATATGCCCCCTCCAACTGCAAACTGTTTTCAGTTTCAATTACTTGATAATGATAATTATCCGGGTAAATGTCCTCGGTGGAGGGATAAAATATCAGGTCGGCAGCTGTTTTCTTAAGAATGTTCCGATCAGCTTCTAAATCCCGGGGGTAAACTTTTAAATCATCAGAATTGTCAAATTGGGCGGGATTTACGAATATGCTCACCGCAACCATATCGTTATCTGCTGCAGCTTGGTGTACCAGGCTCAGATGACCCTCATGAAGGGCACCCATAGTGGGTACCAGCCCCAGTGTTTTTCCTGACTTGGTAATCTCACGGAATCGTGATCGGGCAGTGGTGATATCCTTCAGAATCTCCATCATTCATACCATTCCGTTTTTCCCGGGAATGAACGCTCAGTCACTTCATGATGATAGTCATTCAAGGCTTTTTTCACCAGTGATGCACCATCCAGAAAATTGCGAACGAATTTGGGTTTGAATTCAGCCGTGAGACCCAGAAGGTCCTGAAGAACCAGTACCTGACCATCGACATCAATTCCTGCCCCGATACCGATTATCGGTATATTCAAACCGGTCGTGATGGATCCGGCAATATCTCCTGGAACGGCTTCGAGTACTATGGAAAAGCAGCCGGCTTCCTGAAGGGATTGGGCATCATCCAGTATACGGTCTGCAGCTTCTTTCCCGCGTCCCTGAACCCTGAACCCGCCCAGTCGATTAATTGATTGAGGTGTAAGGCCAAGATGACCCATTACCGGAACTCCGGAATCAACAGTGTGACGGATCAGTTCCAGGTTGCCTGCAGCCCCTTCGAGTTTCACCGCATTGGCCCCGGCACGCATCAGAACTGCAATATTCTCCATCGATTTTTCCATACCCATTCTGAAAGATAGAAAGGGTAGATCGCCGATAATAAAGGACTCAGGCGCCCCTCGGCGGACTGCCTCCACGTGGACTGCCATCTGTCGGGTATCCACCGGCAGGGTGGTTGAATGGCCGTGAAGAACCATGGATACAGAATCTCCCACCAATATACAGTCAACATCACTGGCGGCAATCAGTTTGGCGCTCCAGCTGTCGTAGGAGGTTACCATGGAGATGGGAATGCCATCACGTTTCTTTGATATGAAATCATTGATATTCATAAGGTACCTGTCCTTTCTTAGGATCAAGTCCGGGGGATTCCATTGGATAATGAAACCCCTGGATGCAATTTAAGCCTCGATTACACGTCGGTGTTCATTGTCCTGGAACCGAATCACCGCGTCAGACTTATTACTGGAAGATAAGTTTCTTTATGGAGGACGTCAACTATCTGCTGCTATTATTAACCTTGAATATTTACTTGCAAAACTCTTTATCAGGCATTTTCATTGTACAGTTATTCGTAACACAATGCATTCATGAGTGAAATCTCAGCTGATGAACAACGGGTTCACCGCATCGATACCTTCCGTCAATCCGTTGACGGAACTTATAAACCTCTGATTGATTCGGTATTCCTGATTGTTGCCATTCACTTTTTTGCCGTAGGGGATGTCTGGAAAGGGCTTATTTCCGCATCGACATTTATCGGCTTTTTTCTTTCCATTCCCCTGACAGGTCTGCTTTACCGAAGCACGGTTTCCCGTTCCCGGGTTCTCATGCTTTTAACGTTTATTTCAGCTTCAGCCATGACTGCGGCCACTTTATCGTCTTCCGGAATTATGTTTGCTCTCTCGGTAACCGTATCCTCGGCGGCGGTGAGTTTGAGACAGCCTTTTTTTACCGACCTCTATCGCGAGCAGTACCCTTCTTTACGCCGGGCGCAACAGATATCCCTGGGCTTGAGACTGGGACAGGTTTTTTCAATGGCTGCGGGGCTGCTCTACGGCCGCCTGCTGGATTTGAATCTGAATTACTGGAGATGGATCAGCATCTTCAGCATCCTGGTATTTCTTTTTACAGCCCTGCAGCTGGCAAGACTTCCCGGTGCACCGGTGGTTCCCGGGGAAAAGTCATGGCTGCAGGCCCTTTCCCTTCCCTTCAGAAACCCTGTTTTTCTCTATGTGCAGGCATCCTGGATGCTCATCGGGTTCGGTAATCTGTTAACCCTGCCCCTGAAGGTTGTTTATCTTACAGAAGAAGGCCGGGGACTGGGGCTATCCCCGGCAATGGTAACACTGATTATTGTTGTAATACCGGCTGTGATGAAGCTGGTGTTCAACCCATTCTGGGCAGGTCTTTATCAAAAAATGAGTTTCCCGTTATTCCGCATATCGGTAAATATTTTTTTCATGCTTTCTCTCTCTTTGTATTTCCTTACTGACAATCTCTCGGTTATTGTTCTTTCCTCGGTTCTTTTCGGGATGGGAACATCCGGATCCCCTTTTGTCTGGCAGCTCTGGGTTACCCGTATCGCTCCAAGCGATGAAACCCGGGTTTATCAGTCGGCTCACGCTTTCCTGGCCGGTGTAAGGGGTGTTGTGGCACCCTTCGTCGGGTTTGCTGTTCTCAAGCAGTTTTCCCTCAGGGTGATCGGTTTGAGTGCGGCTCTGCTGGCTCTGATGGCAACCCTGATGATGGTTCCGCTATTAAGAAAGGACCGGCTATTTTAGAAAAGAAGTTATCCAGACGGCATCAGAGGTCATTTCCCAAAAAAAAACAGAAAAAACACCAGCAGTAGCGTTTTGTAAAGACTTTACGGGCGTCAGGTGAAAGAGGTAATATTCAGAATATGGCATCTTCCCCGCAAGTTTATGATGAAAGCAAGATAAAAACCCTCAGTTCCCTTGAACATATACGCCTTCGCTCGGGTATGTACATCGGACGTCTGGGCGACGGTTCGAACTCCGAAGACGGTATCTACGTCCTGATGAAGGAAGTGGTGGATAACGCGGTTGATGAATACATCATGGGCTTCGGCAGGAAGATTGATGTAAAGCAGAAGGACGGGACAGTTTCCTGCCGGGATTACGGCCGGGGGATTCCCCACGGGAAACTGGTGGAATGTGTGAGTGTTATCAATACCGGCGCCAAGTACAACGATGAGGTGTTCCAGTTCTCTGTGGGCCTCAACGGTGTGGGTACAAAAGCGGTTAATGCCCTCTCCAGCCACTTTCTCATCCGCTCCTACCGGGAAGGTAAATACCGTGAGGCGACATTTTCCCGGGGTAATCTGCTCAAAGAGAGAAAAGGATCCTGTGAAGGGCATGCCGACGGCACTTATGTGGAGTTCACGCCGGATACTGAAATCTTCCCCGAGTACGAGTTTACCGATGAGTTTGTCCAGCGGCGGATGTGGATTTATGCCTGTCTGAACCGCAATTTGAAACTCTATTACAACGGGACAAAATCCGAATCGAAGAAGGGGCTGTACGACCTTCTGGACAGGGAGGTGGGGGACACCACTTTATATCCGATTGTCTATCATGCAGGGGATAAGATCGAAATTGCCTTTACTCATACGAGTGCCTACGGGGAGAATCACTTTTCCTTCGTCAATGGTCAGTTCACCTCCGACGGGGGAACCCATCTGAGCGCTTTTCGGGAGGGGATGCTCAAAGGGGTGAATGAGTTCACAAAGAAAAATTATTCAGGTACCGATGTCCGTGAGGGGATTGCCGGGGTTGTCTCGGTGAAAGTGAAAGACCCGGTATTTGAAAGCCAGACCAAGAACAAGCTGGGGAACACCGAGATACGCTCCTGGATTATCAACGAGGTGAAGGCTGCTGTTGTGGACTACCTCCACAAGAATCCTGAATCCGCCAGGGTACTTGAGAATAAAATCGTCAACAACGAAAAATTGCGTAAAGAGCTGGCCTCTGTTAAGAAGGAAGCCAATGCCGCAGCCAAGAAGATTTCTCTGAATATTCCCAAGCTCAAGGACTGCAAGTTTCACCGCATAGTGGATAAAAGGGGAGAGGAGTCCACCATATTCATTACCGAGGGTCAGTCGGCCACCGGCTCCATGGTGAGCTGCAGGGATGTCTATACTCAGGCTATTTATTCCCTTCGGGGCAAACCCTGGAACAGCTTCGGCAAGGGTAAGGCGGCGATTTACCGCAACGAAGAGTTATTTAATCTGATGATGGCTCTGGGTATTGAAAATAACATTGAAAACCTCCGCTACGAACGCATCGTTCTGGCCACCGATGCGGATACAGACGGGTTTCACATCCGTAACCTCATACTGACTTTCTTTCTGAATTACTTTGAAGAGTTGGTGACCGGCGGTCATATCTACATCCTGGAAACACCGCTATTCAGAGTTCGAAACAAGAAGGAAACCCGGTACTGCTATTCGGAAAAGGAACGGGACAAGGCCATGACTGCTATCCGGGGGCCGGAAGTAACGAGGTTCAAGGGGCTCGGGGAGATAAATCCCAAAGAGTTCGGTCAGTTTATCGGTAAAGATATGCGTATTGTTCCGGTGGGTATTGATTCCCTGAAAAGCGTTCCGGCCACCCTGGCTTTCTACATGGGAAAGAACACCCCGCAGAGACGGGAATACATCATGGAGAACCTTGTTTAATGGCCTATATCAACAAACTGTTCGATGAGAATTTTTTGGAGTATGCCTCCTACGTAATCAAGGAGCGGGCCATTCCACATCTGGATGACGGACTTAAACCGGTACAGCGGCGCATACTCCAGTCTCTCCACGATGTGGATGATGGTAAGTTTAATAAAGTGGCCAATGTGGTGGGTCATGCCATGCAGTACCACCCCCATGGAGATGCCTCTATCTACGAAGCCCTGGTGAACCTGGCTAACAAAGAGCTTTTTATCGACAAACAGGGGAACTTCGGTAACACGCTCACCGGCGATCCGGCTTCTGCGGCCCGGTACATTGAATGCCGGCTGCTGCCTCTGGGTAAAGAAGTTCTTTTCGGCCCGGAAATTACCGAGTTCACCGATTCCTACGATGGAAGGCGCAAAGAGCCGATTACCCTGCCGGCAAAGATTCCTCTGCCCCTGATACTGGGAGCCGAGGGAATTGCCGTGGGCATGTCCACCCGTATGCTGCCCCATAACTTTGTTGAAGTACTGGAAGCCGAGCAGGCCCATTTACGGGGTGAGGAGTTTGAACTGTTCCCCGATGTTCCTTCCGGGGGTATCATCGATGTTTCCAATTACAATCAGGGGAATGGAAAAATCCTGAGCCGGGCCAGGCTGGATTCATCGGATCCCAAGCGCATCGTGGTGAGAGAGCTCCCCTACGGGGTAACCACCGAAAGCCTGATCGCTTCGGTGGAGGCCGCCGCCCGGTCCAACAAAATCAAGATCGGGGCGATAAACGACTACACCACCGAGAACGTGGAAATTGAAATCAAACTCTCCCGGGGGGTCCATACCGAGGATGTTCTCGACGGCCTCTACGCTTTTACCGACTGTGAGGTGAGTGTTTCCCTGAACATGCTGATGATCCGGGATGAAAAACCCGCAGTGATGAGCGTTCCCGAGGTGATTGAGCACCATTCCGGCCGACTGGTGGAGCTGCTTGAAAAAGAACTGCTCCTGGAGAGGGGGCAATTACTGGATAAAATCCACGCCCGAACCCTGGAAAAGATATTCATCGTGGAGAAAATCTACAAGAGAATCGAGCCGATCAAAACCGTTCCGGGAATCTTCCGTACGGTGCACAAGGGATTCATCCCCTTCAGTGAGGAAATCGGCAGGGACGTGAGTGATGATGATGTGGAAAGGCTGCTGAAAATCCCCATCCGCCGAATCAGTCAGTTTGATATCGAGCGCATGGAAGACGAAATTAAGCAGCTTCAGGACCGCATCGATGTTGTGGATTATCATCTGAAGAATCTTGTTGAGTATGCTTTGGGATTTCTGGACGGGATACTGGAGAAGTACCGGAATAAATACCCCCGGAAAAGTGAAATTGTCAGCCTGCACAAGGTTGACGTCCGAGAAGCGGCCCAGAAGAATCTCAAGGTGAAATACAACCCGGATACAGGATATCTGGGGTATGAAGCTTCCGGAGGCCGGGTGCTTTTCGATGCCTCGGTGTACGACCGGGTTCTCTACATCAAAAAAGACGGCAGTTATCTGATTACTGATGTTCCCGACAAGCTCTTTGTGGGGAAGGGCATGCTTTACGCCGGTCTGGCGGATAAGGAAACCTGTGAGGAGGTTGTCTTCACCCTGGTGTACCGTAACATGGAGAACAAATATCCATACATCAAACGCTGCCGGATAATCCAATACATATTGAACCGCAGCTACAACCTGGTTCCCGATGAGGGAACTCTGATACGTCTGACAACCAAGGAAGATGTGGCCGCAGTGGTGGATTTCAAGCAGAAAAGCCTGATACCGGGTTCGGACCAGTTTCCGGTAAGTGACTATCTGATTAAAGGGGTGAAGGCCCGTGGTGTTCGTATCAAACCCAAGGATTTCACTTCCGCCCGGTTTATCAGTCTGAAAACCCTGGAGAAGAAAGAGGATTAGAGCGGTGTTGTTCAGTTTCCCCTGCGGGTTAAATGTGTCACTCTGGCCTGGCATGCGTTGGAGAAGTCTCTGGAGGATTGAGTTTCCTGCCCGGTCGGTAACAATCTGTACATAATATCCGGGAACCTCTTTTTTCTATAAGATTTCATGCAGACTGTTTTTTTAATATTTTAAAAGGGACGTTGCAATGAAAAATGATATTACGATGATTGGTCATATTTCCAGAGACATTATAATCTACGATGGAGATGAAGTCAGACTGACTGGAGGACCGGTAATATATTCCTCAGCTGCAGCTGTCAGATCCGGTAAAAAGGTAGAGGTAGTTACACGAGCCTCGGAAGATGCAGATAAAGACTTGGAAGGTATGAGGGCCAACGGAGTCAATGTCATCCGGCTTGAATCAGAACATACCACCAGCATTGAAAACATATACTTTACCCCGGACAAAGAGAAACGGAAGGTTACCCTCCTCACCCGTGCAGATCCATTTACGACTGAATTTCTACCTGATACAGACAGCCTGATTTACCATCTTGCAGGTTTGTTTCGGGGTGAAATACCGGATGCGTTTATCCCTTTCTTTGCAGCAAAGGGAAAGGTGGGCATCGATGCACAGGGATTACTTCGCTGCAGTGAAGATGGACGTCTCCTTTTCAGAGACTGGATTTCGAAAAGGGAGCTTCTTCCGCTGATAACGTACCTGAAAACTGATGCAGCAGAGGCAGAGATTCTCACTGGTGAAACGGATCGTGAAAAGGCAGCGTATATTCTGGCCTCATGGGGTGCCGACGAGATAATGGTTACCCACAATACGGAAGTTATTGTTCTGGTTGACGGCACTGTATACAGGGCTCCCTACACTCCAGCCAACCTTTCAGGCCGAACGGGGCGTGGTGATACGACTTTCGCTGCCTATCTTGCCTGGAGGTTGGATCATGGTCCGGATGAGTCTGTCCGATATGCTGCCGCACTCTGCTCCATTAAAATGGAAAACCCCGGCCCCTTTACGGGAACCATAGCGGATGTACTTTCCAGGATGAGTACTGACTTGTCATTAGATGGGTCTGAATAACCCGATCCTGGTTATTCGGGTATCTTCGAGACGCTTTCAGAGAGCGATCAGTAACAGGGTATCTTTATATAGGATTCTCCTTGACCGCGTCATATAACCCATCTAATATGAACTCTGACTTTTACGATAATTATCGTGGGTGAAGCGGGATAAGTATGGTTCATGCCGGCTTAGTTGATGCATCAATTTTTATCCCTCTGATTTTTCTTTATGGATTTCCCGGCACTCTCTCTTGAAAGTGTCTGGTTATATACGAAAACATCCGTTTCTATTATGGAGGAAGGATTAGATGAAAAGAATCATTGTAATCAGTCTGATTTTGCTGATGCTCCCGGTCTTCGCAGTGATAGGCCAGCAGAAAGAGGTGAATCTCTACGGCAGTGCTGAGGTGCGAACAATCGAATACCTCGCGCAACAGTATGAAAAGGAGACGGGAGTCAGGGTTAACTGGATCCGCTTGTCCAGCGGGGAAACCCTGGCCAAACTGAGAGCAGAGTCCGCCAATCCCCAGGGGGATGTATGGTGGGGCGGTACAACTGATCCTCATTCCATAGCGGCGCTGGAGGGTCTTACTGAAGATTACAAGCCTTCAATTTATGATGAGATCGATCCCCGGTTCAGGGATCCGCTTGGTAACGGCAGTGTTATCGGTGTCTATGTTGGCGCTCTCGGCTTTTCTGTCAACAAAAAGCTTCTTGACAAAATGGGGCTTCCTGTCCCCAAAGGGTGGGAAGATTTACTCGATCCCCGGTACAAAGGTCTTATCGGTGTTGCCAATATAAACACTTCCGGCACAGCTCTCACAACTCTCGCCACCCAGATTTTCCGTCTTGGAGAGGATGAGGGTATGGAGTACATGAAAAAGCTTCACGCGAATATATCCAACTATACAAAATCCGGTTCAGCTCCCGGTATCCTTGCCGGGCGGGGGGAAATCGCTATAGCCATCATTTTTCTGCATGATTCCATTTATCATGCGGAACAGGGTTATCCGGTTATACCTGTCGCTCCTGTTGAAGGCACTGGATTTGAGATTGGGGCTGTTAATCTGATTGCAGGTGCACCTAATCCGGAAGAGGCTAAAAAGTTCATTGACTGGGTTATCAGTGCAAAAACCCAGGAAGGGCTGGGCTCGGTAGGATCCTATCAGATACCTACCAATATCAATGCAAAAGTTCCCGATGTTGCCATCCCGATCGATGAGGTTAATACAGTGGATTATGATTTTAATTGGGTTGCTGAAAATGGTACCCGAATTATGGACAGGTGGACCCGGGAAGTGTTTGTACTTCCACGTTGATGGATAATGATTTCATCTGCGATTAAAAAAGAACAGTTCATTTGGATCGGGAGCATAGTTGTTTTTATGCTCCTGGTTGTTCTTCCCTTTTACGCTCCCCTGAATCAGGGGACGGCAGAACTCCTGACAGAAGGAGACTTCTCCGGGACTCTGTGGAATGTGAGGTATGAAGCTCCGGCTGCAGCCCTGTTGCTACCCCTTCTACTCATATCCGCCATCCTGGCCATGTCTCCTATCAGAAAGAAGTTAAAACTCAGATTGTTCCTGGCGATAAGCCTTCTTGGGATAACTTTATTTCTGGTGCAGGTTGTATTACTTACCCCTGAACTGAAACTAACCAGTGGAGCCTTTATCCTCTTTTTTACTTTTCTGACTCTTCTTGCCCTTACCCTTTCGAGAATGGGTATCATCAGGGGGGACAGCTTTATATCAGGATCAATCCTGAGTATCAGTGTCCTGCTTGTTATTTTTATACTATTCCCCCTTCTTGTCATTCTTGTGCGAAGTGTTGTAGTTGAAGGTTCTCTGAAGCCGGGGAATTTCATCAGAACACTCACTGCATACCCCTCAACCATGAGGATACTCAAGAACAGTATATTAATGGCTGGAACCGTCGGTGTTCTGTCAACCATTATCGGCCTTGCCTTTGCCCTTGTGGTGGAACGTTCAAGATTCCGACTGAGACAGTTTATGAGGGCATTTTCTCTGTTGCCGATTATTACTCCCCCTTTTGTCATCGGATTGGCGATAATCTTCATGTTTGGAAGAGCCGGTTGGTTCACCAGCGGGATTCTCGGTCTCAGGGTTAATTTCGTTTTTGGTTATTTCGGGATTGTGCTGGCTCAGACTCTCTCATTTGCGCCTATGGCTTTTCTCATCCTCTCAGGAGTTATCCGTTCCCTCGATTCTGCACTTGAGGAGGCGAGTTACACTCTTGGCTCAAGCAGATGGCACTCTTTCAAAACCATCATCTGGCCCCTGCTCAGACCTGGTCTGGCAAATGCTTTTTTGTTATCGGTGATAGAATCTCTGGCAGATTTTGGAAACCCCATACTTCTGGGAGGAGATTTTGATGTTCTTGCAACCTCAATCTATCTTGCTATCGTAGGCCGTTATGACGAGATGCTTGCCGCCTGCCTCGGTCTTGTTCTCCTTTCAATCACACTGACCACCTTCATTATCCAACGGTACTGGGTGGGCAACCGCTCATATGTGACGGTGACCGGGAAGCCGAGCAGGAACAGACTCCTCCCTCTGCCGAAAGGGCTGGACTACACCCTTGTCGGGGGAACTATTCTCTGGGTAGTACTGACTGTAACGCTCTATGGTTCTGTTATTACCGGAAGTTTTGTGAAACTCTGGGGGATTAACTACGAGTTCACCCTCCAGCATTACAAGTATTTTCTGGAGGTGGGTCTCGAGTCCTACTTTACAACACTGAAGCTGGCAGCGATATCCGCACCTATAACGGCAACGATGGGACTGATGGTTGCCTATCTGGTCAGCCGTTATACCTTTTTTGGTAAAAAGACATTTGAATTCACTTCAATGCTCAGTTTCGCGATTCCGGGAACGATTGTTGGTATCGGTTATGTGATGACTTTCAATACCGGCCCCCTTTTCTTTGCCGGTACCGCGATGATTCTGATAATCTGTTTTGTGTTCAGGAATATGCCGGTTGGAATCCGGTCCGGGATGGCGGCCCTCCAGCAGATTGATGTCTCCCTGGAAGAAGCCTCAATCACACTTGGGGCAAGCAATTTTTATACATTGAGAAAAGTTGTACTCCCTCTGATAAAGCCGGCAATCTTCTCAGGGCTGGTATTTGCTTTTGTCAGGTCCATGACAGCAATCAGCGCGGTTATTTTTCTCGTAACCGCCAAAACCAAGCTTGCTACAACAGTTATCCTCGGCAGAATAGAAGGGGGTAAGTTGGGAATTGCAACAGCTTATTGCACGGTCCTCATTGTTACGATGATGATTGCAATTGGAATAATGTATTTCTTTACAAATAGAACCAGTAAACAAAATAATGCTGTAGCTGTATAAGGCAGGATAATAGATGGATGAAACGATGACAGGAACTGCAGATTTACGTTTTGAAAATATCACGAAGAAATTCGGGAATGTTACTGCTGTTAATGATGTCTCCTTTCAGATAGATCATGGAAAGCTTGTTACACTTCTAGGTCCATCAGGATGTGGTAAAACGACTATTCTCAGGATGATTGCAGGCCTTGAAGTTCCGACATCGGGAAAAATCTATCTTGGCGGGGAAGATATTACCGATATGCCCCCGAATGAACGGAAAATCACCATGGTTTTTCAATCCTACGCCCTTTTCCCCCACATGAATGTTTATCAGAACATATCATACGGACTGAAAGTTAAAAAATGGAAAAAAGACAGAATCCAGGTGGCCGTTAAAGAAGCTCTTGATGTCGTCGGGTTGAAAGGTCTTGAAATGCGGGGCGCGAGTGAACTCTCCGGCGGGCAGCAGCAGAGGGTTGCTCTTGCACGGGCTCTGGTTCTTAAGCCGAAGGTTCTCCTTTTTGACGAACCTCTATCCAATCTGGATGCAAAACTCCGAAACAGGATGCGTGGGGAGATTCGAAATCTTCAGAAAGACCTGGGGATTACATCGGTTTATGTGACTCACGATCAATCTGAGGCCCTGGCCATTGCAGACCGGATAGTTGTTATGGATAATTCCATCATTTCCCAGATTGGAGGGCCGGTGGAACTCTATACTCGCCCGGAAAACAATTTTGTTGCTGATTTTATCGGAGAGGCAAATATCGTGGAGGGGGAATTGCTTAAGGTTGAGGGAGATTTAGCCCTTATCAAGCTGGGCGGTATGCAACTGAAAGTACCCTATTCAAGCAGACCGGAAGCGGGAACACCGGTGAGGGTGATGATTCGCCCTGAAGATATCCTGATACAACCCGAAGGGAAGACGGGAATTACCGGAAAGATTGAGTTTGCCATGTATCAGGGTGCAATGAATGACTATACCGTTGTTACTGAAATGGGAGAACTCAGGATAAATGACTATGAAACAAAAGGCGTCGTTAAAGTCAGAGGTACAAAGGTTTCCCTGAGTTTCAGGGAAGATTCTCTATTTATAGTTCACTAAGGCATGAAAAGGGTTATGGAGGTATTCAGTTATGAAGAAAGTGCTTAGCATCGTTTTTCTGGTTATGTTGGCTGCTGCTGTTATGGGTTGTGCCAGTTTACCGGAGTTTGTTCAGGATCAGTCCAGGAAGGATGTCGATGAATCGGAGGGTTGGGATGAACAGGATTCTTCCGGTCCGGTAAAGTTTCTGCAGGTTCAGACAACGGCTCCAGCGTCCGACGAGGGAACCGGAATGGTTCTGGATGGTTCATTCGGTGAGCGTCTCCTTGAGATTCTGACGGTACCGGCAAAGCCAGGTACAGATGTAGTCTGGAACCTGAAGAATAAAGGTGACAGTGATATTTATGTTGTTGCCGCGAAAAACTCCTCTATGGAACTTCCCGTTACCGTTCCAGGTGGTGAAGAAGTTGAAGTTTCCGATATTTTCGACGACGAGGGGTATACCTATCTTGTCTTCGATAACGAAGGGGGCGGAGGAATCACTCTGGAAGTACGTGCAGCTGTCGGGGAAGAAAGTGCAAAAACAACCCGCGGAAAGTACATGAAAATTCTCTGGTTCTAGAGCAGTTTTCAGAAATTGAAAATGACAGCCCCCTTCAATATTCCGGAGGGGGTGTCGCCGAATTCTGTTTTCTTCGATTGGGATAACTCCTCTTTACAAAGTCCTCCTTACATCTGTTTGAATATTTCTTACTCAGGTTGAAGTTGCTTCCTGTGATAACTGAAAAATAATCCCGAGACTGAATATGAGCAAATCAAACGGGATGCCATTCATTTTGAGCGTGGTGAAAAGCAGAGTTCACCCTCATTTTTTACACTTTTCATACTTGATTTGTCATATTTTTCCTTGTTCGCTATCAATTTATAGATTAAAATAAATCCATTAGACTCTGTTTGCTTGAGTTCATCTTTTTTACCCTGAAGGAATTGTTTTGAAGTACGAAGCCTTCTCGATGCCTATACCCTCCTCAATAATGGCTCCAGAGACTTCTGACATACTGGATTTCCTCTCACTGATTACCCCGGAAAAAATTCAATGGTGGAGTAAAGCCGATCAGTCCCGGGTTCTGGTGAACCTTCAGCCCCCCTTTAACCTTCAGGGATTTGACAGACTCAACGACGCCGATCTGGTGGAGGAAGATATTGATTTCATCCTGAGTGCAATAAAGAAACGGTTCGGACTGGATGAAGCTGTGGTTTCCGGACTTTCTGGACTTTCCGGCCATCTGGGAGATTTTGAGGGAATTATTCTCTCTCCCGGAGAAGTCCGACTCCTGTACAAAGGGATAACAAGCGGTTCTTTTGAAGATATCCGCTACGTTTACGTTTTTGTCGGTTCTAAAACAATCCATTCTGTGTTCAGGGTTAAAGTACCCGTGGATTCGAAAATCAGTGATGTTGTTTCTTTTCTTGAAGATGAAGGCCGAATTGATGTACAGGGAGAAAACACCTGCATTTTCAATCCTCTGAGCCACAGGTTATTTAACCCTGAAGAACCCATCGGGCCGGAAACCTCGTATTTGGCTCTCAGCGATGGAGAGAAGCGACTTGTCTCGGCAGGTTTGTTTTCACGCCCCTCAACCCGTAAAAAACCTGCTTTCCGCAGAGTTACCCCATCCCTTGATTCAAGAAGACCCTGCAACAACTGCCTTATCTGTTCCTCAATCTGTCCGGCTGGCCTCTCCCCCAGCATTTTGTTTCACTTTGCCGA
>Ga0164318_10003834_pt1 | contig 14324 bp, 11 predicted proteins | sample GuaBasSedimGuay9_FD_113734 | JGI IMG/M metagenome (GOLD analysis project Ga0164318, IMG submission 113734) | Subseafloor sediment microbial communities from Guaymas Basin, Gulf of California, Mexico - Guay9, Core 4571-4, 0-3 cm | ecosystem: Environmental > Aquatic > Marine > Hydrothermal vents...
TAAAGCGAACCGGAAATATTGAAAAAGTCAAACGCCATTCCATAAACAATATTAGAAAGGATAATCATCCACAACATTTCGGCAGGATTACCATAACTAAACAGTCCGAAACGAAGTACCCATGCAATCATACTCATGAGCATAACTTTTTTAATTCCAAATCTTTTTAAGAAAAAGGGAATGGCAAGAATAAACAGGGTTTCCGACATTTGTGAAATCGACATGATAATGGCCGGAAATTTTACCGTTAATAAATCCTTGTACTCCGGAATCTTTGCAAAATCGTGTAGAAAGGTGTCACCATAGGCGTTTGTAAGCTGGAGAGAAGCTCCCAACAACATTGAAAACACAAAAAACAGCGCCATCTTTTTTTCCTTAAAAAGAGTAAACGCTTTTAAGCCTAATGATTCAACTAATGTTTTCGTGCCCCCACCCTTGCTTACCGGTACCTTGGGCAAGGAAAACGAATATATGCCAAGCAACAGCGAAGCAATAGAGGCAACATAAAACTGCAATGCCGAAGTTTCAATTTTAAGCAAGCTAACAGTCCACATGGCTACAATAAAGCCAATAGTACCATAAACTCTGATGGGAGGATACGCCTTAACCACATCTAATCCCTCTTTTTTTAGTGCAGAATAAGCCACCGTAATCGACAGCGAAATAGTAGGCATATAAAAAATCATATTGATCAACATCACCCAAAAGAAAGCTGTGGTATTGTTTACCTGAGGAAGGGTAAATAGAATAATGGCTCCAAAAATATGAAAAACTCCCAACAGCTTTTCAGCATTTACCCATCTATCGGCAATAATACCGGCCAACGCAGGCATAAATAAGGAGGAAATTCCCATGGTAGAAAAAATAGCACCAAATTCTGTGCCTGACCACCCCTTGTTTTGGAACCAATATCCTCCAATTGTTATCAGCCACGAACCCCAAATAAAAAACTGCAGGAAGTTCATGATGATAAGACGTAACTTTAAACTCATATCACTATTTTTAAGATGTAAAATCAAATTTAGTTGACAAAAGTAAAAATAACAGCTTTAATCAGGCACTTTTACAATACTAAATACAGAAGTTGTTTAAAGTTTAAATACTTTTTTAAGGGTAGTTTCATGTAAATCAGAAAACAAATATCTTTTTTATTACTCCTCCTTTGTTTTCCCTCCAAAGAGGGAAATAATGGAATTTGTTTTCTGATTTTCAATGTATTTCTTAATTATTTAGGTGATTAACTTTAAACAACTTCACAACCTGTCCCGAACACCGGACATTCAAAAATGAAAAAAAAACCTATTTTTGCACCTTGGTTTAAAGCTTGAATAAAACTTCTGTAATATTATGCCCAAGAGAATTTCCATCATTGTAGCCATCGCCAAAAACGCTGCCATTGGCAAGGATAACGACCTGCTCTGGCATATATCAAAAGACCTGAAACGTTTTAAGGAACTCACCAAAGGTCATTACATTATCATGGGCAAACGAACCTACTTTTCGCTTCCGATTCGTCCGCTGCCACATCGCACCAACATGATTATAACTGATATCCCTAACGAGAAGATCGACCATTGTTTGATGGCCTACTCTATTGATGATGCCGTTGAAAAAATGGACAACACCAACGAAAATTTTATTATTGGCGGGGGCTCTATTTACCGACAATTTATGCCGCTGGCCGATAAACTTTACATTACCCGTGTTCACAAAGTATTTGAGGCCGATACTTTTTTTCCGGAGATATCGTTAGAGGAATGGGCGTTGATTGAAAAAACCGACATTAATAATGACCCGCAAAATGATTTTACCTATTCGTTTGAAATTTATACACGTAAACAATGAAAATTGTTAAAATTATAGTTTTGACCTGCCTGGCTGTAGGGTTATTTGTGTTTGCCAACTCATGTAAAAAAGCTCCAACCAACACGCAAACCGACTTTAAACAAGAGATGGAGGTGATTAAAGAGACTCAGTATCCCCAACAGTTTGCCAATCAGTTTATGCTAACCTTTTTTAAATCGATTTACGATTCAACCCTTCTTAACACAGGCCTAAGCAAAATCGATAGTGCCAAAGTAATTATGGATACGGCAAAAATCCGTGTTGAATATTGGTATATGAACGAAAACCGCCACTGGCATCATTATGATGGAAACGGCCATTACCGGATGGGAACATTCGACTATTTAATTGATAGTGCTTTTTTAGCATCCACTACCGGAATTTGCCCCGTCTCGGTTTACAAAACTTTCTATTTCGATTCACTCCCTACCAGTATTCAAAATATCTCCATTGAAAAAACCGGATTATCGGCAGCCGGAAATCAAACCTTCAAGGCTACCTTTAACAATATCACCATGTCAGGAAATTATGCCGGCAAAACTACCATCCACTTTTCTGCCGAATTTAATTACGAACTTTTTAAAGACCCTTCTTCCCCGTATTCCAGTAACAACGATTATTTATTATTTTCTGGAAATATTCAAGGTACTACCTCCTCCAGTTACAACTATAACATTACTATCAGTCCCGATTCAAGCCGCTATAAAATCGACTATCAATGCTGGTACACTATCGAGGGGAAAAGTACGGCAACCATAAGTGGGGGTACGGTTCCTGCCGGAAATATTTTACTGGATTATATTACAGAAGATGGATGTGCTAATTTTTACGAGGTAACATTTCCTGAAATATTTTCCACCAAAAGCCATATCGAGTAACGATTACTCCTCCATCAGTCTTTTTTCACCCTCGAGTTTCCGAATATCTGAGACATCCTGGCTTACTTCGAGCGTGCCTTTATAGATGCCTTTTTTATCGTGGATGGCAAAATATTGAATCAGAATAAATTTTTCCCCCATCTGAATCCAGAAACTCTCTTTGTTTTTGGTTCCGGCTTTAAAAGCATCCAGAAGCTCTTTTACGATATGCACGCTTGAAGGCGGATGACAATTTTCAACAAGTCTGCCGATAATGGCTTTTGATCTGGGAAAAATTCGGTGACCGGGAGTAGAAAAGTAGCGCACTTCATCATTTTCATCTACGTAAGTCATATCGACCGGAAGATGGTTTAACATCATAATAGCCTGTTCTAATGTTAACAACCCGGTTCCCATATCAAGTACTGCGTTTACGTTTGTGATTATCTCTTTATCCGGTTGGTTAGTCTTTGATTTTTTCGCATCCTGAGCTATCAACTTAAGTTCCGGAGCCTCGATAAAAGCAAAACCCTCTTTTATCGATTGTTTCATCATCTCATCCCACGTTTCATTGGGAATGAGTGAAAAGATAACCGGAAACAAAATATACTCTTCGCGAAAGCGGATGGCATATTGCACAAAAAAGAAGTCGCCCAACAAGCGATTTAATCTTTTAAGATCAGTATTTTCATCAGCAATAATATCAATAATCTCTTTTTCGTACCTTCTGATATCATCGTGATACGACCACATCAACGGCAGGCAACCATACTCTTTCAAATGCTGTTCGACATAAGGAAAAAGAATGTTCTCCTTTTTAACATAATGCACTTCAAACTGTTGTAGCTCGAAAACCCGATCGCTAATCTCATTTAGAATCTCTTGTCTTGCTTCATCGTTAATATCCTTTTGATTAAACCCTTTAATAAGTGGTCTGATTTCTATAAGCCTATGGTTGAGTTCGTTATTTTCGTTTACCAGGCTTTGTAAAAACGGAATGTCAGCGTAGTTTGGAATCTCAGCCGAAATCAGACCTTTATACAACATATTTAACGTCTTGTTAACCCCCGATTTTACGTCGTCAATATCGTACTCCATTTTCATTAGCCTATCTGTCACCACCACCACATCCCACGGCTGAACCATTTCAATGGCATTGGCATATCGTTCGATAAGTTCGCTTCCTTTTTCTTTATTGATAAGGCCTGTAACAAAAGCCATCAGGTCGTTTACTCGATTTTCGGTATTGTTAATAAATTCTGACATTGCTCTAATATTTTTAAGGATTCAAAAGTAGTTAAAATTAAAACCTGAGGGTCGCATTAAACTTATTACCTTTGCTTTTCAAAATAAAAAAATAATTGAGCGCTATGGAAGCGAACAAAAAGCAGAACAAATTCGACAAAAGCTACATGGAAATGGCCTTTGTTTGGGCGAATAACTCCTATTGCGAGCGCCGAAAAGTTGGTGCCCTGATTGTAAAAGACAGGATGATTATTTCGGATGGATACAACGGCACACCGGCCGGTTTTGAAAATGTTTGCGAAGAGGATAATAATATTACGAAGCCTTACGTACTTCACGCCGAGGCCAATGCCATTACAAAAGTTGCCAAATCGAACAACAGCAGCGAAGGAGCCACGCTTTATGTAACCGATTCGCCCTGCATGGAGTGTTCCAAATTGATTATCCAATCAGGAATAAAAAGGGTTGTTTATGCACGCGAATACCGCATTACCGACGGACTTGACCTGCTAAAAAGAGCAGGAGTTGAGTTGGTAAGACTGCCAGCCTAATATGAAAGTAGTGATAAATTTATCTCATTATAAATAATTTTTCTAACTTTATTGGTAAAACAATCTTACCATTATGAATCGGGATATTTTAATAAATAGAACCATTAACAAAATTACATTGCTTCCTGATTGGAGGTTGGAAGAGATTTCTGATTACGTGGATTTTCTTTTAAAATTGAATAATGATAAAGAGATTACCAACGATATCATGAAATTAATCTCAAGCTCAAAATCATTCAATTTTTTAAACAATGAAGAAGATGTATATGATGAGTCGGATTTAATTGAAAAATTTCAATGAAAAAAGGCGACATCGTTCTAATTTCTTTTTCTTTTACAAATCTAAAAGGTTCCAAAAAAAGATCTGTAGTAATTTTACACATCGACACTAAAAGAACTTGATAATAAATTAAAAGTTTTGTTTGATTTGACATAATGAAGTTAGTCAAAGTTTAATCGTCAAATTAATCTTAAGCATTGCTAAGAAATAACTTACCTTCTTATTTTTCCGAAAACGTAACAAACTTTGAAAAAATAAATCGAATAATATTTCACAGTATCAAATAAATATTTATTTTTGCACCCCGAAATTCAAAACATCTAACAACAAATTATAATTATGGCTAATCATAAATCAGCGCTGAAAAGAATCAGACAGAGTGAAACGAGAAGGGTTTATAACCGCTTTTACGCCAAAACCATGCGTAATGCCGTTAGAAAATTCAGAAAACTGACTGATAAAAAAGAGGCCGAAGAGCAGTTGCCTAAACTTACCTCGATGATTGACAAGGTGGCTAAGAGAAGGATTATTCACAAAAACAAAGCCGGTAACCTCAAATCGAAGATTACCAAATTTGCTCATCACCTTTCATAGTCTGATAATTTCGTGAAAATATTATTCCCGGATACACTTGTTGTGTCCGGGTTTTTTGTTATTTTTAGCTCGCCATGAGCGAAAATCACAACAAAAAACCTATCAGCCAATGGGCTGAAGACGATCGACCCCGCGAAAAATTACTACTAAAGGGGAAACAAGCACTTTCCAATGCCGAGTTGATTGCAATATTAATAGGATCGGGAAACAGAGCCAAATCGGCTGTTGAGCTTGCCCAGGAGATCATGGACAAAGCCGGTAACAACCTTATCGAACTTTCTAAGTTTACTGTTCAGGAACTCACTTCTAAATTTAGTGGTATTGGTACTGCCAAAGCCATTTCAATTATTGCTGCTCTTGAGCTGGGCAAACGGCGACTCATGGCACAGGCGCTTGAAAAGAAAAAAATTACCTGTAGCCGCGATGCTTACGATATTCTCACCCCTTTTCTTACTGACCGTTACACCGAAGAATTCAGAATTCTTTTACTTGATCGTGCCAATCAGGTTATCGCCAATTTATCGGTAAGCCAGGGAGGTTTTTCGGGTACCGTGGCTGATCCGAAGAATATATTTAAAGAAGCGCTGGCTTATAGTGCTTCAGGGATTATTTTAGCCCACAATCACCCATCGGGAAACCGAAATCCCAGCGATACCGATATTGCCCTCACCCGAAAGCTTAAACGGGCAGGAGACGATTTGGAGGTTTACATACTTGACCATATTATTGTTACGAGCGATAACTACTATAGCTTTGCCGATGAGGGAAAGTTGTGAGATGATTCCTCATGCTTTTGCTGCGGTAAATCACGCAACATGAACTTAGTTTACTTATTAACGGCTAAAGCCTCTGAAACTAAAATTGATTATATCCCCGCCCTGAAGGACGGGGCAATAACTATTTTATTTGATACCTCAATTACCAGAGTGTGACATTGATGAATGGGAGATTCCTCCACAAGGTCGGAATGAATCGTGTTAAAAAAACCTGTCTAGCTCACAGTTTATAACTGTGAGCTTTTGAAACAAAACAAAAAAAAAGAAATGACAAGAAACCATCCGGTTAAATTACAGCACTACACCATATTTTGTCCTGCTATCCGCACTTAGAGTAACCGCAGCTTTTGCAGGTTAAGCAGCCATCCTGATAAATAACCGACTCTTCACCACACTCGGGGCATTTTGTTCCAATGGCTTTGGTACCATCCGGAATATAACGTTTTAATGCTCTCACCACACCATTTTTCCATGTATTAATGGTATCGTCGTTGGAGTACAAATCACCCACCAACTCAATCACATAAGGCAATGGCATACCATGACGCAATACACCTGAAATCAATTTGGCATAGTTCCAAAATATTTGATCGAACGAACGTGATAGCCCTTCCATGGTAACCTTATAACCCTGTTTGTCGGCATACTGGAAATCGTATCGTGTTTCTTTCTTTTCCGATTCCTTTTTAACTTTTATTACCAACCCCTTATCAACCCATGTTGGAAGATAGAAATCATCGGCTTTACCGGTAACTCTTTCATACGGTTTATCGTTAAGTTTACCGATAACCGCAATCCATTTCTCGTAATTATTTTGAAACCTGATTACATCAGCTTTAAGAGATAGCGGGCGGCGTGGAGCCTTCGTTTCTTTAAATACATTGTTGTCTTCCTTTTCTTTACTATCAGACTTGTTACCCTTGCTTATTAGCACACCGTCACGCGAGCCTTCACGATAAATGGTCATCCCCTTACAGCCACTTTTCCAAGCTGTTAAATAGATATCACTTACCAGCTTTTCATCCACATCCTTTGGAACATTAACTGTAACACTGATGGAGTGATCGACCCATTGTTGAATTTTCCCCTGCATCTGCACTTTGCTTACCCAATCGATATCGGCTGAGGTAGCCTGATAATAAGGCGATTGAGCAACAATATCGTTAAACGCTTTATCATCCAGATGCTTAACCTCATCAACGTTATAGCCATTTTGTTGTAGCCAAACTTCAAATTTAGGATGAAAAACATTGTACTCTTCCCAGGTATCACCCACCTCATCAACAAAAGTTACCGCTACGTTGGTGTCGTTGGGGTTAACTTTACGGCGACGTTTGTAAGCAACCATGAACACAGGCTCAATACCCGAAGAGGTTCTGGTACAAATACTAACACTTCCCGTGGGAGCGATGGTAAGCATCGAAATATTACGACGACCCACCCGGGTCATTTTTTCGTAAATTTCAGGAGCATTTTCTTTAATCCTTAAAATAAACGGATTGTTTTTTTCGCGCTCGATATTAAACACTTTGAAAGCACCTCTGTCTTCAGCCAAATCAACCGAAGAGCGATAAGCCTCGATGGCCAGTAATTTGTGTACTTCGGTGGAAAAATCGATGGCCTCTTCCGATCCGTAACGCAAGCCCAAAGCGGCCAGCATATCTCCCTCGGCGGTTATACCAATGCCGGTACGACGGCCTTGCAGTGCTTTTTCACGGATTTTGTCCCATAGACGTTTTTCAACATATTTAATCTCTTCATCTTCCGGATCGCTATTTATTTTTTCTAAGATTTTATCAATTTTTTCAATTTCCAAATCTACCAGATCATCCATAATACGCTGGGCAATATGAACATGTTGTTTAAACAGCGTACCGTCAAATTTTGCCTCTGCTGTAAACGGGTTTTTTACATAACTGTACAGGTTTATGGCCAGCAATCGGCAACTGTCGTACGGGCAGAGCGGTATTTCGCCACACGGATTGGTTGAAACGGTTTTAAAACCAAAATCGGCATAAGTATCAGCGATAGACTCCCGAATTACCGTATCCCAAAAAAGCACACCCGGCTCGGCTGAAGCCCAGGCATTATGAATCACTTTTCCCCACAAGATCCGTGCATCAATCTCCTTGGTATATTTTGGATTTGGTGAGTCAATTGGGTATTGCTGCTTGTAGGTTTTACCCTCTTTAACTGCCTGCATAAATTCATCATCAAGCTTAATAGAAATATTGGCTCCGGTAACTTTTCCCGATTCCATCTTAGCATCGATAAAGTGTTCCGAATCGGGATGCTTAATGCTAATGGACAGCATCAGGGCGCCACGACGGCCATCTTGAGCCACTTCGCGGGTTGAATTGGAGTACCGCTCCATAAAAGGAACCACCCCTGTAGAGGTAAGTGCCGTATTTTTAACCGGACTTCCTTTGGGACGAATATGAGAAAGATCGTGCCCTACGCCACCACGACGTTTCATTAACTGTACCTGCTCCTCATCGGTTTTCATAATTCCTCCATAGGAGTCGGAGCTGCCATCGTTGCCGATAACAAAACAGTTAGAAAGTGATGAAACCTGATGATTATTACCGATTCCTGCCATGGGGCTTCCCTGCGGGACAATGTATTTAAAATCCTTAATAACCTCATATATTTCCTGTTCACTTAATGGATTAGGATAGCGTGCTTCGATGCGGGCAAATTCACCGGCAATGCGATGGTGCATATCATCAGGATCGAGCTCGTAAATATTTCCATCGCTATCCTTTAGGGCATACTTATTCATCCACACATTGGCTGCTAAGGTATCACCATCAAAATATTCAATGGCTGCTGCAAAAATTTTATCGTTGTCGATGGGTTTCTGTTCAGATAAATCAAGTTTATCCAAAAGGACGTTTTTCTTCTCCATGGTTGGGATTTCTTCTTCCGGTGTTGTCTTCTCCTTGGTTTCAGGAGTAATTGTCTGTTTGTTAATCACAACTTCTTTTAACCGAATCGGCACTACACCCTGATTGCTATTTTGAGCTGGTTGTGTTCGTTCGCTCTTTAATTTTTCGTAAAAACCTTCTTCTTTTTTCTGAGAAGCCTGTTGATCTGCCAATCGCACATCATCCATGCCTTCTAAACCTGAAAATAAATTGTCTTCCATAAGAAATTGTTGTTTGTATTTTGGAGTACCTTACTGAAATACTGCTATTTACAAAATGCCTTTACATCTCCAAAAAGTTCTGCAATATAATACAAGAAAACAGTACAAGAGGTAAGATTTTATTAACAAAAGGTATGTGAATAAGTAATATTTATCAGTAGTCGAACTGTTTAACTACTGAAAAAAAATTATTTTTCAATGAAAAAAAATTTTGGCACAGTTTTAAGTAGTACTTTATTATGCTTATTTTCCCAGAAACATTTTAAGGGCAATCAAAACCAAAATACCTGCAAACACCTTACGCAGAACAGCTTCAGGTATTTGAAGCGCCACCTTTGATCCTAAATACCCTCCAACAAAAAAGGCAACGGCAATAACCATGGCATATTTAATATTAAGCTCGCCTGCTTTGTAGTAGTTAAGTGCCGCCAGCAAGCCAATGGGAAGCAGCATGGTGGCGAGACTGGTGCCCTGCGCGCTATACTGATCCATTCCCAACAGAAAAACCAAAGAGGGAATGATAATAATAGCACCCCCAATGCCAATAAGACCACTTAAGGTTCCTGCCACCAATCCGATGACAATTAAAACAACTACAACCGATACACTCATTTTCATCTTTTTTTACCATTAAAAGTCAAGGCTAAACGACAGATAATAAACAGGTTTGTTAACATGATAATCTTCTAAACCCCACGATACGTCGCCCCGGATAAAGTAGCCAAACAGGTGAACTCTGGCACCCATTCCTACCCCGCCTACGAGGGGTTCTTTTTGAACCGTTACTGATACATGATAGGGACCGCTATCCACATAGTTAGTATAGATTGAGTTGAGGGGTGACCATGGCTGGGGACCTGTCCAGGCAGTACCTACATCACCGAAAGCCACCAATTGAAAATTCTTAAGAAATCCGCTACTTAACGGAGTTTTTGAGAAAAATTGAAAAACAGGGAATCTTAATTCGCTATTTATCACCATAAAACTATTTCCGTTTCTAATATTTTGATAAAAACCACGCATATTGGTCGCCAGGGTTTGATACCCATAATTTTGAGTGCGGTCAATAGGGGTTTCGTAATTAAATTTAGGTGAAATCCAGTTATCGACCCCACCCATATAATAAATCAATTTGTTGTTTCCAAAGGATGTACTTCCGGCCACACGGTTTGCCCAAATAAAATTACGATAAATACGCTGATAGTGTCTGAAATCGAAGCCCAGCACAACAAGGTTTTTAAACTCTTTACTTATCAATTGGTTGTACTCAGCAAATATTTTCCAGCGCCATCCACGGTAGAGGTTAAGTCCCAACTCGCGTGTACCGTCGAAAACAAGCTCTGTCTTCAGTCCTCCCCAGTTTTCGTAAGTGTTTGGAAACTCAAGGCTTGGCTGATCGGTAGCAAGCATCACATAAGCATCGTTGCGGTAGTGAGCTGTTCCTCTTAAACTTAGGGCTTCGTTAAAAGGCCATTTTAAAATATAAAACAGTTCGTGGGTATGAACCCGGGCAATGTTATAGGCTCCCACGTTGCTTTCGAGTGTATTCCGGTGAAAAATAATCTCTTTATCCAGCCGCTTATGCATATCGGCATAGCTTGCCAAATACTCGTTGTTGATAAAGCTAAAGTTAAAGCGAACGCCACCCACCAATCTGTAGTTCTCCATCAAATCGGTAATGCCCAACTTGAAAAACATATTAAACCCCGGATTAAGGTAAATGGGACCACCTCCACCGGTAAACGGCTGATAACTATAATTAAGATAGTTAAAATCGACTTGTGACACCATCTGGTCGAGGTAATATTCGGTATAATAATTCCGCCGTTTTGGAATTTTAAACTTGTTTTCCTCGCTAACATTTTCGTCCACCACGATAAGTTGCCCGTTCTTTCCAACCTTTATCACCTTGGCCGACTTTGGCTTTCCAATTACCTCGTTTCCCTCTTTATCCTCATACACCAGCATAAATCGTTTGTATTTTTGCTGTGGCGGCTTGTTTACACTCGGTGTTTCAGTAGCAGGCTTGGTTATCTCATGTTTTTTCTCCATTGCCCTGTTGGCGCGCTTTACTTTGTTTTGTTGTTTCTGAAACGCCTTCACCGCACTCATTTTGGCATTGGTCATGGTGAGACTTACCGGAACAGCCGAATTAAACGACGGGGCATCTTCAACAAAAAGACGGGTCTTTCCACCTTCAAACCATACCAATGCCTGTTTACCTGATTGACTGCTCACCTGCAAATCGTAAATGCTGCGATTGTAATGGGTGATGGTTTTACTGTTGACAAAATAGCGATAATGAATGGTGGTATCTACCGAGCTTACCGTGCTATCGATCTGTGCTAAACTTTGATTAACAATACCGTTTTCATCGCTAAGATATGAGATGGTATTTTGACCCAGCTCTACCGGTTTAAACTCGTTGGTAAGCGGTGTTTTGGTTATCCGTTTTAACACCGGATTATGGGAATTATAATCGTAAACAAACAAATCGAAATTGGAGGGCTGCTCAATCATTTGCTCAGGAGGTTTAACCCCCAGCGTGTCGTTTAACCTGTTTGAACTAAAAACTATCTTTGACGAGTGATTTAAAAAATGAGGGTTTAAGTCGGTATAGCTATCGTTGGTAATCCGCTCGAACGAAGAAGCCGCTACATTAAAAACAAAGATATCAGGATTACCACCCTGTACCGCTGACATCACGATAAAACGGCCGTCGGCGGAGTACGATAAATCCGTTACCTTTTGTACGCCGTACAAAATTTGCTTCATTATCTTTTTCTCCTCCATATTGTAGAGATAGAGCCAGGGCATTCCTTTTCGTTCGATAACAAAAGCCAGCAGCAAGCCACTGGGATGCCAGGCCAGAAGCGGATAGCTGTAATCGGTTTTAGTATCAATCATCACCCCGGCTTTAAAAACTGTGTGTTTCTTTTGCTTGTTTAAATCATAAATAATAACCCGGTATTTTCCTCGCTCGTTGATAGTATAAGCCAAAATATTGCCTTGAGGGTTAATACGAGGCTGACCGTAAACAACATCATTTTTGTATCTGATGGGCAGAAGTCCATCGGGTTTGGAAGTAGTATTTATGAAAGGTTGATACTGTTGTTCATAATAACTGTACCACTCTTTTATAAGTATCTCGTACGACAATCCCAGCACGTAAAGGAATCCTTTTTTAAGATTATTACTGGCACTCGTCATTAAAATAATGTTGGTAATGGCTGACGGGCTGTATTGCCTGGCGATAAAATTCCAAAAGGAGTGGCCGGCCACCACGGCATCATCTCCGGTAAGGTTGTTCAGCTTTTTGTATCTTCCCGAGAGGATACCATCACGAACCATGTTATCAATTTCAGCATCCCAGTCGCGGCTCATATACGAGATATAACCCTCTTTATACCAATCGGGCATGGTAAAAAGTGCTGATGTCTTTACCTGTTTTCCGAGTGATCCGCCAAACATCATTTCATTAAAAAGAACTTCGGTAATGGCAGCGCGAATTTGTCGTTCAAAATGTTTGTAATTTCCATCGAAATAAACCATTACCCGTGAGCCCACAATCCGGGTAATCCCACCGGTATTATAACTGCTGTTTTGCGTAAGCCCGATGTTGCTCTGCTTTAAATCGGTTAAATTATTAAAAACAAGAAACTGTATCTTTTTATCCAAAGGAACCCCCATTTTTTGCTCGATGAGCGGGATTTCCTCGGTGGCATATTTTGAAAGATAAATGGCAAGGTCTTTACCATTCAGGTAAAAATAGGTATCGAAATCATCAAATTTGTAGTAGGTCCACAGGAACTCGTTAAACTGTACCCGGTTTTTCCCAAAGGTCATGTTTGATCCGTTATAAAACTGGGCACCGGCCGAAAACGACAAAACCACAAACCCAATAACGAGTATCGCCTGCAGAATATGATATTTTAACCTGTTTATGCCCATTTACCTTTGAGAATTAAAATGGCTAAATTAAAACAAAAATCAAACCGAAAACAGAGACAAATGTTTCTTAGTTGTTTAAAGTTAACTACGTGGATAATTATGAAATACCTTGTAAATCAGAAAACAAATATCTTTTTAATTGATCCTCCCCGCCCGGATGAATATCCGTTCGGACGGGCTTTGTTTTCCCTCCAAAGAGGGAAATAATGGAATTTATTTTCTGATTTACAAGATGTTACTGGTAAAAAAGTATTTTAACTTTAAACAACTTCGTTATTAGCGAACGGTTGCAAACCGTGAACAGTTTTAATATTAACTGTTTAACACAATCTTTAATAGGTGGGTTACGGTTGCAAACCGTAACCTAAATCAGTAAATATTCATACCCCTGTGGAGCTTTAAACCCGGCATGAATGTTTCAGCGGGTTTATTACCTTTGTCGGCTAAAACCGTAAAAGATGACCAAAATCAAACAGTTTGCCTTCAATCCCTATCAGGTAAACAGCTATGTTATTAGCGACGAAACCAATGAATGTATTATTGTTGATGGGGCTTGCAGCACAAAAGAAGAGTTTAAAAGACTCGATGATTATATTAAAGCAGAAGGATTAAAGCCTGTTCTGTTAGTTAACACACATGCACACATCGATCATATTGTTGGCAACCTTACTCTTTGTAACACTTACAATATTCCACTCGCTGCTCATGAAGCGTGCGCAGAATTTTTAACGCATGCGCCCGTTTATGCCCAGACTTTTGGCGTGGAGATGGAAGGAGTTAAACAGATTGATATTTTTCTTTCGGAAGAAAAACCGCTCACCTTTGGCAATACCACGCTGACAATATTTGAAACGCCCGGCCATGCCGATGGCAGCATTTGCATTTACAGTTCAGAGAACAGCTATGTAATAACCGGTGATGTACTTTTTAGAGAAAGCATAGGACGTACCGATTTGAAAACCGGCAACTACGATTTATTGCAAAAGAGTATCTGGGAAAAACTTTTCACCTTACCTGACGAAACAGACGTGTTACCTGGTCACGGACCCAAAACCTCCATCGGACACGAAAAGGAAA
>Ga0164318_10003835_pt1 | contig 14324 bp, 14 predicted proteins | sample GuaBasSedimGuay9_FD_113734 | JGI IMG/M metagenome (GOLD analysis project Ga0164318, IMG submission 113734) | Subseafloor sediment microbial communities from Guaymas Basin, Gulf of California, Mexico - Guay9, Core 4571-4, 0-3 cm | ecosystem: Environmental > Aquatic > Marine > Hydrothermal vents...
ATCTTGCATTAAAAAACCTCCGTCTTTAATTACATAAATGTACGGATTTTTCTAAAAGAAATAGTTAAAAATTTAAAAAAATAGTTTTTCTAAATTCCTTACCTATTAAAATCTATGAAATATTTATTATTATTTTTTGTCTAAAGAATTCTAATCATTTATTTGGTGGAATTATTATCTTCTTGTAAATAGAATATCCTTTATCTTTACAAAACTGATAAAACATATCCAAATTTATTATAATATCATAATTAGTAATTATAGTAAGCGTATAATCGTCTTCTATTCTAGCTATCTTGTATTTTGCTAGCTGACATTCAATCTCATTTAAATCTTCCGGCTTTCCTATTAATTGGAGATAAATCTCCTTCATTTCATCTCCAATCAGTTCAATCTCGTATTCATAACTTTTATTTTTAGGACTACTAGGCTTTTTACAAGGTGGAGTCGCAAAAATTGATTTCCAAAATCCAAAATTCCAACTCTCTTTTCCATAATACAACAAATATTTTCTATGTTCAATCATATTTATTCTTACCAAATTATTCATTTAATAATATTATTTGGGAATTTTAAAATTTTATTGCAAATTTATAAATTATTCAATTTTTAGTGTGGACAATCCTATTTTTTCTACTCCGAAAAACCATCCATTTCTTGCATTATAATAGAGCCAATAATTATTTTTATATTTTCTAATATCTAACTGATAAACAAACGACTTTTTCCAACCTTTTGTAGGAAAAATAATTGGCTGTTTAAAGCACTCATTAAAGTGAATCCCGTCCTTAGACATTAATAGTAATATACTTGAGCGTGATTTTGATTTTTTATCTTTAAAAATTCCATTATTAAAGCCCAAAAAAGTCTCATTTTCTTTTAAATATATTACCTTCATTGCTCCTGCCCCTAAATTTCTAAAAGTATTATCTTTTTCTGGGTAAATTATTGGCATTGCCCTCTTTTTATATGGCCCAAAAATATTTTTAGAAATAGCAATCCCAATATATTTCGGTTCGTAAAATAGACAATCTTTAAGAAAGACCAGTCCTGCTGAATAATAAAGATAATAGCGCCCTTTATGCTTCAATAAACACGGATTACCATTATTTGGATTATATTTTCCCTCCCAAGATAATGTAGGGGTTAATATATCTTTTGGCTTACTCCAATTTGATAAGTCTTTTGATTCCCTAATTGATATCACGGATTTATTAAAAATGTTCAACAATCTTTCATATAAAAGATAATACTTATCGTTTTCTTTGAAAAGAAATGGTCTCATACCTGGGAATGTTTTATCAAAACTGTTTTGCCAGGTGATCCCATCTTTTGATTTAAAATGATTAATTCCCGTGATGATACTATGGGCAAATAAATGCCATAAGCCATCAGGCGACTCTTCACTTGTAATAAATGTGGGGTCTGCTATTATCCAATCTGGAGGTCTGGGCTTTATCAACGGATTTCTGGGGTCGTCCCTCCATTTTTTCCATTTGCCAAGAAATTTAACGTCCATGTTTTAATTTCACCTAAATATTTTATTAAATAAAATCATTTAAAATCATAATTCATAAAAGTAATCTTAAATAATATCGTTAATTCTTTAACGGATATTTCTAGATTTGCTAATGAAAAAGACATCCCTTCTTCTCACCTGAAACTCCAAGTAAATATAGAATCTACGGTATGTTTAATAAAAATTTTAAGAAATTCTTTTTAATTCTAATTCTTTTTACATAGGGCATTGAAATCCAAGATACTATGATTGAGAGTTAACGCCACATTTTTTAGCAAGTAATGTTCTTATTTAAGTCATTAATCCTCGGCTGGTCCTGCATATATTACTATTAAATCATCTTCTAACAACTCTTCAAGTCTGGATTTACTCATTTCCCATCCAAGTTTAACAAAAAACGCGTCAATGAAATCGATCCACCCACCTCCAGAATAAACTTGAACAGTTACATCAATCGAGCTGATTTGATAGCCACTACGGCAATCATCTGGTATATTGTCCAAAGTAATATGATATCCTTCATAATTTTCAAAATCTTTCGAATCTATTATTCTATCTGGCGGGCAATTAATAAATCGATTATTAATGAATTTTTTATCCAAGGTGTTAGCAAGATCAGCTATGAATGGATTATTAAGATCCATTCCTAATTTTTTCAACACATCTGAAAAATTTAAATTATATTTTAACGCTAGCACTAATGGGGCGCTGGAACTACTGGAATTTGTTACAAATCCATCAATTATTTTTAATATTCTCATCTTTTGACCACTCTATTTGAAAAATCTTCTAAAAATTTTATTTTTTCTTTTGTATTCATATCTATCATACCTAAAAATTCATTATCTAACAGATTATATCATAGAAATAAACGTCTTAGGTTTTTTAAATTTTTTAATGAAAAAGGTACTTTTTTAAGTTTGTTCTTATTAAGCATTAAGATTTTTAAATTTATTAAATTTCCAATTTCTTTAGGTATATACTCTAATTTATTATCGTTTAGATACAATTTTTTTAATTTAATTAAGTTTTTTATCTCGTTAGGTATTTTCGTTAGTTCATTATTATTCAAAAAACAAATTAAAAGTTTATCTAATAAACAGAAATCTGGTACTAAATTAATTATTTTATTCTTTGATAGATATAAACGCTCTAATGAAGGAAAAAATTTAATTGCACTAGATATTTCCTTCAAATTATTAGAATGTAAATCAAGTTTCTTTAAATTTTGAAGGGACGCATGTAATTCAGGTAATGATTCAATCTCATTTCTTCTAAATCTAATACCACTAAACTTTGTAATTCTGAGATTTCTACGGATATTTCTTGGAGTTGGTTCCATTTACAATATAGAAATTTAAGGTTCTTACAGTTGCTTATTGGTTTAAGAATCTTTTTAAGGTAATTATTATTGCAGGTTCCCAAAAATAATCATCTCTTAAAATAGTAAAAAGTGTAATAAATTATCAAACCTAATTAATATAATTTATTACAATGGAATTGATGTAGGGACGAATAAAATAAAAGATAAAGTATGAGTAAACAATAAAGAAAAAGGTAATAATAGAGTAAGCATTAATAATAATGCAAAATATTAATAAAAATCTTATAAATTCACTTTAAAAAATTTTTAGTTTTCCACCTTTTTTATCACATGCAACAATTGACGGGTCTAAAGGACAGCCACCCCAACAGCTTTTAAAAAAGTTGCAAGTTTTACATCCAATATATCTATAATTAGTTAATTTATTTCTAAAATCAACAAAAAGTTCTGATTGCCATATTTTTTTAAATGAATTATTTTTTAAATCTACACCCTGTTGGTCCTGCATAAAAGAGCATGGTTTTACTTTTAAATTCCAATCAATATAGCAACTATATCTACTCCCATTACACCCATCAATTGATTCCGCTAAAAATGGCATATCTTTTAATAAAGGGGCTGAACAAGCGTCAAAATTTAATTTAAAATCATATTTTTCTTTTAGAGCCAATATTTCAAAAATCTTTAATAATAAAAGTTTTGTATCTTGCTGTGCTAATACTTCCTTCCTTAAATTTTTTCCACGTCCCATTGGCTTAAACAATAATAATACGATACCATTTACGCCCAGCTTCAGATATTTTTCTACTATTAAATTAAGATTTTGTAATCTAGATTTTAATAATACGATATGTACATTAGCTTGTATACCATAGTCCAATAATTTTTTAGCAGATACTAATGTTTCTTTATATAAATTCTCCATATAACTTACTGCAACTGCTCCACAATATTTTTTTGATGCCTCCAATATTTCATTTGTTAATACTGTTCCGTTTGTTGTGTAGTTCGGGACTATGTCTCCATCTAATCTTAACTTTCTAAGAATCTCCGCGAAATTTGGGTGCAATGTTGGCTCGCCGCCGCCTAAAGCAATCTGGAGCACCCTAGCTTCCTTCATCTTTTTTAATAAGATTTCAAAATCGTCCAAAGATAAAAATTTCCCATCATTTACTGGCAATGAATCCATATAACAATATGAACAATGAAGATTACATTTATTTGTAAGCGATAAATCTATCAAAACTGGAGTATTTGTAATTATATTCGGCCCTGATGCAAATTTTATCTCCGGATCTAATAAAAATTTTAACTTTTTCGGTGAATCTGATTTAACTAATATGTTTAAAAATTTCAATTCATCTTCGGATAACTTCTTTTTGTTAGCTAACTTCAATAAAACATTAAAACCTTCAATATCCACCATTGACATAGAACCATATTTCTGATCAAAAATAACCCCACCAAATTGCTCATTACGGACAATTATTTTTTGTTCTATCTCAATTTCACCTATATTCTCTCATTAAAAGGTTTAATACTAAAATATATACTACACTCCAAAAGGTCTTCTAATTTATTTCTGCAATATAATATCTCAGTATTGTTTTAATTTTTATTATTTTTTTGAATACTAATCTACTTTTTAATTATAAATATATATTTTTCCATTTTCTTATCATAATTAACTTCTGAATTCATTAATTCGATTATCGTTAATTTAAAATGGTTTTAAATAATTTTTTAAATTCCATTAATCGGGGACTTAAAGTTATGATTTGAAGATGACCATTCTAAATTAGAGAAATTATGAACGAGCAAATTATTAAGTGATAATAAAATAAAGATATTAAATCAAAATTACAATATAATTTAAATTTAATACAAGATAAATTCAAATTAATTAACATGATTTTATTCTTTAAAGGCAATGGCAGATAAAATGAGTGATTTACCGAAACTAAATAAAGACGAGAAAAAAGTTTTTAGTATAGTAAAGGAGTTTTCGACTAAAAAATCTAATTTTACAATAGATGAACTTACAAAATATTGTAAGCAAAATACTAAATTTTCTAATAAAAAGATATATTCAATTTTAAAAGACTTCATCAATAAAAAAATCATAATCGAAGAGAATTTGTTTAATAAAAGTCAAATTTTAGACATCCAAGAAAGATATAAAATTTATGATTATATCTCTAAAAATCCCGGCATGGAATATAATGCTCTTCATGAAAAATTCAAATTACATCCTAAAGTTTTCAAATGGCATATAGAAATGCTCAAGAATTTTGGTTATATTAGAGAAAAAAGTTATCTTTTTTATAAAATATATTATCATAAATATTTTCCGAAAGAAAATGAGATTAGAATTTTTATTATGAGAGACCCTGATATTTATAGGATTTATCTTCTTTTAATGAATCAGCAATTAGACCCTGAATCATTATCAAAAATTCTTGACATAAAATTGTCTCTGATTAAATTTTATCTTAATAAAATGGTAGATGCCGGCATTATTAAATATGAAAATGGAAAAACTTTTTCAATTAATAAAGAAAAGCAAGATTTTTTTAAAAATTATTTTGATTTAAAAATTCCCAATAATTTAAAAGAACGATTATTAGATTTTAATGAACTTAAAAAATTGCTATATTTAATATTAATGAAAAAAGAAACCGGGATTATGATTTACCAATATAATTTTATCGAATCTAATATTGACGCTGATTTGGTGAGTGGTTTTTTAACAGCAATTCAACAATTTGGTAGTGAATTAAACAAGAAAGCATGTTCTATAAGTAAAATTACATATAAAGGTTTTGAAATTAATATTGAAGATGGTAATTGGGCACGAGCCGCTTTAATATTGGACGGAAAAAGTTCTGACTCACTTAATAAAAGACTTTCATCTTTTATATCTTTTTATGAAAATGAATACAAAGAACATTTTGCTCAATGGACTGGGGATATATCTATATTTCATGATTCAAAATTAATAATTGAGGACTTTTTTTCTCCAAAATCTGAAAATGAGAAAAGTTTAATAGATAACGGAAATATCGGGGCGGTAAATATTTTAAAGGACGAAAATAAAAATAAAAATCAAATAAATTAGTTAAAAAAGCGGTGTATTGAGAATGGAATTTTTAACAGAAAAAGAAAAACGATATACTATTAATAAATCATTAGAGGAGTTTAGTGAAATTAAAAATCGAATTAATGAGTTAAATGTATCTGATGTATATAAACAATTAATGTTTGAAGAATTTCAGAGAGTTCCTAAAGAAAAAAGCTTAGCAATACTCAAAAAAATCATCGAAGATGAACCATTAAATATTAAAAAGATCAAAATTAATGAATTAATTAGACAATTTGATGAGTTATATACGGCTCAAAACTGGAATGAAGCAATTAAATTACTTGAAATAATATTAGAACTGGCAATAAAAGAATATTATGAAATTATATTTGATAAATTGTACTTGAAATATGAAAAACTTAAATTGAAATTAAAAAGAAACGTAATATAAAAAAATTTAATTTTATAATGATTTCAGATATTGATTAAATTCATACATCATTTTAAAGGCTTTAATGGAGTCTTTGATAGAGGGAACAACTGGAATATTATATTTTAAAGCCGTATTTATTATAAAATCAAAGACCCATCTAGAACCAAAACATGATATGACGCATGGTTTATTTAATTTTTCCGTGAGATTTTTAATTATTCCAAAAGGCTTTTTAAAAGAATAACCAAAATTTTTTAATGGATTTTTTGGGACAGTAAATATAAATAGAATAGAATCAACATTTGGGTCTGCATATAATGCTCTCAAAGCGGGTTCAAGTGTTATAAATTGGGATGGGCCTAAATCTACAGGGTTCTTCAGAGATACCCAATTTGGTGCATATTCTTTTATTTGGTCAATAGTATTTTTTTCTAACTTAGCCAGATTTAACCCCTCATGATTAATATAATCACAGCCTAAAATACCCAGACTTCCCGACCCTGTTATTATAGCCACGTTCTTACCATTTGGTAAAGGCTGGACCGAAAATATTTTGGCAATATTAAACATTTCATAGAAATCATTAACTCGAAAAATACAGTTAAATTGTCTGAAAATTGCGTCATATATTTCATTATTTCCAGCAATTGACCCTGTATGACTTTGAATTGCTCTTGCACTAATATCACTTTTACCATTTTTAACCACAATTATTGGTTTGGTCATTTTTTTAAGAACATTGATAAATTCCTTACCCCTTTTAACTCCTTCTAAATACATTGTTATAACTTTTGTATTTTTGTCCTCTTGTAAATATTCAAGAAGGTCTACCTCATCAACGTCCACTTTATTTCCTAACGTTATCGATTTTGAAAAACCAATTTTTTGACTCATCCCCCAATCGATAAAAACATTTCCAAGAACTCCACTTTGTGCGATAATTGAGATATTTCCCACTAAAATAGGTTCATTAAAATCAACTTCTGTACTGGTAAATTTATTATAAAAGTTAGTTATTCCTACGCAATTTGGTCCTATTATTCTAACACCTGATTTTTTAGCCAAATTCTCAATTTGTTTTTGCAGTTTTACATATTTATCAATATTTGTTTCAGCAAAACCAGCAGTCTCTATTATTATACCTTTTACTTTTTTTTCTATACAGTCCTTTACAGCCCCTAAAACATTATCATTTTTTACTAATATAATTGCAAGCTCGACCGGCTCAGGTATATCTTTCACATTTTTATATGCTTTATGTCCTAAAATTGTCTCTTTGTATAAATGAACAGGATAAGTTTTAAACTTGGAATTTAAAAGATATTGAGTAGTAGGAAACCCAAATTTTAATGTTTCACTTGCTCCAATAATTGCAATAGACTTAGGTTCAAAAAATATATTTAGTTCATTCATTTTCTATTGACCACTTAATTGATAATTTAATTTTTATGTAAACTCTTTTAAATATTAATTATAAATACCAAATTTCTATTAATCTAATAATAAAAATCTTGAGGTACTATTTGGTCTTTAAAAAACTATTTACATTAATTAGGATTACTCTTGTCGCTACTAAAATAATTAAATCCTAAATTAAATAAGTTTAAAGCAATCTATTTAGTAATTAAGGTGCCTATCATAACGGCTGACCACCAAATTTCCATAAATAATGTTTTATAGACGAATGCAAAAGGTGAAATCCAAATTACCGAAAATATCCAGATAATAGCAAAAATATATGCTAATAATGTTGTGATTATATGTAAAATGATCACTTTATTGTTCTTTTTTTCGGTATCTTCCAGTTTCATCCATCCAGTCGGAAGTGGTAACCAATCAAAGACTGCACCAATTAAAATTAAATACCATAAATCGAAAATAACAGCAAATATGAATAATAGACCTGCTGCTGCTACACATGACAAGGTTTTAATCTGATTTTTCATATAAAAAATTGAAAGGTCAATTGATTTAAATTTATTCATCATAATTGCAAATTCTTATTATTGGTTCTTATAAATTCTTAAATATGATAAAAAAATATCAATTTCATTTGTTTTTTTTGGGTTAAAAATCAATTTATAATTCTATATACTCGAAAAATCTTTTATAAATGGCTTTTAATTTTTAACTTATTGTTTTATTGGCGTTTGGGGGCTCACAGCATATCGAAAGTATAGATATTCTGAATCCGGATAATTGAAATCATATACTAATCTAGTATCAAGTAATATTTTTTGGATAAAAGAAGATATATCTATAAATATTATTATTCTGTGGTTAATACGCCACATTGCTATGATTTAAAATGAATAATAATTCTCTCTTTATAGTAAAGAGGAAAAAACCGTTATATAAATGTAGGAAGGTTCATTTAAAATTTATTTCAAACTTTATTCCATCCTTACTTAATTTTAATTAAATGTTTAATAAGAATTTATTTATTATTTTATTTATTTTTATAATGTAAATCCGTCTTGATTATTATATCCGTAAGATATCTGTTGATTAAAAGCGAAAATTATTCCACTCTGATTTATCATTTTATTTAAATACCATCTTCTCTATAATTTTTAATGTATCGAACTTAAGTTCTTTTATAATTCTTAAAAAAATAAATAGATAAAAATGACGCATCTAAAAAGCAAATTAATATCTTTTTTTACGAATTTAGGACTGAAATTTATGAATGAAGATTTGAAAATTTCCTATATGATTTTAAACTGCAGACCTTCTCAAATCTCGGAAATAGTAATAGTCCCAATAGTCAAGTTTATTATTAACAAATTTAAAAATAATCTTTCAAATGTTTCAATGCATGGAATTACATATAAAGGTAAATATAATGGTAAAGTCATATCTATTGTTCCAGCGACAATGGGTGCTCCAGCGGCAGCGGTACTAATGGAAGCATTAAATAAGACAAAAGCAAAATATATCTTAAAAGTAGATTATTGTGGTGGACTGACTCCAGATATTAATATTGGCGATATATTAGTCGCTGATAAAGCTATTTGCGGTGATGGAACAACTCCTCATTACAATAATAATTTGAAATTTATCGAAAGCGACCCTGATCTTCTGTTTGGACTGCAAAAATTTTTTGACCAAAAGAAAATTAAATTCAAAACAGGGCCAATTTATACAACTGACGCTATTTTCAGGGAAACAGAAGAATTATTGAACGAAGCAAAAAAATTAGGGGCAATATCTATTGATATGGAGACTTCGATATTGTATTTACTGGGAAAATTATATGATAAGAAAGTAATTTCGATAAATATAGTTAGTGATAAACCCGATCCAAAAAAGAAATTTGATTTAAAAATAAATTCTCAATTGATTGATAATATGGAACTTTTAGTTAAAAGTGTACTTGAGTTTGTCAGTGGATTTTCATAATTAAAACTTATTTGGAATTAGATTACATTTTTCTTTTTGAGTTCTTTTATTTTTTCTTCAGGATAATTTAAAAGTTCTTTTAGTATCTCCTTTGAATCTTGTCCGACTTTCATTGCTGCTCCAAATCTAATTTCAGGTTTAGTATCACTGAACTTTATAGGGAACCCTAATTGTTTAACAATACCATCACCAGTTTTTACATCTATAATTAAATTTCTGGCTTGAATTTGTGGATCATTCGGCACTTCTTCTATTTCATAAAGTGGAGTGACACATACTTCTTTTTCCATTAAATCTTTTACCCACTCATCCCGAGTTTTCGTTAGAAACTTTTTAGCTAGTTTTTGCTTGATTGAATCAGCACTATCTACTCCACCTTTTATCTCAACATTTAATTCCTTATATAATTTATTATGAAATTTAGGCTCTAACGCCCCTACTGCAAGAAATTTATTGTCCTTAGTTTTGAATATTTGATAGCTCGGAGTTGCTCCGCATAGTGTCATTTGATCTAAAATCGGGATCCATTCTTCTCCTCCAGCTAGATATTGCCCTAATGGCATTGATAATAATGAAAATGCACCGTCAGTCATCGAAATATCTAGAAATTGACCTTTACCAGTTTTATTTCTTGATATTAGTGCCATCAAAATTGCTATTACACTATATAACCCGCCTCCGATCATATCAGCAAGTTGGAGTCCGGGTAATATTGGGCCTTCTTTGTCCCGTATTGTCGCTCCGACCCCTGATATTCCTATATAATTTAAATCATGCCCTGGGTAGTATTTATAGGGACCGGTTTCACCATAACCTGTGATCGAACAATAAATAATTTTCTCATTTACCTTTTTTAAAGTTTCATAATCAATACCTAACCGTTCAACAACTCCAGGTCTAAATTGGAACGCAATAACATCCGAAATTTTTACAAGTTCTTTTAAAATTTTTACTCCTTCTGGAGCACTTAAATTTAAACTTAAATTCTTTTTGTTTCTGTTTAGAAAATGATAAAAATAGCTCCATTTACCTTTTTTTCCATCCGCTTTTTTAACAAATGGTGGTAAATATCTTGACATATCTGGCTTACTTTTATATTCAATCTTAATAACTTCTGCTCCATAATCGGCTAATAACCTCATACCAAAAGGGCCTGGAAATAGTGAAGTAACGTCCAAAACTCTAATTCCATCTAATGGTCCAGTCATAATTTGAATCTCCTAAATCTTTTTTTAAATTATATTACTCTAAAAACTCTTTAATTTTGAAATTATAATTTCAGATTATTAAATAAAAGTATGATTTAAAATTTTTCGTAATGGACTATTTCAGAGAGTTGTTTCCTACTTGTTTTTACAATGCCATCGGCAGCTGGATAACCTAATGGTGTAATGGTTATTAATTTGATTTTACCAAAGAGTTTTTCGGGGATACCTAAAATTTTATTGATATTTTTTTCAAGTTCGGGATTTTTCTCGATATTTGGCCAACACGCGCACCAACATGTCCCCAGTCCTCTAGCAGCAGCTTCTAAAGTAATGTGCGTCATCGCTATTACACCATCAACAATCGCCCACATCGATTTAAGGTGGACTAATATTGCTATTGCTATCGGTGCATTTTTAATAAATCGACCCCAAGGAAGCATCTCTGCCAACTTTTTTTGAGTGTCTTTATTTTTAATGACAATAAAATGCCAAGGCTGTTTATTTGTCCCAGAAGGTGCCCACCTGGCAGCTTCAAGGACACCATTCAAATCCTCATCAGATACACTTGTATTTTCAAATTTTCGGACACTATGTCTCGCTTTTATTATTTCTAATATTGAGTTTTTTTCCGTCAATTTACCAACCATCATTTTTTTACTAATTGAGTTATAAGTTAACATTTATTTTACAAAACTTATAAGACTTAAAATTTTTTTAATAAAAATTAATATTTATCTAAATTTAAAATCATCTACAGATAAATATATTAATATTTCAAGTGCTAAAATAATAAAATTAGTAATTATGTGAAAAATCCAAGATAAAAATAAATATTTATAGGGATGATATTTTATGAACAAACGAACTTTTCTAATTTCTGCATTTCTCTTTTTTATGATCCTAATTCCAGTTACCATAAATTCGGCAGGTAATTCTAATATTGGCTATTTGGACACAACAAATTCTTCAGGGTTTTATGAAGATGTAGTTGTAGGTACAAATTACGTATACTTAGCACAAGATGGTGTAAATGACGCAGGACTTGTTATAATTTCAATTAATGACCATGGATATCCAACTATCATAGGAAAGGGAATCAGGGATTCTGGCGATAGTGTCCACTGCGTCTCTGTAAACAGCGCAGAAACTGTGGCAGTTATTGGTGCTAGCTCTAAATTGTACATTTATAATATTACAAACAAATCAAATCCAATTAGGACAGATGTAATCACAATTGGTAGCACTGTTTATGACGTTCAAATCGTAGGTGATTTAGCTTATCTTGCTGCTTTTAGCACCGGTTTACCTGTTGTTAATATATCTGATATCAATAATGGTACAATTATCTTCAATGGAAAATATCCGTCTTATAATGACCACTGGATGCAAGGACTTTACGTCGACACTTCAAGGAGTATAATTTATGGTGCGGGTGGTGGTGATATTATTATTTTCCAAATTAATTCCAGTAAACTACCGGACAACCCTGCATATTTATCATTGACTTCTGGTACTACTTATTCTGTAAGTAAAATTGATGATAACAAAATAACAATTGGAGATGGCAACGGAAATGTTTATTTGATTAATATACAAAATCCAAACAGTCCAAGTCTTATTTCTAGTAGTAAAGTAAGTGATTCCATCATTTATGAATTAGTATATTCAGGAAATAATTTTATATTACTTGCGGATTATGCATATGGATTAATCGTTTCAAATATTGGATATGGAACACCAGTAATCTTTAAAAAAATGTTACCAAGTTATAATGGTTATGGACTCGCAATAAAAAATAATTTTGTTTTAATAGCTGGAGGTAGTTATGGCCTTTATATTTACAGTTATTCTGATTGTGTAACTAACTATTCATCAATAAATATTCCTGGGTTCACTCTCTTTTATATTATTTTACTAATATTGGCAGTTGCACCTATTGTGATCTATCGAAATCATAAAAGGAAATTTTAAATTCAAAACATATTTTATTTTTTTTAAATTAAAAAGGTCTTGTTAATTTTGCTGAACTATCTAAATACTTAGATTAAATAACATATCATTTATAAATAAGGAGTTGAATTGATATGGAGAAAAACAAATCAAGAGCTACAATATTTAGGTTAATGTCTTTTGTCCCGATTTTAATATTATTATGGTTAGTTATGCTGATTTTCAAGCCAAGTTATGAAAATATAATTGCTGGAATAGTTTCTGGAGTTACAATTGCAATTCATGATTTTATCATTGAATATTATGCATATAAACGTGGGTTGTGGTATTGTTATGGAGGTTTTCAGCAGGTAGGTAAATATAATTTACATGTACCAATTGATATGAGTGTCCTTTTTTTCATTGGCGGTTTTGTTCTGGGTAATTTTTCAATTTTTCCAATTTATATTCGAGAACATGGACTGATAATAGATCCTATTATTACAAGTCCTTATTTGGACATAGTTTGGATTTTTTTGGCATTAATTATTCTAGCGTTTATTGGTGCTGGTATGGATTTTTTATCAAAGAAATTTGGGGTTTGGGAAAATGGCAGGACATGGACTTACTGGAAATGCGCAATTTACGCCTGGTTTCCACTTCTGGCTTTTTCAGTTATAATGAATTATTTGACTTTAATTTTAATATAAAAAACAGAAATAATGGTTTTTATTTATTTATAAAATCCAAAAACTTCTGCAATCACACTATATGCGACTTGAAATTTTGTCAAATCGCCAGTCCAATTCTCCAATTCTTTTCCATATCGTTTTTCGAAAATAGATAAAAATTTCTTTAATTTATATCGTATATCAAATGTTTCTTTATTAGCAATAAGAATAGCATTCGAATATTTTCCATATTCTATCATAATTTTCCCCTCTTCATAATCTATCGTTTTCAAGTGTTTTTTAGTCTCAAAAGTCTCGGATATTAAGCCAGAAACTCCAGCAAGTGCAGACATAGCCAATGTAGAGTCAATTTTAAGAGGAGAAAAATGACTTTCTACTAATACTCGTCCGTCAGGGGAGGTCAAAAATATTCCCATAATTTTAACATTTCTCGAAAGGGATATATCAATCGATTCAGCAGCTATTATTAAAGGTGCAATGCTTAAAAGAACTCCAAAAATTACTATTAAAGATATTTGAGGAATATAGGAAATAATTGAAATTGTGGAGATAAAATTGATATAAATTATTTGGCTCAAAATGATAGCTGAAGTAGTAGATAAGTATAAAAAAGAATTATAACTACCTTTCGAGCGTGGCCCTGCGAAGTCTGCACAAATAACTGGCTCAATCATCAAATCTAATCCATTTCCCGCTGAAGCTAGGATTATTACAGGTACCATTGACATAAAGCTA
>Ga0164318_10003837_pt1 | contig 14322 bp, 15 predicted proteins | sample GuaBasSedimGuay9_FD_113734 | JGI IMG/M metagenome (GOLD analysis project Ga0164318, IMG submission 113734) | Subseafloor sediment microbial communities from Guaymas Basin, Gulf of California, Mexico - Guay9, Core 4571-4, 0-3 cm | ecosystem: Environmental > Aquatic > Marine > Hydrothermal vents...
ATCTGAAACCATCGGTTAATATGAGGACATGTTCGTATAAAAATGCATCGCACCGAGGGAACACCATAAAACCGAGACTTTCATTTTCTTTGACGTATCTTACTCCCTCGGGTTCTTCATATTTTGTTTTGATAACAATGGTTGGAAATCCTGTTAAAGAGACGCAAGTAGTCACTGAACCCGATGTCCAGGTGCTTTGAGGAATTGTGGTATGCATTTCTTACAAATACTCTTTGCACGACGCGATGCATCGCTTCAGGCGACAAAAAAACTAGCCCAAAAAAAAGAAGTAAATTATTAGTGCGGAGAGAATAAGTTAAACCCACTCAAACCGAACATAAAACACAGGAGATATGATGATGAAACATGTAAGACTAATCGCAGTCGTGCTCGCTCTTGCACTCGCAATGGCCTGGAGCGGCTGTGTGGACTCAGATTCTGGCAAACAGAAGGAATCGCAAGGAGATGGTGCACCATCTGGCACCACACATTATCTCGACCTGATCGATGTGACTTCCATGCACTACAAAGCGACCGTATCCGCGGATGACGGGGATGCTACCGTATTTGAGGAATGGCGCAAGAAATCCGGAGATGTGTGGTTCTTCAAATTGGTACTCACCAGTAACCAGGGCGCGGATTCGATGACCATCTTGCAGAACGCGGATGGGGTGTATATGCTAGATGAAGAGGGCGGTACAGCGATCAAAACCGGAGAATGTTCCAATGATAACATCGGATATATGAACCCATTCTGGGCGGCGTATGGTTGCTATAGTGATGATTCCGCATGGGATGATAGCTGGATCACAGACCGCGACACAACGTACCTGGGTCGCAAAGCCGTCAAACTGGACTACGGCAAGATATGGCAGCTTGCCGGAGCAATTAGCGGCGAAGATATTGACATGAAAAGATCTGATCTGATCGTGGACAAGCAGACCGGGTTCACGCTACTGCTCGACTGGGCATACACACACGAGGGCAAATCCGAGGGCTTGCACTATGAGGTTACCGAGTTTGATGTGGATACGAATATCCCGGATGACACGTTTAACATCCCTTCCGGTGCGGAGATAGTTGATCCCGCTGCGCTTGGCGGAATGGGCGGTGAGATTCCTGACGGGATGCCTGATGAGATGCCGGACATGGCGTCTGGCGGACCCGGATTACCTCCGCTTCCTGAGTGATGGGTGTAAAAACCCATCATTTTTTGTTTTCAGTCGTGCGAGTCAGTTACTGGTTGAAACGACCCGGAGTTTCTGCCCAACAACTTTACAACCGCCCGATCCTGATATCTGAATCATGAACCGGATACGTGCATGTCTCTATCTCTCGGTCTTTGTGATCATGGGACTCTCGGATGCGGTCGTGCCGATTCTCCCGGAGCTCTCTGATGAGATATTTGTGCGGAGTATGATCTTCTCCGCGTACTTTGCAGGCGCGCTCGTCTCGATGATCCCGTTCGGAATGCTTGCGGACCGGTACGGCAATGCGCGGTTTATCCTGCTCAGTATCGTTCTGACAATCACATCCGGATTATTGATCTTCGTATCCACTTCACCTCATGTCCTCGTGTCTGCGCGTTTTGTCGAGGGGTGCGCCTGTGGGGCTTTCTTTCCGGCAGCGTTCTCGATGCTCGCGAAATTTGAGAATCGAAGGCAGTGCCTCGGGGAGTTTACTTTTCTAATCAATGTCGGACTTGCTCTCGGTGTTGTAGCTGCTGCCGAACTTACGCACTATCATCTGAAATGTGGAATACTAACATTTGTCTTGCTCACCATCCCCGCGCTGGTGCTTGCGATTTCACTGAAACAGGACTCCACTGAACCGGATACCCCTCATGCGCCGCAGAGGATCTCGGGGATATTTATGATCCTTTCCGATGCGCGGTATCTACAGATATGGGTGATTGCATTCGTCTTATTTGGTATGACAGGGGTTCTTGTTGCTTATTTCCCTTCCTTCACAGATTTAACGCCGTCTTCTATGGGGCTTGCACTTTCCGGCGTCTATTTTGGGGCGATGGTAACCTCGCTCATCGGAGGTCGTGCGCGCACCACTGAACGCTGGCTGATCAGGGCAGGCGCGCTGATAACAGGAATCGGCATCGTGACGACCGTGTACCATCCGATCGGGCTTACCATCATGGGCGCCGGATCAGGGTTTGCGATGGTCGGGCTTGTCGCGGGGGTTCCATCTCTCGGTTCTGATCATGGCATGGTGATGGGGGTCTTTAATACCTGCAATTATGCTGGATTTGCCGCACTTCCGGTATTTGCAGCAGGAATTCTCTGGTATGTGGATTATGCCACACTTTTCGGAATCGCGGGAGTCGCTGTGGGCACGCTCGTCCTATTTCCGTTGCATGCGCTTGCGGTGAAGCAGTGACCCCCCGCCTCTTATTAGATATTCGCGCGAAGTGGCATGGCGTGACAGCCGCGTATTCGCCACAAGGTTTATATAGTATCACGTAGTAGTGGTATACCATGCGAGCGGGTTTCTAAAAACTATTTTTAACCACACTAACCCCCACTCCCCACTTCCCACACTCCCGCTCGCATATCCCCCTCACAAGTTATTCAGTTTTGACTGTGACTGTAGAGTCTAATGAGTGGTAGGTTTGTATATGGCAATGCCGGATGTGAATATGTTAGAATTATAGCAAATATCCTGTTGAACCGTAAGGTTTAAATAATATAACAACACAGTATATCATATATGCGGGCAGGTCTCTAAAAAAAACTCTTTTTTTACCACACTACCCCCCCCACTCCCCACACGCCTGCTCGCATATCGCTTTTTACTTTATAGGTACGCGGCAGAAGACTCCGCTACTTGCAGCGGGATGAATGCCACCGAGTGAGATGGAGATGTGGGGTGCTACACGTCCGGGATATTGAAGGCAAATTGGGAACAAGCGTTGTTTCCAGCGATAATCACCTTGAAACTCCAGAGAAAATCAAAAGGATGTAAGATACGAAAAAGAGATCGTTGGAGCGATCTACGAAACCGATCGCCTGTTCTAAATTGAGGGGGTGATGGACGGGGCACCTTACCCCATCCCGCGTCCTCTCAAATACTCCTTGATCTCATCCACAGTGTAGGTCTCGTAGTGGAATATGCTCGCTGCAAGACACGCATCAGCACCGCACACAAAAGCGTCATAGATGTGATCCATCGTCCCGACGCCGCCTGATGCGATTACAGGGATATCAACTGCTTCTGAGATTGCTTTCGTCACAGGAATGTCGTAGCCGTCCTTTGTCCCGTCCCGATCCTTGCTCGTGAGCAGTATCTCGCCAGCGCCAAAGTCCTGCATCTTCTGCGCCCACTTGATGGCGTCGATTCCGGTCAGCTCTTTGCCACCATATATGACAACATCGTACCATGCGCTGCGTCCGTCTTCGAGCTCGACTGCCGTCATTCCATCGCCTTCCTCGAACCGACGCTTGCAGTCGATCGCAACGACGATCTTCTCTGACCCGAATGCACCTGCGACTTCCTTGATCAGTTCCGGGTTCTTGACTGCTGCGGTGTTGATCCCGACCTTGTCTGCTCCTGCGCTAAGCACCCGCTTAAAGTCTGAGAAGCTCGCAATTCCGCCACCGACGCAGAACGGGATCGTTACCACGTCCGCAACCCTTCTGATAACATCAGTCATCGTGGCTCTGTCATCGGTCGAGGCTGAGATATCCAGAAAGACCAGTTCATCGGCTTTCTGCTCTACGTACTGCCTGGCAAGTTCTACCGGGTCGCCCGCATACCGCAGGCTCTCAAACTCGATTCCTTTGACGACCACGGCTTTACCGCTCTCGTCAAAGGTTGTATCGAGACATGGGATTATTCGTTTTGTTGTCATCGTAATACACCTGAATCATGAATCATCTGCATATAACTAAACCACTTCCATCGTCGATGGTGGCTTTGTCGCAATGCCATACGTTACGCTCACGACACCTGAGACCTCGCTTGTGATCCGCTCAGCCAGTCGTTCCAGCACATCGTAGGGCAGTCTCGTCGGTCTTGCGGTTCTTGCATCAACGCTCTCCCAGCATCTGATCTCAATCTGCGTGCCGTAGTCCCGCTCTCCGTTTCTCATGCCAGTGACCTGGTCCTCGTGCAGGATCGCCATGTACTGGAAAGCCCCCGAATCTGCCAGTTCTTTCTCGAGGATCACTGTTGCTTGCCTGACGGTCTCGATCCGCTCAGGGGTGGCTTCTCCGATCACACGGGCGGCAAGCGCGGGTCCCGGAAACGGCATTCTGTTGTAGATGGATTCTGGCAAGTCAAGGGCTTCTGCAACCCTCCGAACACCGTCCTTTCGCAGTTGTATCAGCGGTTCTATGATCTTGTATCCGAACGTCTTCTCCGGATCGATTCCGAGTTGCAGAAAGACATTGTGCTGCCTCTTGATCCCTGCAACGGTCTCATCCACATCTGTAAGAATCGTTCCCTGCAGGAGGTGCTTTGCCCCGCTCTCCTTAACGAGCCTGCCAAAGACATCCTTGTAGAAGGTCTGTGTGATCGCCTCCCGCTTCTCTTCAGGGTCGGTGATCCCGCTCATTGCATCGAAGAACTCGGTTCTGGCATCGATTACCTCTACGTGTACGCCGAGTTTTTTGAAGACCGAAACGATCCACTCTGGTTCCCCTTGCCTCATGATACCGTTATCGACGAAGTACGTCTTGAGGCGGTCTCCCAGAGCGCGGTTCCCAAGCATGGTGACAGCAGACGAATCTACGCCTCCGGAGAGTGCGTTTATTGCAATACCCCCTCCGACTGTTTCGGATATCGCGTTTACCTGCTGTTCTATGAATTTTTCTGAATTTAGAGCTTCTACGGTTATTTCTTCCATTGTGTCAGTCTCCATAAGGTTGTGTGTATATGGTTCGAATCAATGCTGGCGGGATACTTAAACATATACCTGACCGCCCCACCACTCATGCTCGAATCTATTCAGACAGTATCAGGCTACATTTTATATTTCGTATATATTAAAGATTATAGGTAACGTCCGTGCCGCATCCGGCATATATAACGCTTATCCGTTTTGCTTATCGAGTGAAACGGTGTAGTTAAGTACTCTAACTCCGTTAAAAACATAATATGGCGACACATCACAGAATGATAATCGGTGATTCGAGGAAAATGAAAGAGGTTTCTGATGAATCCGTCCACCTCGTCATCACATCTCCTCCGTACTGGCAACTGAAGGATTATGGAACTGAGTGCAGATTGGTTACAATGGCACTTACGAGGAGTATATCAACAATCTCAACCGGGTCTGGGATGAATGTCACAGAATTTTACATAAATCTAAATTCTTAACTTATGGTAGAGGGGTGTAATAATGGCAAAAGAATGGATATTGGACAGCGCCATGAATCGCTTTCAATTGAATTTCAAACATAACGTTGGTGCAGTCTCGGAAGAACTCAGAAAATGTGCTCCAAAAGATATGGACGATTGGGAGACGTATTACGTCACCAATGTAAGGACGAGAGAGCATATTGAGGAACTGGGGAGAAAACTATACATTAAAATTACAGAAGTAATCTCCGCAGAAGTTGAAGAGATCACCGAAGAGGATTGTATTGAGTATCTGTACAACATAGTCATAAGCAGAACCTTTGACGGGTTTATGACCGAGATAAAAACTATTTATGGACAATTGCAGGAGATATTGGGCGTAAAGATAGAACCTGCTCCGGATGAATGGGATCACCTTTTTAACGTTGACTTCTTTATCAAAATCAATGATAAATATATCGGACTTCAGATTAAATCTGCCGGGAACGTATCACATATTCCTCAAATCTTTAAAGAACGAGTGATGCAGGCTGCCACGCACGAGAAATTTACAGAACAATTCGGCGGCAAGGTCTTTTACGTTATTTCAATCAAGGAAGGAAATAAGAAAAAAATACAGAATACCGAAGTAATTTCTGAAATCGAGGATGAAATCAAGAGATTGCAAACGTGAGTCCACGCGAGTAAAATGACCAAATCAAGCATATCGGACGCATTAAAAGACGCTGGCATTGAGATACTCACATGCCTGCAATGTGGTGCATGCAGCGGAAGCTGCCCGTCGGGACGCTACACAGAGATGGTCACGCGAAAGATCATAAGAAACGCATGCGTGGGAAGAGACCTACTGCACGACCCCGACCTCTGGCTATGTACCACCTGCTACACCTGCCAGGAGCGCTGCCCACGCGAGATCAAGATCGCTGATGCGATTCTTGCGATCAGGGAGATCGCGGTACATGAGGGGATCATGCTTCCCGCGCACCGGAAGGTTAGCCAATTGGTGCTCGAGTGCGGTCATGCTGTGCCGATCAACGACCTGGTTAAGGAGAAGCGGAGGGTGCTTGGGATGGACGAACTCCCGGAGACCGTTCATAAGTACCCGGAAGCGCTTTCTGAGGTGCAGACACTTCTTGGTCGTTGCGGCTTTGACAAACTCGTGGCTGATTCTCGGGAGTGAGAGCCGCCAGCGTGAAAGAATTATGGCTCTGTCCGGGTCCGGATTGCATCGCCCCGAACCGGTATTTCGGGATCGACAAAACCAACTCTCGCCACTACGATAATTATTTATAGGTACGCGGCAGAAGACCCCGCTATTTGTAGCGGGGAGGAAGTCACAAATAGAATTCATACTTTGCAAGGGGTGAATGGATTGTCCGAACCAGATAGTGCAAGTTCAGATGACCCACACAGCCGATAGGTTAATTTATCCATGTTGGAATACAATGTGGATTGCATGACAACGGCATACGATGTACCAGCAAGCGAACTGATAATGTGCGCTGCACAGAAACTGAAAGCAAGCGATGAGATTAAACCCCCTGTGTGGGCGGGGTATGTAAAGACGGGCGCGCATAAGCAGATGCCGCCTGTTGATGCGGACTGGTGGTATGTGCGGTGCGCTGCAGTGCTACGGCAGATACAGACCGATGGTCCGATCGGCGTCTCGCGGTTACGGTCAAAATATGGTGGAAAGGAGCGCAACGGAACGATGCCGCCATCATTCAAGAAAGGGAGCGGAGCTATCATACGAAAGGTTGTCCAGCAACTGGAAAAGATAGGATATGTCAAAACACTGAAAGGAGGTCGTGCTACGACTCCTGATGGGCAGCGATTTCTGGACAATACCGCTTATGAAGTAAAACAGCAGGAATCGGGTGAATAATCATGTCTGATGAACTTGAAGAGATTAAACGCCGGCGGCTTGAGCAGATGCAGCAGCAGCAAGCCGGTGCCCAGTATCAGGCACAGCAGCAGCAGGCACAGCAGCAGCAGGTCGATGAAGCGAAGCAGACAATTCTCAGGAAGATCCTGACCCCGGATGCGAGGGAGCGGCTGACGTCACTGAAGCTGGCGCGTCCGCAACTGGCAGAGCAGGTTGAGATGCAACTCATATCGCTTGCGCAGTCAGGACGTTTACAGTCCATGATCGATGACGCGAAATTGAAGACGCTGCTCCAGCAGATACAGCCAAAAAAGCGGGAAATGAAAATTAAACATATATGAATGGATATCTTTGTCCTATTCAGTGGCGGAAAGGATAGTTCGCTGTCAGCGATACTACTTAATCCTTTTTTTAATGTGACGCTTGCGACCTGCAACTTTGGATTTGTGGAGACCTGGAAACCCGCGGCAAAGGTCGCATCAGAACTCGGGTTTCCACACGAAGTGTTGCGGATCGATGGCGCGATCCTTGAGTCTGCATGCGAGATTGCAGTCAGTGACGGGTATCCGAACCGCGCAATCAATCACATCCACAGTTGCGCTCTTTCGTCTGCGGCGGACGGACACGGAACCATCGCTGACGGGACGCGGAGGGATGACCGCGTTCCAATGCTCGACCTGTCTGATGCACGGCGCATCGAGGATCGATACGGCTGCATGTACGTAAGACCGCTGCTCGGATACGGGAGGCATGCAGTGGATGCGCTGGTGAACGATCATCTCGAGATTGTTGAAGATGAGAGTGAGGAGATCGAGAAATCCGATTACGAGGTTGAACTGCGCGCGATGATCAAAGAGCGGCACGGCACCGGGATGATGCACCAGATCTTTCCGAGATGCCATCTCCAGTCAAGAGTGGTTCGGAGAAAAAAATGATCATCATACGCAAGTTCCAGCCGCGCGATTTTGCTGGCGTGATCGAGATCGAACACGAACAGTTCAGCGAACACGATCCATATCTGTACATGAGTCTCTATGAGTTAAATTCGGATACGTTCTTTGTCGCGGAAGACAGAAGCGCAGTGGTCGGGTTTGTGGCAGGGGTAACAGCGGTCGGCGAGTATGGTGTGTATTGCAGGGTCTTTTCGATAGCGGTGCGAGAAGCGTATCAGGGGCTCGGTGTCGGTACGCAGTTGATGAAGGGCGTTATTGCTGCATTTCACCAGAAAAATATCAGGGACATCGTACTTGAGGTCAGGAACCACAATCTCAGTGCCGTGCGGTTCTATCAGCGGCTCGGATTCGTGGTCACAGGAATGGAGTATGGGTACTACAACGACGGCGAGGATGCGATCCTCATGAGGCACAGAGGGTGAATGGCTTGATCGTGATAAAGATTGGCGGGAGTTTGATCGAAAGTGCCCGGGAACTGGTGCGTGCGCTTCACAGGTACGCATTGGACGAAGAAGAGCGCATCCTGATCGTCCCGGGTGGTGGCGTGTTTGCAGATGCCGTGCGAACCGCAAGCGACGTGTACGATATCTCTGACGAAGCCTGCCACTGGATGGCGGTTCTTGCGATGGATCAGTACGGGCATTATCTTGCAGACGGGACGGAAGTCTCACTGGTCACAGATATCGGGGGGGAATCGATCCGGGCAGGTGTATCGGTTCTTCTCGTTTATGATCTGCTGAAGAAATTTGATAGTGGGGATGGTAGTGAGGGGGGCAGTGGCGGTAGCGGGATTGAGCACACGTGGAACGCCACATCAGATACGATTGCAGGCATGGTTGCGGCACGGTTGGGTGCAGTGTTCATAAAGGCGACAGATGTGGACGGGGTGCTCAGGGACGGGGTGCTTGTTTCTGAGATTGGTGCAGAGGAGTTGCTTGCGATGGGTGAGACCTGTGTTGATCTTGAACTGCCGAGACTGCTGATTTCGAGGTCGCTTGACTGCCGGGTCGTGAATGGGAGATACCCGGGGGACGTGATCGATGCGATTCGAGGGGTTTTTCGGGGGACGGTGATCGTCGGCGGGTGAGCGGGTCGACGGGTGCGCTGGGGGTGTGGACGGGCTGAAGTAGTGCGTGTGAAGTTTTTGGGAAGAGAATTTATATTGAATTGGGGCGAAGAGATGTGCAATGGGTAAGTATCGGTGGTTCGGATGATTGAGGCGATTAAGGAAATGTGCAAGTGTGTAATGAACAGTGAAGGGATGAACGGGTGTACTCATGCTTGATGCCATACGAAATCTTGGAATTCTAAAAATGATTGATGGATTTAAAGAAGAATTCGATTTTAATGCTTTAAAATCAGTAGATTCGTTCCTTGAAGAAAGGGGAAAGGCTATCAAAAGTGGGGTGTATGTGCGTCTACAGTTTGAACCGATAAGCGCAGACCACATAGGGATATTTACGATTGAGGGGGAAACGATAAAATTCGTAGATGAATCAGTCTCGGATGACAGCTGGAAATACTTATTTCTTAAAACCGCATCCCAGGGGACCTATATAGCACCAACTTGGAAGGCGAGTCCAAGTAAGCTCAAAAAGACCGTCAAGAAGTATATCAAAGATTCCGAAGAGAATGATGCGGATTGGCTACAAAACGCCGTTAAAATATTCAAATCTACTGATATTGAGATCGGTGAATTGAAGGAAGATGGAACGCTGGAAAGAAAACCATTCTTTGAGGCAGTTGAATGGGCAAAGAAAACCAAGAAGATAAAAGTGTTTTCTGTGAAGATTAACGGCAAATATAATGCAGAAATACGAGAACTTCTTGACCTCTCCTTGCGGGAAAAGCCAAAAGCCATTTATCAAACGAACGATGCCACATCCTTCGAGTTACCTGGTGTACGGTGCAGTTTATGCCATAAAGAGACTAAACTCTTTCCAAATGTCCTTGCTGGTGTAGGGATGAATATTGCCAACGTTGATAAATTTGGATTCTTCCCCGGGGTTACCAGAAGGAATGCCGGTAAAGCATTCCCAATCTGTGCACCATGCGCCGAGACATTGTATGCTGCAAAGGTCCACGTATTTCCAAAACTCATGCAACGTATTTCAGGGCACCAGGCTTTGATCATTCCACATTTACTGGAGAGCAAAGATATGGGTGAGGATCTGGACATTGTCACATCGGAATTGAAGCGATTGATGCAAGATGTGGGTGGTGCAGAACGAACAGAGTCTGGAATTTTAAAGGATTTATCCGATAACAAAGGAGTATCAACAGTCACTTTCATAATCGGTGACGTGGGTGGACAGAGTGTAGAGAATATACGAAAAGTCATCCCTGATGTACTTCCATCGAGGCTTTCTGATATTTCACGGGCAATTGAGGCGGTCAACGGGATGAACGATAAGTATCCTCCAAATCACCCCTGGAAATCAAAATATCCCCCCCTCGATGGTAATCTTGGAATAATCAGAGGTGTACTTGGATCACCTAAGTATTCACAACAGAAAGGAGGCGGAGGGAGAAAACCGTTCAAACCGTCATCGGTTGATACGCTCAATCTCTTGAGTGCAATATTTCTTAAAAGAACGTACTCTCTAAAAGATATACTATCAGAATTTTCATCGAAACTATCCTACGACTTTTTAGGTGCACTATCAAGTGGAGATAATACTCGGACGATCTATTCGATGTGGAATAACGTCACCAACATGGTATATTTACTTTCATTCTTGGATCGACTGGAGGTAATCAGAATGAATTCTGGAAATAATTTCGTAAACAAGTATCTTGAAAGGCATGAGGGGCTGAAACCTCTGAACGGCTTCTTGAGTACAGAAGCAAAGGGACTGGATACAGAAGAGAAGCAATACGCCTTCCTGGTTGGGCTACTTTTTGGTAAGCTGATAAGTTTTCAGCAACGGAGAGGTGTTGCGACCAGTGGCTTGAAATGGCTGAAAGGACTTCAATTAAGTCCACAGGATCTGATGGAGATATTTGTCAAGACGCGAGGCAAGCTGGACGACTACAGCACACCCAGAAGCGCATGGTCCGATGAGATGAGGGGTGTGGCCGAGGCGATTGGAGCACTCGGTGCAAATATTGGAGATTGGAGCATAAGCAGGAAAGAGATACCGTATTATCTATGTCTTGGGCAGAGTTTATCAGGATACTATCTGCCAGGCAAAGGTGGTGAGGTGGAATCTGAGAATCAAGAAGAGGTGAATATAAATGAATGAACCGACTAAAAACAGGAATGAGTTTCTCTTCCTATATGATATCAAGAATGGTAACCCCAACGGAGATCCAGACGAGAACAGACCCCGGATAGATGATGTAACCAAACGATGTTATGTGACTGATGTTCGGCTGAAGAGGTTTGTGAGAGACTATTTGATACAGACCGATGGGGAAGATCAGATGCTGGTGACTAAACTCGGCGTCAAGACTGTGAATCTCACAGACAGGGTAAAAGAAAGCCTTGAAGACATAGAAGAAGACAAAATAAAAGGCGAAGTACTGATGGACACTTTGTTGGAAACTTTTACCGATCTGAGAATGTTTGGAAGTCCTCTTGCTTTCAAAAGTGCTCCGGACAAATGGGGTGAGACAGGTAAGGTCACCGGACCTATCCAGATCAACTTCGGCGAGACCTTACATAATGTTGAGGAGGTGACCTTTCACGGCACCAGCATATTTAGATCGAGAGGGGAGGCAGAGGGATCCGAGCAGAAGATGGGGACATTTACAACCTACTACGCCATCCCCTACGGCCTCATTGCGTTTCATGGTGTTTCAAATGAGAATGCAGCGAAGATGACAGGACTCTCAAATGATGACCTCGAAAAGTTTAAGATTGCGCTCTGGAAGGGTGTTAGAGAGACTTCTTCTGCTCATACTCGAACGAAACGGGATCAACAGCCGAGATTACTTCTAAATATAGTCTACAAAGAGAAAATTGAGATTGAAGAGAACGGGGTCAAGAAAGAGGTTCCAACAGAGTATCATATTGGAGCACTCGAAGAGAAAGTCACACTGACGCCAACAGCAGATGTCAGAGAGGAGATCAATATCCGAACGTTCAAGGATTATACACTCGACTTCAGTAGGTTGATCACTGCCGTAACGATTGCAAAATCCAAGATAGATCGGATAGAATACTGCCTCTCTCCGGAATTTGCAGATCTCTATAAGACTGCATTGATTTCTAAATTAGAGACTGCGTTGAAAGAACAGAACGTGGACATAAAAAACCTCGACATAGATAGGTTGGGTTAGACGAAGGGTTAACATGGACTCTCTTCCGATTGTGGTCTTCAGATGTCGTGGAAGATACGGGCACTTTCGAAAGCCGTATAGTAATGTATCTTCCCTATCCTACCCGTTCCCTCCAAGAACAGCTATTGCAGGACTGTTAGGGGCGATTCTTGGAATCGGAAAGGAGGGGGTTGCTGAGACCTTCAATCACGACAATGCACGGATTGCTGTCGAGATGGATGCAAAGGTCAAAACAATCACGCATGTTACCAACTTCAGGCAGGACAGTTCAGGAGATGTTAATTACTCAATCAAACGTCCAAAAAAAGGCGCGGTTCCCAAAAAACCACCGAAAAACGTACCAGCTCGGAATGTATCTACCCAGATACCGATGGAACTCCTGAGAAATCCGTCCTATCTCATCTATGCCAATCTGAATAGCGGCATGGATGAATTAATGTCCCGCATCGAGACTAAACGGTATGTGTATACGCCGTGTATGGGGCTCTCGGAATTTCTTGTGGAAGTTGAGTATGTATCTGTTGGGACAGCAGAACCACTGGAACCAGGTGAGTTTGATGTATCTACTGTTGTTTGCAAGGATGACTGCTATCTCATACTGGATCGCTTAAATCCGGAAGAGGGGCATAACATTCATGAATTGAAAGTCCCCTATCTCGGGACAGCAGAGAGAACCTTCACCTACAGGCGGTATCTGGTAGATATGGCGTCAAAACCACTGCCAGTCCGAATGAAGTCGGGGGCGTATCAGTACGAGAATAAAATCATCGCTTTTCTGTGATGCTACAATGGAACATAAACTCATATCACATTCACTGGATCATCCACTGACACTGGAAGATCACATTTATCAGGTCTGTAGAGCCGCTAAATATCTTGTTTCTCAAAAATCACTGGATTTCAATGGAATTTCTAAGGAACAGATTGTAGAGTTATGCACTCTGATCGCACTTTGTCATGACTTTGGTAAGAGTACGGCATTCTTTCAGGAATATATCCGAAGCAAGAGGGATGGCACAGAATATGAAGGAAATGCCATGGATAAGTCACATTCCCTGATTTCTGCTTTCTTTGGGTGGCATATAACCGAAAAATGGATATCAAGAAACGATTTGCTTGCTGAACACTGGGAATCGTTTTTACCGTTTGCGGTCTTTCTGGCTATCGATGGACATCACGGGAGATATAAGAGTATAGAAGATGTATTGAAGAGCATTGATGGAAATTATAATCTGGTGGGACGACAGATCGACAAACTTCAACCGGAGATATATGAGTACGAATCGTCTGGTTTTAAGCTCTCTGATGGAAAAGATTTTAGCATTGCTACAATTAATTCCATATATGGCAAGATTAGAAGATTGAATAGAAAATATAGAAAGATTGACCTTGATATCCAGATAGAACATAGAATTCTGGCATTATTTATATATTCTATTCTTTTGGAGTCAGATAAGGCATACCTTGCTTCAGATAATCCTAAACAGTATGAAAGGGATCCAAGAGACATTCCCGATGATCTTGTGGATCGATATCTCAAAACACTGAACACAGAGGGGGACATAAATGAGGAGCGGGGACGGGCGTATGAAGAAACCATCTCTGATGTGGGTATATTTCCGTTGACTGAAAGGATTCATTCGATCACTCTTCCAACAGGACTGGGTAAGACATTGCTATCCGCATCATGGGTGCTGAAGCTTCGAAAGAGAATCGAAAGAGAAGATGTTGTTGCACCGAAGATCATTGTTTCGCTTCCCTTTTTCTCAATCATTGAGCAGACAGATGATGTTTACAAAAAGTTTCTTGGTGCCCTCTATGAAAAAGATAAAGATCGGCTGTATATGCCAAGATACTCCATATCTGATTTCGAATACCAAAACGGCA
>Ga0164318_10003839_pt1 | contig 14317 bp, 11 predicted proteins | sample GuaBasSedimGuay9_FD_113734 | JGI IMG/M metagenome (GOLD analysis project Ga0164318, IMG submission 113734) | Subseafloor sediment microbial communities from Guaymas Basin, Gulf of California, Mexico - Guay9, Core 4571-4, 0-3 cm | ecosystem: Environmental > Aquatic > Marine > Hydrothermal vents...
AAAGAATAAGGGACTTAAGGTCACTGAAGAGCGAAGATGAGAGTATAAGATGAAAGGGAGCTTCAGATGAGGGCAATGATTGCTTTAGAGGATGCAACAATATTTGAAGGCAGAGCCTTTGGCGCTACTGGTGAAAGAACAGGAGAAGTGGTCTTCAATACCAGCATGATGGGCTATCAAGAGATACTTACCGACCCTTCCTACCGCGGGCAAATAGTTACCATGACCTATCCGTTGATAGGAAATTATGGCGTGAATGAAGAGGACTTTGAGTCTGCCAAACCTCAGGTAGAAGGGTTTATCGTTAAAGAATACAGCCGCATATTCAGCAACTGGCGTGCCCGAAAGAGCCTCGATGGATTTTTGAAAGAAAACAACATATTTGCAATTGAAGGGGTGGATACACGGGCCCTGACCAGGCACATAAGATGTGCTGGAGCAATGAAAGCAATTATCTCTACAGAAGATCTGGATAAAGATAGCTTGATTGAAAAAGCTCGGGGCTGTCCTGGTTTAGTCGGCCGGGATTTGGTTAAGGAGGTTACCTGCCAGAGAATTTATCAATGGAGCAAAAATGGTAAGTACAGGGTTTTGGTTATTGATTGTGGAGTTAAGCACAATATTCTCAGAGAATTGGCTAAAGCCCACTGCCAGGTAACAGTTGCGCCGGCTTCTGTGAAATTGGAAGATATTTTAAAAATAGAGCCTGATGGTTTGCTCCTTTCTAATGGCCCAGGAGACCCGGCAGGAGTCCCTTATCTAGCGGAAGCTATTAAGAGAGTGATCTCTCGGTTACCAAACTTGCCCATAATGGGTATCTGTTTAGGGCATCAGATACTGGCATTAGCGCTTGGCGGAAAAACCTACAAGCTTAAGTTTGGCCACCGGGGAGGCAATCAGCCGGTAAAGGACTTATCGACAGGAAAGGTGAGTATTACCGCTCAAAATCACGGCTTTTGCGTTGACATAAGATCCCTGAAAGATAAAGAAGTAGAAGTGACCCACATAAATCTGAATGATCACACATTAGAGGGAATGAGGCATAAAAGGTATCCCATTTTTTCAGTTCAGTATCATCCTGAGGCCTCTCCGGGACCGCACGATGTTAAGTATCTATTTACACAATTTGTAAGACTGATGGAAAAACATAAATAACCCGAAGCGAAGTATGCCGAAAAGAGAAGACATAAGCAAAATATTAATCATCGGTTCTGGCCCAATTGTAATTGGCCAGGCCTGTGAGTTTGACTATTCGGGAACCCAAGCTTGCAAGGCCTTAAGACAGGAGGGGTTTGAGGTGATATTGGTGAACTCAAATCCGGCAACAATTATGACTGACCCGGAGATGGCCGAACGTACTTATATAGAGCCAATTACCCCTGAGGTTGTAGAGAAGATTATTGAAATTGAAAGGCCAGAGGCCCTTTTGCCCACTCTGGGCGGGCAGACAGGACTTAATGTGGCAGTAACTTTGTCTAAGAGAGGAATTTTGACGAAGTTTAATGTGGAATTGATTGGCGCCAAACTTGAAGCAATTGAAAAGGCCGAAGATAGAATCCTTTTCAAACAGGCTATGGAGAGAATAGGCCTACCTATGCCCAGAAGTCATTCTGCCTATTCGGTTGATGAAGCAATTGGCATTGCTCAACAGATAGGCTATCCGGTCGTTATCAGGCCTGCCTATACCTTAGGGGGTACGGGGGGTGGAATTGCCTATAATATTGAGGAATTAAAGGAGATTGCTGCGAGAGGCATACAGATAAGTCGTATTCGCCAAGTTCTGATTGAGGAGTCTGTAATCGGCTGGAAGGAATATGAACTTGAGGTAATGCGTGACATTAAAGATAATGTGGTAATTATCTGCTCCATTGAAAACTTTGACCCTATGGGTATTCACACTGGCGATTCGATTACTGTAGCGCCAGCGCAGACTCTATCGGATAAAGAGTATCAATCTATGAGAGATGCAGCAATTTCGATTATCCGAGAGATAGGGGTTGAGACTGGCGGTTCAAATATCCAATTTGCAGTAAATCCGGAAAACGGCCGCATGGTAGTGATTGAGATGAACCCTCGGGTATCTCGCTCATCTGCTCTTGCCTCCAAAGCAACAGGATTTCCTATTGCCAAGATTGCCGCTAAGCTGGCAGTGGGATTCACGTTAGACGAGATCCCCAATGATATCACCAGAGAGACTCCGGCCTCATTTGAGCCAACTATCGACTATGTGGTGGTCAAATATCCTCGCTGGACATTTGAAAAATTCCCTCAGGCAAGTCGAGTGTTAACTACTCAAATGAAATCCGTTGGTGAGGCAATGGCTATCGGCAGGACTTTTAAAGAGGCTCTGCAGAAGGCGATCCGTTCTATGGAGATCGGAAGGTTCGGGCTGGCTGCGGGTAGTGATAATTTGCGGAGATTAAAGAGAGATGCCTTAGAAGAGAAATTGATTACCCCTGATTCAGAAAGGGTCTTCTATATCTACCAGGCTTATCACTCAGGAATGGGCTTAGATGAGATTCATCGATTGACAAAGATAGATCCATGGTTCTTGTCTCAACTTAAGGATATCTACGACCTTGAGATAGAATTGTCCTCCCATAGTGTAGAATCTGTTCCTGTGGATTTACTTCGTAAGGCAAAAGAATATGGCTTCTCAGACCATAGCCTGGCCCGAATCCTCTCGACAGATGAAAAAGCAATAAGAGACTTGAGGGAGAGAAGAAAGATTCTGCCCACATACAAGATGGTGGATACGTGTGCAGCAGAGTTTGAGGCAGTGACACCCTATTATTACTCTACCTATGAGTCAGAAGATGAGGTCAAACCTTCAACGACCAAGAAAGTGATGATCCTGGGAAGCGGCCCCAATAGGATAGGCCAGGGTATAGAGTTTGACTACGCCTGTGTGCATGCTGCTTTTGCTTTAAGGGAAGAAGGGTTTGAAACCATAATGGTAAATTCCAACCCTGAGACAGTCTCTACTGATTATGATACCTCTGACCGCCTCTATTTTGAACCTTTAACTGTGGAAGATGTGCTGAATATCTATGAGAAGGAGGAGCCCATGGGTGTTATTGTGCAATTTGGTGGACAGACCCCGCTGAATTTAGCTAAAGATCTAGAAAAAAATGGAGTAAAAATATTGGGAACTTCTCCGGAGAGTATAGATATAGCTGAAGATAGAGAAAGATTTAAGGCTATTTTAGAGAAACTCTCTGTTCCACAGCCGGAAAGTGGAACAGCTCGCTCATTTGAAGATGCTCTGGTGATTGCAAAAAAAATAGGCTATCCATTGATGGTTCGGCCCTCTTATGTCTTAGGTGGCAGAGCTATGGAGACTGTCTATGATGAGGATTCATTGAGGAACTACGTGCAAACTGCGGTGGAGGTTTCTCCTCAACACCCTGTGTTGATCGATAAATTCCTCGAGAAGGCGATAGAAATAGAGGTGGATGCCGTATGTGATGGAGATGAGGTCTTTATTGGTGGGATAATGGAGCATATAGAAGAAGCAGGAGTGCATTCTGGAGATAGCGCCTGCGTTCTTCCACCCCACAGTCTGAATCCAAAAGTGATCAGAACTATTAAAGACTATACCCGTTCTCTGGCAAGAGAGCTTAAGGTGATCGGATTAATTAACATTCAGTATGCCCTCTTGGGTGAGAGTGTCTATGTCTTAGAGGTGAATCCCAGGGCATCAAGGACAGTGCCTTTCGTGAGCAAGGCTACAGGTGTGCCTCTGGCTAAGGTGGCTACGAAGATAATGATAGGCAAGAAATTACGCGATTTCAACTTGCCAAAAGAAAAAGAGCTAAGTTATGTTGCAGTCAAAGAGGCTGTTTTTCCGTTTTCTAAGTTTCCTGAGGTTGACCCTATTCTGGGACCTGAGATGAAAGCAACAGGAGAGGTGATGGGCATTGCCTCTTCATTTGGATTGGCGTTTTGCAAAGCTGAAGAAGCAGCGGAGATGAAGCTGCCTGTTGAAGGAACAGTCCTGATATCAGTCGCCGACAAATATAAAAAAGAGATTGTAGAAGTGGCGGACAGGCTCAATAAGCTTGGTTTCAAAATACTGGCAACAAAAGGGACAAAGGGGACCTTGGAAAAGAGAGGAATAAGATGCGAGTTGGCATTGAAGCTGCACGAAGGCCGTCCTAATATAATTGATGATATTCTCAACAAGCGGATACAGATGATAATCAATACCCCTGTAGGCAGGGAGAGTAAATATGACGACAGTTATATCAGAAAAGCCGCTATTCAGTACAAAGTGCCCTATATAACTACAATCGCCGCAGCTACAGCAACTGTAGAGGGAATAGAAACAGCCAAATATGGAGCCATAGATGTAAAACCTATTCAGGAATATCATGCCTGCTCTGGTTAGATAGCATAGAGGTCCAACTAAGCACAGAGTTGCAGAGGAGAGAGAAACCCATCTTGACTCCTTGGAAATTTATGTATCTACATTTAGTGACTGAATCTCTTCACTTCTCAGATGAAACCTGCTCAAGATGCGCTTCGGTTATTTAACGGAGTTAACCTATTGCTTCTCTGCCTGTGGCGGCTTACCTTGGTTAGCCATTGTGCACCTGTTTGTCGGAATGGTCCCTCTACATTTGCTGGATAGTGCCCCGGTCAATGGACACAAACAGAGACTCGAGTGAGACAGGGAGGGGTTTTCAACCCGGAGTCCCGTAAACCTATGAGAATGCCATTGACATTTAACGTGCCCTCATGTATATTAAAGCACAGAGTCAGGTCTATTTGGATCTGCTCTGTTGGATTACTGCTCTCTCCTCAGAAATCGGTTAGGTGGCCTGAAAAGTCGCTCAAAGTTTTGGTATTTTTCTTTTGGCAACCAAAAACAACCTAAGAGCGAGCGCTAATGGCCCTGGGGAGTATGGAAATTATGAACAGGAAAGTGCCAGCAAATTCCTCAGATTTCTTTCGCTTAGCTTCTGAGTACCTGAGACGCGGAGAGCTTGATGAGGCCATAAGGTTTTGTAAGGAAGGATTAAGAGACGATCCCTATTGCATCTCCGGCCACTTGGTCCTGGGCAAGTGTTATCTAGCGGCCTCCTGCTTTAAGGAGGCAAGGAGAGAGTTTAAAAGGGTTCTCCGTCTGGATCCCAATAATACGGCCGCTTTTTGCTATCTGGCCGAGATCAACCAGGCCCTGGGCCAAACTATGCTGGCTCTGAGTAACCTGAAGCGGGCATTGAGGCTGGATCCGTTGGCCCCAGGGCTCAAGGATAAAATCGATTTCCTCCGGGAGGAATTAGGGTTTTCTCGAGGGACACTGGCTATAAAATCAGCCCCTGAGGAGGATATCACATCGAAGTACTCCGAACTTGCTACTCCTACATTGGCAGAGATATACGCAACTCAAGGTCGCATAGAAAAGGCCATAAACATCTATCGGCAGGTTTTGGATCAGAACCCAGAGGACCAGACGTCAAAACAGAGGTTAGCTCAACTGGAGGCCCAACTGGCAGCCAGAGAGCAAGCTGATGAAGAACAGGATTGAAAAACTACGGGCAAAGCTAGCCGAAGAGCAAATAGACAGTCTGTTGGTCTCCTCTTCGGTAAATATACGCTATCTCACTGGCCTCTCCAGCTCTAATGCCCTCCTTCTGATCGGGCTCGAAGGGGAGTTTCTCATCACCGACTTCCGTTATGAAGAAGAAGCCCGATCGAAGGCCTCTGGCTGTGAGATCAGAATCGCCCAGGACCAACTATGGGAAGAATTCTCTCTGCTCCCCCCAAGGGTGCTCGGAGAGAAGATGGGCTTTGAAAGCCAACACCTCCCCTTTGAGCAGTATCTGAAGCTTAAAGATACCCTCCCCTCCTCTGTATCCTTAGTCCCTAAAAGGGATTTAATAGAAAACTTCTCTGTGATTAAAGATAAGGGTGAGATTGAGAAGATCCAACGGGCAGTGGAGATCACCGATAGGGTGTTTGAACAGATACTGCCCCTGGTAAAGCCGGGGATCAGTGAGCAGGAGCTGGCGGCTGAAATTGACTACCGAATCAGGAAATCAGGAGGGGAAAGGGCTGCTTTTAACACCATTGTAGCCTCGGGAGAAAGGTCGTCTATGCCCCATGCCACCCCCACCGGCCGTAGGATCCAGAGCGGAGAGCTTGTGTTGATGGACTTCGGCGCTGTCTTTGATGGATATGCCTCCGATTTTACTCGTACCGTAGTAGTCGGGCAGGCTACCCGAGAGCAGAAACAGAGGTATGCTCTGGTGCGTCAAGCTCAGAGAGAGGCGATCAAAAGGGCTAAAGCTGGAATGAATTCTTGCGAGCTGGACAGAACGGCGCGCCAGATCATCGAAAACGCAGGCTATGGGCCGAACTTTCGCCATTCCTTAGGCCACGGCATAGGACTCCAGATACACGAAGCGCCCCGTATCTCGTGGAAAGATGGCGTCGTCTTAAAACCAGGCATGGTAATCACTGTGGAGCCAGGTATCTATATCCCCGGCTGGGGAGGCATCAGAATAGAGAATGTGATACTAATTAAAGAAGAGGGCTGCGAAGAGTTAACCAAAACAGACACCGAATTTATCTGCCTACAGTATTAAGCAACCAGAGCTTTATTAAACCCAGTTTCAGAAAAACTCCTCTGAAGATCTTTCTATCTCTTGCATAAATTCTGCTGAAAAATGGCAATTTCACAGAAAACGTATTCTACTCTACCTTGAAAACAGGTTGTAGGAGGCGTTTCCAGACGCCGATGGAATCGCGCTCTGGAGAGCCCAGAAATAGATATCTCAAGCAAGTCCATAGTATACTGCCAGCAACCCCATTTTCCCGTCTGAATCTGCACCTGTGTTAAATAACCCAGGGTTTGACTCCGTAAGTTTAAAGACCATATCTTGTGTGTACCAAAAGCTTATCACTTAAGATAACAGCAAAGAACGGGATGGGGTATAAGGCAGGCGAGGGTTTCATAGATAGATAATTGGCCCTCTGCGCTCTTTGCGACTTTCTGACGAACTTTGCGGCTAAAAATGCCTTCTGATACGCCCACCTCTTATCTGTCCCAATAAGGACAAAATGTCTGCGGCAAATGAGACTGGCCATTTATTCTAAGTCCCTTTAGGGACGACAGGGTCTTTCTTATTTTTCATGGGTCTTCCGAATCTGGGTTAAAAATTCTTGAAATTGCAAACGTAAAGGATGCAGACTGCTCAACAGGAAAAGCAACCAAACGAAGGGCACCCCGCGGAGGGATGAGGCGAAAGCGGGGTCGAAGTGTTCTACCCTTGAGAAACTGCCGCCCCGTAGCACAAACAGACAAATCTTCGTTGCTCGGTTTCTCACCAAGAGACCATGATGGAGGCTAGCAGATGGCTACAACTGCAGATTTCAGAAACGGAATGGTCATTAAACTTGAAGGACAACTGTTCAGCATCGTGGAATTTCAACATGTCAAACCTGGCAAAGGCGGTGCATTTGTGCGCACCAAACTCAAGAATGTGAAGACAAAGGCAGTACTTGATAGGACGTTCCGAGCAGGAGAGCGGATAGAGGAAGTGCGCTTAGAGAGAAGACAGATGCAATATCTTTACAACTCAGGCGAGATCTATTACTTTATGGACACCGAAACCTACGACCAGCTCCCCATACCTATGGAACAGGTGGGCGAGGCTCGAGAATTTCTGAAAGAGGGAGAGACAACGTCAGTCCTCACTTATGAAAACAGACCTGTGGGCATAGAACTCCCAATTTTTGTGAACTTAAAGGTGGCTGAGACTGCACCTGGAGTCAAGGGGGACACGGTCTCGGGCGGTACGAAACCAGCGACCTTAGAGACCGGAGCGGTAATTCAGGTGCCCCTTTTCATCAAAGCCGGTGATACAGTGAAGGTCGATACTCGAACAGCAAGCTACATCGAAAGGACAGAAGAGTGAAAGAGTCCGAGATCAGAAAACTGATAAAGCTGCTGGAGGAGAGCAACATCAGTGAGCTGGAGGTCTCTCGGTGGGGCAGAAAGGTGAGAATCTGCAAGTATCCCTCTTCTGTGAATCCTCCTGTCTCCTCCCGGGGTTCCGAGCAGGGAAATCAGACCATCATTTTGCCCTCCAAAGAACAGCAGAAAGAGCAACAGAGCGAGACCGTCGGAGGCCAACTTCATGAGATTAAGTCTCCTATGGTGGGCACTTTCTACCGGGCACCTGCCCCTGACGCTGCCGCCTATGTAGAAAAGGGCGACCGGGTTGCTGTAGGACAGGTAGTATGTATCATCGAGGCTATGAAGATTATGAATGAGATCGAATCCGATATAGAAGGTACGATAGTAGATATCCCGGTCGACAATGCCGCTCCCGTAGAATACGGCCAAACGTTGTTCCTGGTAAAACCTGACTAAAACAGCTCTGAGAACCGAGGAATGGTAGAAAAAACAGACCCCATAGACAAGGAGGCGATAGATTATCCGCCCTACAGAAAGAGGGCCCAATAGATTGGGTCAGGCACAGAGCACGATTTGCTGTCTATTTTAAGCTTGCCATGAAGACAAGTTTTATGCGGTTGGGGCAAGGGTAACCCTGCATCCGCATTTTAGCAGTCCCCATCGGGAACAGAGCACCGATTTATCCGCTATGTTTTTGTCGTAAGGTCGGCTATTAGCGCTTGTTGCAACTAAATCGCTTTCAGTGATGTTTGAGAAAATATTGATTGCCAATCGAGGTGAGATTGCCCTGCGGGTCATCAGGGCCTGTAAGGAGTTAGGGATAGCCACAGTGGCTGTGCATTCGGAAGCCGACGCCAATTCTCTGCACGTGAGGTTTGCTGACGAGGATGTCTGCATCGGTCCAGGCCCCAGCGGTCAGAGTTACCTGAATATCCCTCAGATCATGAGCGCCGCAGAGCTGACCGATGCTGATGCGATCCACCCCGGCTACGGGTTCCTTGCCGAAAACGCCTATTTTGCAGAGGTTTGTGAGTCGTGTAACATCAAGTTCATTGGGCCTTCAGCCGAGATGATTCGCCAGATGGGAGACAAAGCATTTGCGCGGCGCTCAATGGCGAAAGCCGGCATCCCCATCATCCCTGGAAGCGAGGATGTGGTCGAAGACATCAAAACAGCCAGAGAAGTGGCTGAAGAGGTAGGCTATCCGCTGCTTTTGAAGGCTGCCGCTGGCGGAGGAGGCAAGGGGATACGCCTGGTCAAGCAAGACAGAGAGCTGGAAGATGCCTTCCGGATGGCCCAGGCAGAGGCCCAAGCCAACTTTGGCAATCCTGCCCTCTATATCGAGCGCTTCATCGAAAAGCCTCGCCACGTGGAAATTCAGATATTGGCAGACCAGTTCGGTAGTGTGGTGCACCTGGGGGAAAGGGACTGTTCTATCCAGAGAAGACACCAGAAGCTTGTCGAAGAGTCGCCTTCGCCGGCCGTCGATGAAGAACTTCGCCAGAAGATGGGAGAAGCAGCCATCAAAGGGGCAAAAGAGATCGGCTACCAGAGCGCTGGCACGGTGGAATTCTTGCTCACCCCAGATGGTGAGTTCTATTTTATGGAGATGAACACTCGAATCCAGGTGGAACACCCGGTGACTGAGATGGTAGTCGGCATAGACTTAGTGAAGGAGCAGATTAAACTTGCTGCAGGAGAGAAGATCAGATGGCAGCAGAAGCAGATAAAACTCTCTGGCCATGCCATTGAATGCCGCATCAATGCCGAAGACCCGGAGAAAGATTTCGCCCCCTGCCCCGGGACCATTGCCGGTCTGCACATCCCTGGAGGCCCTGAAGTCAGAATTGACACTCACCTATATGTCCCTTACCGTATCCCTCCCTTTTACGACTCTCTTCTGGCTAAGGTGATCACCCACGGGGAAACCCGCCAGGAAGCGATAACCAGGATGCAAAGGGTTCTAGAAGAGCTAATTATCGAAGGTGTGCCCACCACTATTCCCCTCCATCAGAAAATCATGAAAGATCCGAGCTTTAGAGAAGGCCTGGTGGATACCACTTACATTGAGGCTATGGCCGAGATGGCCAAACAAGAGGCCGCCTGAGATGCTGCTTGCAGTGGATATTGGAAACTCCAGTATATCTACCGGTCTATTTTCATCAGAAGGAACCCTGGTTCACCATTTTTGCCTGCCTGTGGACCCCGGAAAAAGTGCAGAGCAGTATAGAGACTTCCTAGTTGAACGATTGAAGACAAATGGGATTGCTCCTCGGAGTATCGGCCGGGTGGCTATTGCCTCAGTGGTACGGAAACTCTCTTCAACCTTACAGAAGGTATCTCGCCTTCTCTGGGGTACCGAAGCGCTGGTCATTGGCTATCAGGATATCCCGGAGTTGAAGATCTGCTATGGCAGGCCGGAGACTGTGGGAATTGACAGACTGCTGGCGGCACTGGCTGCTTACAAGAGCCACGGTGCACCTCTGATTGTGATTGATGTCGGGACGGCTGTGACCATAGATGTTGTCTCTGCCAGAGGTGAGTTCCTGGGTGGGATTATCGCTCCCGGGCCGCGGATTTGTGCCGAAGCCCTGGCTGAAAAGACCAGTCTACTGCCACAGATAGAGCTTCAACCTCCTTCTGAGCTGATCGGCAGGAGCACAGAGGAGGCCATTAGGTCAGGCGTTGTCTGCGGAACGGCGGAGTTGGTGGACGGCCTGGTGAGAAGGATAAAAAGACAGATGGAGGGCTCAACCAAAGTTGTTGGTACAGGAGGATTCGCAGATTTGATTTCCCCAGAGTCCAAAACGATAGAGACTGTGGACCCACACCTGGTGCTCAAGGGAATCCAAATAACCCATAATTATCTCAGAAAATAGAGCCGATGGGCATCCTCTCAAAAGTCCAGCAACTTATGGGGCGGTCTGAAAACCGGCCCTATCTTGCTTTAGGGTCCTAAGCCACACCAGTTACTTAATACTACGCAGCCTTTCTATCTGTGTCTGTCTGGAAAAAAGAAAAAATAGAAGAAAATAAAAGATTCTCGCGGAAAATTTGAGCTTTTGGCCGCCCTTGTCCCGACAGCCGGATTTTGCAGACTTGCGAATCCCGGGAAAGAGTTTTTTATTTTAGCACTCCTGCCGGCAGAGTGCTAATAGTTGAAGCTGAAACCTCTTGATTATCACCATATTGTGGTATATCATGTATCTCTACTTTTCCCTCTCGATGGTGAGCTAAGGTGCTGAAATAAAGGGCATAGTTAAAAAAAGGAAATCGACATAGAAGTAACCAGAGGAGGTGAATCAAATGAAGGTAAAACCCTTAGCAGACCGTGTGTTGATCAAGCCGCTAGAGGCCTCAGAGGAGAAAAAGGGTGGCATTATCATCCCCGACACTGCCAAGGAGAAACCCCAGCAGGGTGAGGTGAGAGCGGTTGGACCGGGTTCGGTTTCTGATTCCAATGAGAAAGAACCGATGAGCGTCAAGGTCGGCGACATTGTCCTCTATGGCAAATACGCAGGCACAGAGGTGACAATTGATGGCGAAGATCTTCTGATCATGCCAGAGAGCGATATTCTGGCTATTATCGAGAAGTAAAAGGAGGAGAAAAGAGATGGCAAAACAATTGGCATTTAATATGGAGGCCAGGGAGCAATTGAAAAACGGAATGGATATCCTGGCCGACGCAGTTAAGGTGACACTTGGCCCCAAGGGGCGAACCGTCGTTTTAGACAAGAAGTTCGGTTCTCCCACCGTAACCAAGGATGGTGTGACGGTGGCCAAGGAGATTGAACTGAAGGACCCCTACGAAAATATGGGAGCCCAGATGCTCAAAGAGGTGGCCTCAAAAACCAGCGATGTGGCGGGTGACGGCACCACCACTGCTACCGTTCTTGCTCAGGCAATATTTACCGAAGGGCTGAAAAATGTTACCGCTGGAGCCAACGCTATGGCCCTGAAAAGGGGAATCGAAAAGGCGGTAAAAGCTGTGGTAGACAGCTTGAAAGCGATGAGCAAGGAGGTATCCGACAAGACCGAGATCGCTCAGGTAGGTACAGTATCCGCCAACAATGATAAGAGCATCGGGGAAATCATAGCCGATGGGATGGAGAAGGTAGGTAAGGATGGAGTGATCACCGTGGAGGAGGCCAAGGGGACTGAAACCACCTTAGAATGGGTGGAAGGTATGCAGTTTGACCGCGGCTATCTGTCCCCTTACTTTGTGACCAATGCCGACACGATGGAGACAGTGCTTGAAGACGCCCTGATTCTCATCCATGACAAGAAGATCTCGGCTATGAAGGACCTGCTGCCGTTGCTGGAGAAGGTTGCCCAGATGGGTAAACCACTTCTGGTCATAGCCGAAGATATAGAAGGCGAAGCCCTGGCCACTCTGGTGGTGAACAAGCTGCGCGGCACTCTCAAGTGCGCAGCGGTCAAAGCTCCTGGCTTTGGTGACCGAAGAAAGGCAATGCTTGAAGATATCGCTATCCTCACCGGCGGAAGGGTCATCTCCGAGGAAGCTGGATTTAAGCTGGAGAATGCCATGGTCTCCGACCTCGGTACCGCCAAGAGAGTCACCATTGACAAAGACAACACCACCATAGTGGAGGGCGGAGGCAAAACAGAGGACATAAAAGGACGGATAGAGCAAATTCGCCGGATGATAGAGGAAACCACCTCCGACTACGACCGAGAGAAGCTGCAAGAGCGTCTGGCAAAGCTGGCCGGAGGAGTGGCTGTCATCAACGTGGGGGCAGCCACCGAGACCGAGATGAAAGAGAAAAAGGCCCGGGTAGAGGACGCCCTGCACGCCACTAAAGCCGCTGTAGAGGAGGGGATCGTCCCAGGCGGCGGAGTAGCCCTGTTAAGGTCGATCTCCGCATTGGATAAGGTAGAGGCAGAAGGCGACGAGAAGATCGGTGTCAACATAGTCCGGCGTGCCTTAGAAGAGCCCCTTCGCCTGATCAGCCAAAATGCTGGCGTTGAAAGCGCAGTTGTCGTCCAGAAGGTCAAAGAAGGTAAGGGGAACTTCGGATTCAACGCCGAAACTGAAACATATGAAGACCTGATGGCAGCCGGAGTTATCGACCCCACCAAGGTGGTCAGGAGTGCTCTGGAAAACGCCGCCAGCATCGCCTCGCTGCTTCTCACCACCGAGGCTCTGGTGACCGAAATCCCCGAGAAGGAGAAGACCCCACCCACACCTCCAGGAGGTCCAGGAGGATACGGCGAATACTAACCCGCCAAAAACCCCTGCAGGCCCTTCCACCTGCAGGGGTTTTTTCTTGCCACTGTTTTTAGCTGTCATAACTGAACCCAGATTCGGAAAAACTCCTCTGAGGATTTTTCATCTCTTGGGTGGATTCTGCTGAAAAATAGCAATCTCACAGAAAGAGTGCTCTATTTTACCTTGAAAACAGATTGTAGGAGGCGTCTCCAGACGCCGATGGAATCCGGCTCTGGAGAGCCCTCCCACAGAAATGGATACCTGAAGTGAGCCCATAGCACTGCCAGTAACTCCATTTTTTCCGACAGAATCTGCACCCGTGTAAAATGAAGCCTGGGCTCGACTCCATAAGTATAAAACCACATCTGGTGGATGTATCAAAAGTCAGTTGTCTAAGATAACAGCAAAGAAGGCAACGATGGCACAAGACAGGCAACGTCTTTATAAATACATAATTACCCCTTTGCGGTCTTTGTGACTTCTTGGCGAACTTTGCGGTTAAAAATGCTTTCTGATACACCCCCTGTTGTCTGTCCCGATATGGACAAAATGTTTGTATCAGATAAGACTGGCCGTTTGCTTGAAATCCCCTTGATGACGATATCTCTTTCTTATTTTTCATAAGTTTTCCGAATCTGGGTTAAACTTTCACAAACATCCTTACGACTACAGGCATAGCTGATTAATATTTAGTCCGTCATATGCCGCTTTTCTCTAGGAGAGAAGTGTCCAAAAGAAGCGTATCTTCCCAGGCGTAAGCCCCAGCAGGTTTGGAACGCTGGAGCAGGTGCGCCTTCTCATACACTAGTCCCCTTCGCTGCCCTGGTAGAGAGAAAGCCTCCCAGGGCACTGCCCATCCCCTGACAGCAGAAGATGACTGAAATCCTGTTGTCCCCTGGGGAAGGTGCACTCCTCAGCCCTGGACATAAGCACGGGGACCGAACACCGGGCTACCGAAGAGGCTGAAACTACCGTCCAAATGGAATATGTGACTTATATGCTGTTTTATTTGAGAGAATTAACAAGACAGTCGTCAAATCTTCTGTGAAGGTTGAGTAGCATACAAACATCCAGGCTTATTGAAAAAAGAGTTGAATTTTTCACTCTCATGCGTTAAAATATTTTGAGGCAGATAAAACAATACTTCTTCTGAGGTTTCG
>Ga0164318_10003840_pt1 | contig 14317 bp, 15 predicted proteins | sample GuaBasSedimGuay9_FD_113734 | JGI IMG/M metagenome (GOLD analysis project Ga0164318, IMG submission 113734) | Subseafloor sediment microbial communities from Guaymas Basin, Gulf of California, Mexico - Guay9, Core 4571-4, 0-3 cm | ecosystem: Environmental > Aquatic > Marine > Hydrothermal vents...
AACCCACCATAAGGGATGATATCGTGGAGATAGTGCGGAGAATCAAGCCATACACGACGGATTTATCCATGACCACAAACGGCAGCATCATGTACCGCCTCGCCGAGCCATTAAAGGAAGCGGGCCTGGATAGGGTCAACATAAGCTTTCATACAATCGATAGGAAAAACTACAAGCGCATCACAGGATATGACTTATTTGAGCAGGTCATCAGAGGAATAGAAAAGTCAGCCAAGCTATTTTATCCCGTAAAACTCAACATGACCGTAATGAGGGGGATAAATGAGCATGAAATCTGGGATATGATTGAATTTGCAGCTGAGAAAGGAGTAGTTCTTCAGCTTATAGAACTTGAAGCTCCAAGAGAACTTGAAGAGACCGAATTTTTCAAAACATTCTTCTATCCTCTAAAACCCGTGGAAAGAGAGCTCGAGCAGATGGCAACCCGCATAAAGGAGAGAACCCTCCATAGAAGGAGGAAATATTTCATACCCACCCACCATGGAGAGGTGGAAGTTGAAGTGGTTCGCTCAATGCACAACACAGTTTTCTGCGCAAACTGCACGAGGCTTAGGGTGACCTCGGATGGCTACTTGAAGACCTGTATCTACAGAAACGACAATTTAATAGACTTTTTAACCCCCATGCGCGATGGAGCCAGCGATGAGGATATTGTGGAGCTCTTTAAGAAAGCAGTGGAAATAAGGGAGCCCTACTGGCGATAGTGCCTATGATAGAGAAAACCATTTAAATTTTAATGAGTATTATAACAAAGGTGAAAGGATGCAGGTGGATGACCCTCTGGGAATCTTTGCTGGAATTGTCGTTCTTATTCTATCTTCCTATGCCACCTACAGGAGCTACACTTTCTACAGGCTATTTAAAATGAGTCTCCCAAAAACTTTCGCCTTCAGGGTTACGATAGCTTTTGGGTTCGCGGTTTTGGGTGGTATTGGAGTCATAATCGACTCGCTGACCCCTGTAAAACTATGGATGGTTATGGCGGCATGTTTTATGGCTGCCCTGGGTGTTTTGATGACTGCAACCTTCCAGTACCTGAAGCTCTTTGTGCAAATTGCCCCTAGAGATCATGCGGAAGCAACAGTTTTAGAGTCTGAGACATCCGAAAAAAACCAAAACTTTCCTAAAGGCGGCTTTACAATTAGAAGAGAACATCTGGAGGAGATAAGTCCAATATGCACCGGCTCAAATGGGGTGATTTTGATCAGCAGAGCAAGGAATGTGAAGGAGCTTGGAATCAGCGTGGATAAATCCCTCTGGCTCAGCAGAATAGAGGTTCCCGATGCCGTTGACCCTACCAGGCTCCACGTTATCATGGATGAAGTTTTAAGATTCATCAGGGAGAGAAGGGGAAATGTAGTCGTGATTCTGGACGGGCTTGAATATCTCCTCCTCCATAACGAATTCAAGAGTGTTATGAAGTTCCTCGCGACATTAAAGGACCATGCACTTCTAAATAATTCCCTACTTCTCGTAGCCCTAGAGGAGAAGGCGCTGGACAGGATCGAATACAGCATGCTAACCAAGGAGTTCCCGCCTTTTGAGGTGAAGAAGTTTTCTAAAATTGCGGAAAAAGACGCCCTTTTTGGCGCCATAAAGGAGGAGAGCGATGAGCGCGGTGGCGGTGAAGAAGAGGGAAGCTGAAAAAGCCAAAAGAATGCTAAAACATGAGGGTATATACGATGGCAAGCGGAGACCAAGAGTGGAGGGAGATTTTGTTTTACTGCCCGTGCTGGATGTTAAAAGGGCACTGGAGCTCGGATTTGAGATCCGGGATGTCGAACTCCCAATGCGCCCGGAGAGGCAGATATACAAAAACCTTGAGAGTGTTTTAAAAGAAAAACTGACGGAGGAAGAGCTCACATTTTTGAGGCGCTATGATGTTGTGGGAGACATAGCGATAATCCAGATACCACCGGAGCTTGAGTCCAAAAAGGATTTAATAGTGGAGGGACTCTTAAAGGTGCATCCCTTCCTAAAGGTCATCGCGAGGAGAGGGTTTCACAGGGGAACATTTAGGGTCAGAGAGTACGAAGTAATATGGGGCGATGAAAGATTAACGACGATCCACAGGGAAAATGGAATTAAACTCAAAATTGACCTCAGCAGGGTGTTCTTCAACCCCCGGATGAAGGGAGAGCGCTATCGTCTGGCAAACTTGGTTAGGAATGGCGAGAAAATCCTAATCCCTTTTGCCGGCATCCTGCCATATGCCCTCGTTATAGCGCGCTATAAAAACGTTGATATAACGGCGGTGGAGCTCAATAAGGACGCCGTAAAGCTAGGTTTGGAGAATATTGAAATGAACAGGAAGCATTTGAAGGGAAGAATTGAACTAATAGTGGGGGATGCCTTTGAAGTCCTTCCGGAGCTGGGAACCTACGACAGGGTGATAAGCCCAACACCAAGAGGAGTTGATGCTCTAAAGCTTGTTCTGAGCAAAGCAGATAAGTTTTTACATTATTATGATTTCATCCACGAGTCAAGAATTGAGGAATTCAAGAATTACATAATTAATGAATGCAATAATTATGGAAAAACTTGTGATGTCAGAATTAAAAGGGTATCAGATTTCAAGCCCCATGTTTACAAAATCTGCGCTGATATCAGCATTCGCAAATCTTAACCAGAACCTTCCTAATTCTTGGACCGTCAAGCTCTATAAAGAGAATGCTCTGCCATGTCCCCAGGAAAAGCTTCCCATCTTCTATGGGAACCGTCAGGCTCGGGTTCATTAGGATAGCCCTCAGGTGAGAGTGGGCATTTCTGTCGATAGAATTATGTGCGTATCTCTCCTCCTTTGGAACCAGCCCTTTAAAGAGCCTTTCAATATCCCTCAAGAGCCGGGGCTCATTTTCATTTATAATCAGGGAGGTGGTGGTGTGTTTTGTAAATATAACAGCTATTCCCTCTTTCACGCCGCTTTCCTTTACGATCTCCTCTATGGAGTGCGTTATATCTACTATCTCAAACTCCTTTGAGGTTTTAACTTCAATCTCCCTCATTTTCCCATCACCACCTCCACTCCTTCTTTGGCCCTTTTGAGTAATTCTGGTGGGGATATATCGTCCTCCTCTATCATGGCCCGCAGTATAACTATGCTTTCAAAGGCCCCCATTATCCTCTCGTCCTTCGAACGTTTAACCGCATCTTTCAATATAGCGTACATCTCATCCACAGTCTCTATCAAAAGCTCCCTGTTTTGGGAGATTCTCTTAAAGTCATCGCTAAGCAGGCTCTCCAGGAGGATTTCAACGAATTGAAGTTTCTCTTTTTTATTTTTTCTCTGCAGCCTGGAGAGAATCTCCACTCTTCCCCCCTCCACTCTGCCTGACGACCTTAACCAAGAGCTCTGAAATTAACTGAGAGGAAAGCTTTGGATCCTTCACATGCATTACAAGGTCAATTGCATCATCTATTCTGTTCTCCCGCAGCAGATGATGAGCTATGCTCCCGAGTGCAAGTGAGCGGAGCTCCTCATTCCCAATTTTGGCAGATATTTTAACAGCACTCTCTACATCACCAGTCTTGAGATAATAGTTCACAACTTTTACAAGAACCCTCTCATCGGTTACATTCAGGGCAATAAAGCTGACCAGATATTCAAGCTCCTTCTCCGGATGCTCGAGGAGATAGTTCATAATCTCCCTGCTCGCCAAGTTTAGTTCGTCCTCAGACAGTTTCTGGAGGAAAGTAAGGAGAACATCAGGCTTTCTTTTTACAAGGATTTTTGAGAGCTCCACAAGCATTTCATTATAATCCCTAACACTCCTTATGAGTTTCAGTGCACCATTCACCTCACCGTTCAGGGCGAATATCACTATTAAATCGCCGGTTATGTCCAATCTAAGCCTCTTTGAAAGCTCTATTGCCACCGAAACAAGCCTCTCATAGTACCTCCGGGAGACATTCACCTTTTTAAGATGGGTTATGACCTCCCTCATCACCTGCTTTACCCATAGGGGATCCCTTAGATAGTTTATCATGTATATTGCCCTATCATACTCCTCTACTCTTAAAAGGGTTCGTATGAGCTCAAAGGTTGCCACGGAATAATATGGCTCTTTTTGTATCTGCTGCCATATGTACTCGGCTTTTCTTATCTGAAGGGGCCTTATTGTGCTGGTTCTTTTGATTTTGAAGAGATACCTCTTAAGCGCAAGGAGGAGTGCTTCATTTTTTATTTCGCTGTCAGAGATTTCTGAGGCATGATATATTGCTTCATCAATTTCATCCAGATCAACGAGGTACTTTACTATGTCCACCCTCACAAGGTCTCTATCTCCCTTAGGCAGCCCCCTCAAATCATCCTCTATCTGCTGAAAAATCCTCTTTGATGATTTCAAACCCGCTTTCCCCATGTAGTATGCTACCGTGCTTAAATTTTTGAGAAGAAAAACTGGATTTTCTATGAGATAAACGGTATCAAGCGCCCTTTTAAAAGCATCGCTCGCGAGAGGGTTTTTCATTCTAGTAAGCTCAACCCCGATTTTGGCATAGGTGATAGCCCTTACAGCGGGGTCTTTTATAACCTCCACGGATTTCATAACTTCCTTTATCAGCATATAACCACCGCCCTATTCCTATAGGGTATCAGCCCTTGTATTATATTTAATTTTTGGTGGGGACGTGTTTATAGTAACTTTTCATTCCTAGGATGTGTTGAAATTAGGTAACAGGAGGTAAACTAAACACGCCCTTTTTTGGTGGCAAAGCTTTTTAACCCCTCCATCCCTTGTGATATCATGTATGCCGTAGTATTCGGGAAAAATCCAAAGCTCAGCAAGGCGGAATTCTGGGCATTCACGAGAAGATTTGGATTGAGAGCCAGAGCCATAGAAAACTCAGAGAACTGGCTTATTTTTGAATGTAACAGGAGAATTGAACATCTATTTCACAAGTTAGGCGGTTCTTTAAAGCTCATTAAGATAATAGGAAAGGGTGAAGAAGCAATAAATGAGTTTAAATATTCAAAGCACTTCACAATAAGCTTCTATGGAAAAGAAGACTGGAAGCTGTGGCGCAAAATGGGAAGCAAAATCAAAAAGAACTTCAAAGAAGAAGGATCTTCCAAATTTTTTAAGCCCAGAAACGTTTATTCAATGCCCTCGGAGCTTATTCTAAAGGGATTTCCAGAAACTAAAGATTTTACGTTCCTATTTGGGAATGAACTCTATGTGGGAGAGACCCTTATGATTGCAGATCCCTTCGAACTCAAAAAGCTCGACGTGGGAAGACCTAGACAGAGGGCCATCCTGTCAATTCCCCCAAGACTTGCAAGGATAATGATCAATTTAAGCGAAAAGAGAGAAGGGAACTTTTTGGACCCCTTTTGCGGTGTTGGAACAATTGTACAGGAATTCCTCCTTCAAGGATTGAACGCCTACGGGAGCGATATAAACCCCAAAATTTTGGAAGCAGCCAGACAGAACATCAAATGGTTGAGGAAGGAATTTGGACTCAAAAGAAACGCCCATCTGGAGGTTTGCGATGCCAAAAGGCTTCAAAAATGCTTCAGAACGAAGTTCGACGCCATCATTACAGAGCCATATCTTGGAAAGCCTCTCAAACACTTCCCATCAAGGAGCGAAGCCATGAGAATGGCAAAGGAGCTCGATCATTTCTATTATCCCGTCTTCGAGGGCTTTGCAAAGGTGTTAAAAAGAAACGGGCGTGTTGTCTTTGTTTTTCCGGCATACAAGCTTGAAGATGGAAAAATTTACCGCAGGGATAGAAAATGGTTGAAAAAGCTTGACTTTGAGGTTCTGGCAAAATATACCGATTTCGAGCCGAGGCACAGGGTTGTAAGGGATATACATGTCCTCCGGTATAGGGGTTAGGGCTTCCTCAGCTTTGCAATAAAAAAGCTGTTGCAGTCGTGAAGATAGGTGAAAGCCCTAAACACTTCATTTCCTATTTCTGTAAATCCTCTCTCACCCCAAGTGAACTCGTGGGGAACGAGCTCAAATCCCTTACGGAGTGCATATCTAACATTCTCTTCGTTCTCATCTACCCTTATTGAGCATGTTGAATAAGTCATTTCTCCACCTTTTTTCAAATTCTTGTATGCATTCCTGAGCATCTCTTTCTGAACCTGAATGACCTTCTTTATCTTCTCCTCACTAAAGCTCCACTTAACATCGGGAAACTGCCGGTAGGTTCCCGAGGAAGAGCACGGGGCATCGAGGATTATCTTATCGAACTCCCCTCCTCTGAAGGTTCTTCCATCCGCATGGACGAGCTTCACATTCTTTATTCCAAGGAGAGACATTTTTTCACGCATTTTTTCAAGACGATCCCGTGAATAGTCAATTGCAACAATCTCACCAGTGTTCTCCATTAGATGGGCGACATGGAAGGTTTTACTTCCTGGGGCTGCAGCCATGTCAAGAATTCTCTCACCTTTTTCGGGACTCAAAACGTGAGCCACATATGCACTTGCAAGATCCTGGATGACAAAATACCCCTTTGAATACCAGCTTAAACGGGTTAATGGCACTTTATAGTCCAGTATTTTGAGAACATCATCCAGAGGTGTCCTTGCGGTTCTCACGCCTTTCTCCTCGAGGTAGTCCCTCAATGTATCAATGTCGGTTTTTAGGGGGTTAACCCTCACATAATACCTCTGCGATCTGTTGTTGGAATGCATCAAACGGATGGCACCATCATATCCGAGCAGGTCAATGGCATACTCCACGTACCATCTGGGATGCGAGAATTTGACGCTCAGATATTCAATTTTATCCCTTTCCCTGAGCCTCTGGAGGGCTTTCCTTTCATCGAACTCCTCGACACCCCTCAGAAGGGCATTTGCAAACTTCGCTGTTTTTATATTGAATCGTTCTTTGACCACCCTTATTATGGAATCCGTCGCAATAGCGGAGGGGGTGTTCTTGAATTTCAAATCGTAGGTTCCTATGCGGAGAAGATTGGCAAGCAGGGGGTTTAAATCCTCCAGCTGGCTGCCCTTCAAAACGGAGTTTATGTTGAAGTCTATCCTCCTCTTCCACTTGAGAATCTCAAAAACGTAGGAGTGAGCCAAACCCCTATACCTCTCCCTATCCCTCTCAATAACGTTTCTAAACGCTCTCTCCAGGGCATTCTTGGCCGAGAGGTTGAGCTCTTCGATATCCAACAGAATACTGGCTATGAGCTCCTGAAGGGTGACTTTTATGGTGACCTCCATGTTTCTGGCTTCTATGGGGTAATTTAAAAACTTTCCTTCCCAATCGAAGGGTTTATATTCCCTCCCACGCATTTATGCATGAGAGTGATAAAGATGGAAAGATTATCTGGAGTTAACATCCGCAAAGGGGAATCCTTTGGAGTGGGCTTCTTGTTGGTGCTCGCATTTTTAGCATGGTTCTTCAGACCATGGCTCCATGGAATAATCCTCGGACTGTACAGATATCCCATAACAGCTTACATTTTGATACTGCTCATAGCAGCAATGCTCTATGGAGTCAAGGCAAAATACACCCGGACTTCAAAGGACAAAATGGTAACCTCCGCTCTGGGAGTGCTCTTAGTCATTCTGATTTTTGTGTCATTCTTCACAGGAGCCCTTACAAACACCGCTTTGTACAGGGAATATCATCCAAAGGAAGTATCAAGCGCTCTCGCCCTTTCCACCACAAACATAAGAATCCTCCCAAAGGCTACAGCCTACAGATATGCCGTCGATACCATAGAGTATGCCAGATACACTTTGGGAGCTCCCCACCTGACCATAAAGAGCGGCTCCCCGGTATGGGCATTTTACATAGTCCCCGACGGCGCATGGAATGCCATCAGGCTCAAGGATAAGGGAGTTCTCTTCGTCTCCATGAATACCACGAGGGCGGATATCGAGCGCGTAGAAAATGAGCTCCAGGTGGGCCCGAACATGCAGATCTTTGACAATCTCGAATGGAAGATTTACAAGAAGCATTTTCTAATTGACCCTGATCTCCCAAGAGTACTCCATTATGAAGGGAAAATCTACATAGTGGTGCCTTACATCTCCTACAGGTTCCGTGTCTTTTACACTGTGCCCAAGTGGGGCGGCGTGATAATCATTGATGAGGACGGAAACATAGAGGATCTAAAGCCGGAAGAAGCTCTAAAAGATCCGCGTCTCAAGGACTTCCCGCTTTTCCCCGAAAGCCTGACGCGTGATATTGTGGAAGCTCAGAACTACTGGATGGACAGCTTTTTAAGTAACATAAAGAACCTATGGCTCTATCATAAAAATCAGATTGAACTCATAGATGTTAGTAATCAAGGAAACAGACAACCATTTTTGGTTATCGCAAATGATGGAAGGAAATACTGGATGACAGCCGTGGAACCCTATGGACGGGCACATGGATTGGCTGCAATATACTTAATGGATGCGCAGAGCGGTGAAATGACCCAGGTCAAATTTGAAACGCCATTAACAGGGCCCGTGAAGGCAATAGACTACGTTAAAAAAGCTCTCCCGACCTTCGACTGGAGCCAGTTTAGAGCCGTGGAGCCCATCCCCGTGTTCCTGGAGGGGACTCTATGGTGGAGGATTGCAATAATTCCGAATACGGGTTCGGGAGTGGCGAAGATAGCCTTTGTAAATGCGGAGAGCAAGGATGTGAGGATATTCGAAAAAGAAGGGGATGTGAAGGACTTCATACTAACCGGACGGGTAAAGCCCTCCAATGAAACGCAGACAATAGAAGGAGTGCTGAAGGCCAAATACTCCTACATCCAAAATGGGAACACCCACTGGATACTTCTTATAGATAACCAAACAATCTCAACGAGTGCTGAGGATCTCAGTGAAGAGCTAATTTACAAGCTCCTAATACTAAAAGAAGGCGATAGAGTGAAGATCGAGCTGAAGGATGGAAGGGTGGTAGAGATAAACGTCGAAAGGGGGTAAGGGGGTGTGGAGGTTAAAACACACACCGCCCTCCATGTTGTGAAGGGTGCTGTGGTTAAAGTTTTGGGTGCAAAATGGACGGCCAGCGTTTACACCAACGGAAATCACGGAAGACTTACCGTAAAATTCAATAGGAAACCCACAAATGAAGAGATAAATGAAATTGAGCGCCTTGCCAATGAAAAGGTGAAGGAGAACGTACCTATCAAAGTGTATGAGCTTCCCAGGGGAGAAGCCGAGAGGCGCTTTGGCGATGAAATGTACGACCTCTTTCCAATCCCGCCCGAGGTCAAAACGCTTAGGGTTGTGGTCATAGATGGATGGAATATCAACGCGTGCAATAAGGAGCACACGAAGACGACTGGAGAGATAGGCGAGATAAAGATAAGAAAAGTCCGCTTCAGGAAAAGCAAAGAGCTGCTCGAAATAAGCTTTGATGTCCTTTAAAAATCATGCACTTTACTCACTCAGTTCACCATCCTCAACATTTGGTGCCTTCACCTGATGAAGCGTTTTAATACCCGAACCTGTTAGAATGCTCACCACCTTTGCACCTTTTTCAACTGTTCCATTCTCTCTAAGCTTCTTCAGTGCTGCTATGCTCGTAGCAGAAGCAGGTTGAACAAAGATGCCCTCCTCACCAAGGGCTCTTTGAGCACTCAAAATCTCTTTATCATCCACGCTCACGCACAACCCCTCAAGCTTTCTCAAAAGCCTTAGAACAGCATTCCCGCTCGGTGGGTAGGGATTTTCTATGGCATGGGCTATGGTGTGGGGATTTTCAAAACGCTCGATTTTTTGCCTTTCCTCGTAGAAGGCACTGCATATTGGAGAGCATCCTTCGGCTTGAATGACAACGAACTTTGGAAGCTCTTCTATAAGCTCGCTTTCTTTAAGCTCAAGGAAACCCTTCACAATGCCCCTAAAGAGACCTCCGGAGCTCGTTGGAATCAGAACATAGTCGGGTGTTACATCCTCAATGATTTCGAAGCTTATGCTTTTATAGCCTTCAACACGGAAGGGATCATCAGAGTTTATGAAGTATATCCCTCTATCCCGTCCAAATTCCAAGCTCTTGTAGTAGAGTTCGCCATAATCTCCACGAACCTTGATAATTTTAGCTCCGTAGAGTGCAAGGGCTTTAAGCTTCTCCTCCGCTATGTTGGAGGGGAGGAGGATGAAGGTTTCGAATCCAAAGCGTGCACCGTAAGCGGCAACGCTCGCAGCCATGTTACCCGTCGAGACCGTGCCTATTCTCTTAAATCCAAGCTCCAAAGCTCTGTGAATTCCTACGAACGTTCCTCTATCCTTGAAGCTCCATGTTGGGTTGAGGGTCTCGTTCTTTAGATATAGCCTAACGCCGAGTTCTTTTGAGAGGTGTTTCGCTTTCGTGAGGGGTGTATCCCCCTCTCCCAGGCTTAATTCAAGGTCGAGTTCAAAGGGAAAGAACTGAGAAAAGCGCTCCCATACCCTTCGTCCTATGCCAGGTAAACCTTTAAAGAGTTCCAGCTCCAGGGGTTCGCCGCATTCACACCTTTGATAGGGTTCATCTAAGGGGTACTCCCTTCCGCAGCGTGTACACTTCAACATGAAATCACTCCCTCATTTTTCCCAGCACTTCCCTGATTATCTTTGCCGCAGCAAAAGCGCTTATGCCCTTGTAATCATACCCCGGATTGAGCTCGACGATATCAAATGCCATCACCTTCACATCCAGATTTTTTACCACCTCAACAAGCTCCCTTGTGCTTAATCCTCCCGGCTCGGGGTTTCCAACTCCCGGGGCAAAAGCAGGGTCAAGAACGTCCATATCGAAGGATAGATAAGCTCTCCCAAAGGGAATCTCTATCTTCGGAGAACGATAGATTTCCGAGGCGGATATTATTTTTATCCCGTGCTCCCTTGCAAACTCTATTTGCTCCTTCGTGGGTGCTCTAACACCAATCTGCACGACATTTTCTCCTTCAACGAGCCCCTCCTCCACCAGCCGTCTCACCGTGCACGCATGGGAGTACATATCTCCTTCATATTTGGGGTACAGATCAGGATGAGCATCGAAATAGATCAACCCAAAGCGCTCCTTAAAAGCCTCTTTTATAGCTTTGAATGTGGCGTAGGTTATAGAGTGATCACCGCCGAGGAAGAGAAAGAGTTCTCCCTTGTAGTAAGCTTTGACCATGCTGTTAACTCTTTCAACAAGTTCTTTGAAGCTGTCCGCTTTGATATCCCCCAGATCTTTATATCTCCAATGCTCTGCAAGGTTGGTAAGGCCTTCGTTAAAGCTGTTGTAAAGTTTGCTCGATGTGGCTTCCCTTATGGCATTTGGACCCTCAGCTGAGCCTCTTCTGAAAGATGAGGAGGCATCCCAGGGAATTCCGAGAAGATATAGGTTCGGTTTCTCTGATTGAGGAATTCCAAAGAGCATTTACCACACCTTTGTTCCTGCGGGTATTTCATCGGGCACAGGGATTAAATACACCTTTCCCTCTTCATTTTCACCGACTATTAGCATTCCCCTGCTTTCCACTCCCGAAAGCTTTTTGGGTTTTAAATTTAGAACAAAGATAAATTTTTTCCCTTTTAACTCTTCTTCGTTGTATTGATCGGCTATCCCACTTATAATCGTCCTCTCTTCCTTTCCAAAATCCACAATGAGCTTTATCAGCTTCCTGGTCCTCTTAATTTTTTCAGCTTCTTTCACAAAACCAACCCTGAGATCAAACTTCCAGAAGTCTTCCACATCATAGAGTTCCATGCCCATCACCATTTAAAATTGGCAAAGAAAGTATTTAGGTTTTGTTAATTTTGGAGCCGGGAGGGGGAGTTGAACCCCCGTAAAGCGGATCTGCAGTCCGCCGCCTCGCCTCTAGGCTATCCCGGCAAAACTTAAGAGAATTTTGGCGCCGCGGAGGGGATTTGAACCCCTGAGGGACCATGCCCACCGGCTTAGCAGGCCGGCGCCATACCAGGCTAGGCTACCGCGGCACGTGTCCAACATTGATGAGGTAGAGGAGGGTATTTAAGCTTTTCGCATGAGGTAAGGAGACTGTTAGGATAATTATGATGTGCTTGAAACTGGTGTAGTTTTAGTTTCTTTAGAGGGACATTATCAAAAGCATTCTACTCCTGACAGCACCGAGGTAAGAGCTCATTTATAAAAGGAAAATAAAAGGTGAAGGAAACTCACTCCCCTTTAACACCTACGTTTACCCTTGGGATAGGAATTGGGTATGGGAGCTGAAGCCTCTTTGAAAGGTTCAGAAGGGTTGGCATTATTTCATTCGTAATCGCATTTACGGCTTCGGCAAAGAGATAGGGATCAACCCTCTTCTCGCTTTCCCACACATCAAGGATTTTATCGACATCCTCCTTGTTCCTCGGGAGATAGAACACGCGCCCTTCAATGGACGCTTTTGCAATATCTGGCTTGTAATTAACGGTATACTCAAAGAGCACCTCTATTCCATTGACCTTTCCCGTCGGTGTTCTGAGCTCTCCCAGCCGGAGCTCATTTATCCTGGGTGTTAAATCGACTTCCACCTGAGAAGTTGGCGCCTTAATTTTCTCAAAGCTAATCTTTCTAATATCTATTCCCAACACTGCCATGTTCTTTCACCTAATTTCCCTTTACCACAGGCTCTTAAAAGCCTTTGGTTGATAAGTGTTTTTAAGGAGTTTGTGGATATACCTCTGGGTGTTGTCATGGACTTTGAAGAGTATTATCTTTACTCAAAAGCCTACAGCGATATAGAATCTCCCGAGTACAAAAAGCGCCTGGAAGAGCTCAAACCCTATCTAACCTCCCTAATGAGGGAAAGAGGACGGGTTTTGGATCTTGCATGCGGGGTGGGTGGTTTCTCTTTTCTCCTGGAAGAAATGGGACATGAGGTTGTAGGCCTCGATATAAGCGATTTTCTCCTTGAGAAAGCTAGAGCTTACAGAGATACCCGAGATTCGGAGGTTGAGTTCGTGAAGGGTGATGCAAGAAAACTGCCTTTCGAAGGGGGAACCTTTGACTACGTTGTGTTTCTGGGCAACAGCATAGTGCATTTCACGCCACTTGAGCTGAATCAGGTGTTTAAGGAAGTTCGCAGGGTTTTAAAGCCTCATGGCCTTTTCCTGCTGCACTATAATGACATGAGAGAGCTCCTCCCGATCCTGGAAGGAAGTGAGGTCATCGCCGATGGGTACTGGGTGAGTCAAATTCGCAAGGACAAAGAGGAGAAGTATTTTATAGCCGTCTTTGAGTCTCCAAAGGGGAAGTTCGAGGTTAAATTCAACCTCTGGGGAAAAACCGCCGTGGAACTGCTCTCAAAGCTCTACTTTGTAAGGGAGGAGAGCATTGAGATTAAGGAAAACTCCTATCTGGATGTACTGAGGAGGAAGTGAGATGATAGCACACCTGATTAATACCGATCTCGGGAATAGGGGGATAATAGATGTTTACCTCGCGTACAGGAAAAAGAATCCAAACTTTTTAAAGAGAGCTGCAAGCATGGTATTGGAAAATCTGGATCGGGTTCTCATAGCTACGGGATTCCCGATCCCGCCCATGGACATATGTGAAACCGATGGTCCTCTTGGGGCTCTTGCCATCTATCAAGCCATAGAAGAGCTCGGAGGAAAGGCTGAGATCCTAACATATGACGAGCTAAAAGAGGCATTGAAGCCCTTTGGGATTCGCTTTAATGATGCTCCCATACTGAATTCCTACTCCCTCCTGATAGCGGTTGAACTGCCCGGGAGAACCAGGGACTGGGGCTACTACTCAATGAGCGCCCATAGGGTTAGAGCCAAGCCCTTTGATGGTCTTTTCATAGATGCCCGGGAAAGAGGCATACCCACAATAGGGATTGGAGATGGCGGAAACGAGGTCGGCATGGGCAATATAAGAAGCCTCGTGGAAAAATATGTGCCCCTCGGAGAAAAGGTTGCCAGCATAGTGAAGACGGATGAGCTTATACTCTCCGCGGTCTCGAACTGGGGAGCATATGGACGGGTAGCCCAGCTCTCCCTGGACTTCGGGAAAAACCTCCTAAAGGGGTGGGATGAGAGGGAGAACCTCAAAAGGCTTGTAAGCGCCGGAATTATAGATGGAGTCGTGAAAAAAGAAGCCATGAGCGTTGACGGTTTGAGCGTTGACATTCATGAGCGCTTTGTGGAGCTCCTGAAGGAGATAATCGTGGAAAAAATTTCCCCGTGAGGTGAAGGGTTTGAGGCTGGAGGACTACATTAAGAGTAGGGAAAGCCTAGCATTGATACGGGAAGCGGAGAACTTTGCAAGGGGCTTCTTTGAGCGTGAGGGCACCCATGGATTTTCCCACGTTAAAAGGGTCCTAAACCTGTGCATGCACATAGGAAAGCAGGAAGGAGCTGATCTGGAGGTGCTGGCACTTGCAG
>Ga0164318_10003841_pt1 | contig 14314 bp, 12 predicted proteins | sample GuaBasSedimGuay9_FD_113734 | JGI IMG/M metagenome (GOLD analysis project Ga0164318, IMG submission 113734) | Subseafloor sediment microbial communities from Guaymas Basin, Gulf of California, Mexico - Guay9, Core 4571-4, 0-3 cm | ecosystem: Environmental > Aquatic > Marine > Hydrothermal vents...
CTACGGGGAATTCTGCCTCTATGAAACCCCGTTGTTAGGATTGTTGTGCCAAGCTTCGGGGGTAGCAACCCAAGCTGCGAGAATAAGAAAAGCAGCTGGAGACAAAACCCTCGTAGCTTTCGGCATTCGACGTATGCATCCGGCGTTAGCGCCCATGCTCGATAGAGCCGCCTACATAGGAGGCTTCGACGGTGTTTCAAGCCTAGCTGGAGCCAAAGCAATAGGAGCCGAACCCATGGGCACGATGCCTCACGCCTTGATAATAGTTTTCGGAAGCCAAACCGAAGCGTGGAAAGCCTTCGATGAGGTGATGCCGCCTGAAGTGCCGCGGATAGCGCTCGTAGACACATACTACGACGAGAAAATGGAAGCCTTGATGGCTGCAGAAACCTTGAAAAAGCGGTTGTTCGGCGTTCGGCTGGATACACCTTCCTCGCGCAGAGGGGACTTTGCCGAGATAATTCGCGAGGTAAGATGGGAACTCGACATAAGAGGCTACACGCACGTGAAAATATTCGTTTCCGGAGGAATGAACGAGGAGTCTGTTAAGGCTTTAAGCGAAGCTGGGGCGGACGCCTTCGGGGTTGGAACATCCGTCAGCAACGCGCCGACCATAGACTTCGCCATGGACATCGTGGAAATAGACGGTAAACTATGCGCAAAACGCGGAAAAATGGGCGGACGAAAACAGGTGTGGAGATGCCAACGATGTTTAACAGACACCGTGCTGCCTTTTGATGCGAAGCAACCGTCGTGCCCCAACTGCGGAGGAAAAACCGAGCCTATGCTCAAACCGTTGATAAAAAACGGGAAAATCGTAGCAGAACTTCCAGAACCCAAAGAAATCCGCAGATACGTTCTCGAACAGCTAGAGAAACTCACAATTTGAAACGCGAACTGTTCTAACCTATAGCATTAAATATTCACGGTGCCGATTTCTACTGCGAGAACGGTGTCCCAATGCCTCTAGCTTACGCGTTTAAACGGGTAATTCGCTCATGGCAGCTTTTCACAGCTTTGCTCATAGGGATAATACTCGCCTCAACCTTCTTCGCTGGAATAAACATAAAAGCAGACACCACGGCGAAAAAGGCTCTAGAAGAAGCCCTAAAAGACGTCTACGTAGACATGACGATACAGTTCACAGGTTATAAAGCAGCCTCTTCTAGCCTCATCCTTTCCACAGCCCAAAAAGTCGCTGAAATCGAGGACGTAACGGGCACAGAGGTTGTCTCCTGGTATGGCTCACCCATCTCGATTAGCGAAACGGAGACTATATACGCGGAAGTTCTCGGAATACAAGAAGACTCCCGGTTATATGACGGATGGTTAAATAAACCCGAAGACTTGGGGGAGAACGAGACTTATATCGTTCAAGACAGTCATCTAGCGGACTACTTCAACGTGGGAGACCTCATCCAAATATCCTTCGCTAGAGAGAGCTATGCCTACGAGCCGCTCACGCTTAACCTCACCGTGAAAGGATTCGCAGAACTCGACGAAAAAACCCTTCAAGCCTTCTCAGCCTACGGCGACGTCTTGATCGTGGATTGGGAAAAAACCCTCCGCCCCTTCATAGATAAGGCTGGTCTTTACACGGGAATTTCCACCAAGATATTCGTATATGTTAACCGTGACGTTTTGATTTCCACATGGGACATAGACGGCTCGATAGAACGCATTCAAAATTTGGAGGTGAAAATCGTAAACACGGTAGGCGGCGGAGTGTATGTGCATAACCATCTGCTGTGGCCTCTTATGAGGCATAGATTCACAGCTATGTTTTTGAGAACAGCCCTCATCGTTGTTTCGCTCCCGGTTTTCTTCATGGCTTGGTATATGGGAACAACCGTTTCTGACGTGTCCTTCAACTTGAGGCGGCGTGAAATAGGATTGCTGCTTACGAAAGGGTTTTCTCGAAGGCAGCTATTGTTCACTTTCCTAACCGAAACGTTGCTTATAGGCTTGATAGGCGGAGCCATAGGCGTGCTCTTCGGCTTCTTACTAAACCCGCTTTTCACGACGGGAGAATACTCCTTCGACCCTTCGGTGCTAGGCGTATACACAATAGCAGCTACCATCGTCTTCGGATGCATAATCGCATTCCTATCAGCATTTAGGTCGGCAAAGAAAGCTGCGAACATGCCGGCTGTCCAAGCTTTGAGGGAATACATCTACATCGAAGAGACAAAACCCTACAAGAGGAAATGGCCGTTGGTCGCTTTGGTTCTAGGCACATATAAAATCCTAGTGTTTGCTTTCGGAATAAACGTTCCACAGATAATCATGCAGCTTAGACCCGGAAACTTCATAATCATGCTTATACTGGTGATATGGGCCGGCGTCGACTTCGTCCTCACGTTCATTGGCCCTCTGCTTTTCTTCTGGGGATTCACCAAAGTGCTTATTCAAGGCTCTTTCAAGTTTCAAGAACTCACCGCGCGAATTGTTCGCTTCTTCAGCGAACTAGGTGCTTTAGCAACCAAAAATGTTCGCCGAAACCCTGCGCGAACCGCCGCGATAGCGTTTCTTTTGGCTCTCATAGTAGGTTACAGCGTTCAAGTAGTCGGTCAGCTAGCCAGCGAAGAAGATTACATCGTGAGAAAAGCCTATGCAGACGTGGGCGCCGATGTAAGCGTCTCCCTTTCAATGTTGGATAACGCTTCATCCGCCCTAGAAACAATAGTTGCCAACGTTTCAGACAGCATCTCAAACGCCACTGTTGAGTATTCTTTCACCATGGAAACAGCATACGGAGAAAGGTTAGAAGCCCGTGCTGTCGAGCCGGAAACATGGCTTAAAACAGCCTACTACGAGGACGGCTGGTTCAGCGGAGCCAGCGTTTCCGAAGCCTTCGAGAAACTCGCATCAGACCCGAACACGATAATTCTAGAAAAGAACGTAGCGAAAAAGCTGGACTTGAATGTTGGAGACATCATACACGTTTACATACACCCATCGCAAACGTTAGATTTGAAGGTAGCGGGTTTTTTCGGTTTAGAAGCAGTCAAGCAGCCGGGACAGGTTTACATTCCAGAATATCCTTCAGGCGTGTTCTGGTCATACGTTCCTCAAATCCTCTACGAGCAATATAGGGAGCATGTGTACGCTTCACCGCGTATACTGCTCAACGTGAAAGAAAACGCTAACGCGACCGCTGTCGCTGAGCAGATTCGAAGCTTAGGCTACGGCGGTGTTGAATGCGTAGAAGAACGGTTGAAGGAGACTCCTCGAAGCGCTATCCAGAGCGGAACCCAAGACGTTCAGCGGTTAGGCGTTGTCTTCGCGGTTTTGGCTGCTTCCGCGGGTACGGCTCTTGTAAGCGCGGTCAGTATGAAGGAGAGGAGCCGTGAAGCAGCCATTATGAGCGTTAGAGGATTATCCTACAGGCAGATGCTCGTGGTGTTTCTAACGGAGAATCTAGCCACAGTTGTCTTCTCCATGATTTTAGGCTTGGCTGTCGGTTTCATCATAGTTCACGGGAACATATGCGCGGCTAACAGCCAAGCCTTCGGGCTGGTGATGCGGCGAATAGTTTTCCCCGTCCCCTACGCGGTTTTGCTGCTTTCATGTCTAGCGTTGATTTTTGCTTCAGTCATACTGCCCGTAGTCATCATGTGTCGACGCTACCTCACAAAACTTGAAAGGATGGTTCGAATAAGATGAAAGGGTTAGACATAACTGTAAAAGACCTTATAAAAATCTACACGTTGGGCAAAGTTGAAGTTCAAGCCCTCAGAGGCTTATCGATGGAAGTTAAAGCCGGCGAAATGGTTGCTATAATCGGACCGAGTGGAAGTGGAAAGACAACTTTGCTCAACATAATAGGCGGGCTTGACCGGGCAACCGGCGGCTTTGTAAAGGTAGGAAACATCCCTGTTACCGCGCTTTCCACGGGTGAACTCGTCAGCTATAGAAGAAAAACTGTTGGACACGTTTTCCAGACGCTAAACCTTATCCCGACGCTTACGGCTGCGGAGAATGTTGAACTTCCAATGCTTGCTTTAGGTGTTCCTAGAAATAAAAGGAAGAAGCGAGTAGCCGAACTTCTCGAAGTCGTCGGCTTGTCCGACCGCGCCCACCACAAGCCCGACGAACTAAGCGGAGGTGAACAGCAACGGGTAGCCATAGCAGCAGCCCTAGCAAACGACGCACCCGTACTGCTAGCAGACGAGCCGACCGGCGAGTTGGACACGGCTAACGCCAAAATAGTCGTCAACTACCTCGTGAAGATAAACCAGGAACTCGGCAAAACAATAGTCATGGTTACGCACGACCCAAGCGTGGCTAGAGCTGCGCACAGAATTCTACGCATAGAAGACGGAGTAATAAAGGCTGTTTTAACGCCGAGCGAAGCTATAGCTGAGGAAAAAGCTGTTTCCTACATCGACCAGCTGCGAGCGAGGATAGCGGAAATAAAAGAGCAGATGCAACAGCTTGACGAAAAATTTAAGGCTGGAAAGATAAGCGGAGACGAATACGTGGAAAAGAGGCAGAGCCTAAAACAGACGATGAAAAGCCTAGAAGAAGAGCTTCACCGAATGGGCATAGTCACATAAACCTTTTTGGGCTCAAAGGCTTAAAACTTCGGAAACTCCCCTAACGTAATCTATGGTTTTCTTCAAATCCAGCTTCAACCCGCATCTCCTACGGAAAAACTTCAAGACATTACGCACGTCGCGTTTCAGCAGCTCTTCAGCGTTAGGATGCCCACGGGACACGTACTGAGGCCAATCAATTATGAGGATGTGTCCGTCGGGTTGAAGCACGATGTTGTATTCGCTGAGGTCGGCGTGAACTATTCCTGCCTCAACGTAGGTTCGTCGGATGTTAACCAGAATTTCGCGTAGAACCCTTTTTGGCTGGGGAATTTCCATGCAGTCCACGAGTTCAGCTCCTTCAATCATGCCCATTACCACCACGTGACGGTTCTGGCTTACGGGTTCGGGAACAGCTATTCCATGCGAATAGACCGTTTTCAAAGCTTCGTATTCTTTCTCGGCGGCTAGCCGAGACTGGTATAGCCAGCTAACATGGCTTTGTTCAGCCAGATATCCCCTTTTACGCCTCGTCTGCCTAAAGCTTATTCTTCCCAGCCGGTGAAACTTCACAGCTACCCTTCGCTGTTGAGGAGTCAAAGCGTCGTAAACGTCGGATTCCTTCCCAACACCTAACGGTTTCCCAAAAGCCTCGAGCACGTCCGCTTTCACAAGCGCGTTTATAGCTAGACAATCATAACCAGCATAGTTAAGCACGTAGCCCAAGTAGGCGCCGCGCCAGCTGCGGATGAGCCTAAACTTGTCCAGACGCCCAAGCCGGAAACGAGTTTCCTCTAAGTTCAGCCCAGCGTATCGCGGAATGACATCCTCGGGCACGAATTCGTAATGACTCATAGCGAGTTCTATGGCTTGCAAAACGCGAATATCCCGGCTCTCAAGCTTTCGAAACACTCGAACTGCAACGTCAGCGTCGGACATGAACGTTCAACAAGAATAATATCTAGGAGCATTTAAAATACGCTTGTGCCCGCGGTCTCATAATTCGAGGATTTCCGTTTTCTCTAAGGTTTCCTTCACCATTTTCTCGACGTCTAAATTTTTTTCTGCAGCTTCCACGTCTTTGAGTCTGGCTCTCGTTGCGGGTTTAGCTGGAACTGCTGTGCAGCTTTTTGCTTTCCGTATGGAAACCTCATATGTGCCTATTTTTTTGGCTAGGTCTACGGTTTCCTGCTTGTTGAAGCCTATGAGCGGACGGTGAACTGGACATTTGTTGACAGCCGCATCTAACACTCGGAGGTTTTGAAGCGTTTGGCTTGCCTGTTCGCCTATGGACTCGCCGGTGACTATGCCTTCAGCCTCTTCCCTTTCAGCTATGCGTTCTGCAACGCGATACATCATTCGTTTGCATAGGATGCACGTAAGCGCTTCCGGGCATTTTTCCCGGAAAATCTGGAGGTTTCCGCCGTGAGGCACCACGTAGATTATATGCGGAAACCCCGCTGCCCATTCAAACAACGCCTTGGCTGTTTCCAATGCTCTTTCCGTTGTTGTTTCGTCTGTGAAAGGCGTGTTATCGAAGTATATGGGCGTCACGGGGCATCCGCGTTTCATAACAAGCCAGCAAGCCACGGGGGAATCTACCCCGCCGCTGAGGAGCCCAACGAGTTTTGGCTGAGCACCCAAGGGAAAGCCGCCTACGCCAGTAAGGGTTTCGGAGAAGAGAAAAGCGCGTTCACCTCGGATTTCCACGTTAACGACGATTTCAGGCTTTTTCAGGTCCACTTTTAGGTTTCTCTCTTTCAACGCTTCCAAAATCTGTTCGCCTAGCCTTCGGCAGACGTCCATGCTTGAATATTCATGTTTCCCGGTTCTCCGGCATCTCACGGCGAAACGCGTTTCAGCTGGGAAGGTTTCTCGGGCTAGCTGAACTCCTTTTCGAATGATTTCTTCCAGCTTGGAGGAAGTTTCGATTGCTGGAGAGGCTGAGGAAACGCCGAACACCCGTGTTAGTTTTTCCGCCGTTTCTCGAGCCATGCCGGTTTTTATGTAGAATCTTCCCCGTTCGCGGATTATTTCACCGTAGATTATTCGGTGATAATCCAGCGTTTTCTTTATGTTCCGTAACAGGAGCTTTTCATATGCACGTCTCGTCCATTCGCCTTTTATTCCAATTTCTCCGCCGAAACGGACGATAACCGAGTCGCAGCGCACGGGGCTCATCTCAAAAGCCTAAACCGTTTTTTAGGCTTAAGCTCCAAACGGACGAGGGGGAAATCATCCTTGTCCGACACGATTTGGAAGCCGTGCTTCAAATAAAATTCCAGAGGGCCGGAAGGATTGTTTTCCGAACCTTTACGGGCAAAGGTTTCGACGGCTTTAAACCTCCGTTCCCTAAGATTTTCAAGAACCTTCTTAAGCATACGTGTGCCTATTCCCTTTCTTCTCATTTCCTTTCTGAAAATGTATAAACACGCTAGGAAAACGGCGTCATCGCTCGGTGGACCTGAATCGTAATCTTTTATCCGCTTAAAAAGCTGCGGATACCCGTATTGGACGAAGCCGACGGGTATGTTGCTTAGATAAGCCAAGAAGCAGCAGTCTCCAAACTTGTTTAAAGCTTCTTTGCACCATTCTCGTTTCGTTTCATACACTTTGTATCTGGAAAGGTTTTCCATAACCTCCATGTAGTCGCCTGAGGTCTGCCAATACAAACAGAAACGGCAGGAGCCACGCACTAGGTTGAGGGTTTCCGGCTTCACCGGTTCAAGCTTAAGCATGGAGTCACCCGGGGAAAGGTAAATGAAAACGAGATATATAAGCACACGCTTCGCGGTGAATGATAAACCAAATAATCATAGAAGCGCTCAATAATTATGCAGGAATGTTCCAGAAACACGGGAAAGCCTGCCCAAAAACTGGGAAAGAAACGCTTTGGATTTCAGAGCTTCTAGGCGGCGCTAGGCTTTCCGACATAAAATACAACCATGATTTACTCGTTGCTAAGGCTTCTTCGAAATCCGGGCTATGCGTAGCATGTAAAGGCTCAAAGTTTCTGTGCGGTAAAACGCGGTGCCCCATAATTGTGAGGGTGAACCAGCTTGTTAAGGCTCTTCCGCTCATAAAAGGCGAAGACTTGGACGGCGCCTCGCCTCCAAGCGTCTTCGTGGGCAGAATAGGGTACCCATACGTTTACGCTGGACCAATGGTTCCGCCGGTGCACGTGGACACGAGCCTTTACGATACGCCTGAACTGTGGTTCGGAAAACCCATCGACGAGATAGTTGGGTTTCGCTCCATGCTCATAAGGGGAAAACACCGTGTTCATGTGCAGAAATTCGAGGAATCCGGAAAAATCGTTGAGAAGACTAGGGAGCTTGCGTTGGCTGTTCGCCCCGTGGATGTGGAGCTTACGTTTAAGAAGAAGCCTCGGGGCTTCGTGTTCGTGGATGATTATGTTCAGCCCTTCGGTCCTTCAGCGCCTATCCGTAGGCTTCGCGTCGGCTCGGTGCGTTGGGACAGCCACGTTGAAAAAGCTTTTGAAGATACGGATTTGAAGGCTGCTAACGCTGTTCTGGAGCTTTACGAGAAAGGCGTATTTGTTACGCGTATTCAGCGAGCCTTCAGCGTAGGTGCCTTCGGATTAAAAAATAAGCGGCGTTTTGTCCCTACCCGGTGGAGCATAACAGCCGTGGACAGCATAATTTCTAAAGCCTTAATCGAGAAAATCAAGGGGTTCCCTGAAATAGGTGAATATCGAGTCTATGAATCGCGGTATCTGGATAACCAGTTCGAGGTTTTGATGGTTCCGTCGGCTTGGAGCTACGAAGCCATGGAAGCATGGTATCCGGGCACGGTTTGGAACCCGAAAGGGAAAAGCGTGGTCATGTATTCGGATTGGGAAGGCTACAACGGAAGAACCACATACGCAGAGATAGGCGGATGCTACTACGCGGCAAGGCTAGCCGTTTGCGAACAACTCGTGAAAGAACAACGCCAAGCCGCAGTAATCGTGCTAAGGGAAACGCGTCCCGGCTACATAATGCCCGTAGGCGTTTGGCAGGTTAGGGAAAACGTGAGAAACGCCGTGAAACAGAAACCCTTAACGTTCAGCACGCTGCGAGAAGCGCTAAACCATGTGGCAACCCAGCTTCAAATCCCCCTTCAACACTGGATAGCCAGAAGCACGCTGCTACGGAACATGCTCTACCAGAAAAGAATATCTGATTATATCCAAACATCAACCTAGACACGTGTGATAAGGTTTATCTGTTCTCACCATGAACATGGGGTTAGGAGCGAAAGTAATGCCGAAGTTCACGTTAAAGCAGCGTTTAGCCATAGCCCTAGGAGGCTTCCTCTTCTTCCTAGGTTTAACCCTACTAACAACGGTTTTCCTATTCGTTTTGAGGATTCTGGACATGGAAACCTTTCTGGAGCCTAGCCTAGTGAAGGAAGCATTAATTGCTATAGGCATACTTGACATTGCAGCGGGCCTTCTGCTTCTATTCCTAAAACCCGCATATTAGGGCTATTCCCCGATGAGCAGAAGCCCTGCAACCACGTTCACAACCCCGAGGAACAGAACTAGAGATATTAGAGCGACTTCTATTTCCGGTGTAGCAACCTCCAAAACAATGTTCGTGCACAAGAAATAGGTGAAGAAACCGAAGATGAAAGCGCCGACAACCATGGTGAAAACGCCGAAAGGCTTTCGAGCTTTTCGGGAAAACCTCAAAACCTTAAGCCTTTCCTCCTCTAACCTTCTGTCCCGCATCCTCATTTCAGCTTCTTCAGGATGAACCACGGGTTTGAAAGGCGCAAAAACCCGTATGTGCCTCTTCTCCTTCTTCTTACGGCTCAACTTTGCTCCGCCATTACAAACTTTAAGTTATTTGGTAACTCTATTTAATTTAGGCTTTCGCTTCAACCTACAATAGCATTGCGAGTTGCTGGTCTGGTTACGGGAATTTCATAACACATTTAAGGAGTTTCCCACAAAATGTGAAGGGAAACCTTCAACCTGGTGGAAAAATTGCAATCAGACATTATACAACTTCTCGTTCCCTACACCGTTCTTTCCCAAAAACGTAGGGAACCCTTTACCCGAGAAATGGAGAAAGCCGCGATTTTTTGCTTAGCTGAAAGGGAAAGAAAAAAGGGTGGAGGAATATTCTCGAAACAACCGGTTGAAGAATTCGCGTTCATAGCTAAGGTTTGCTACCCCTTCTGGCTGGTTCCCCTAGGAGAAACAACCCTACTCCTAGACGGGTTGAACTTCGCCTCCCACACTTTGACATACAAAAATATCCCGGACGTGGAAACCTTCCTTAAAAACTTCGAGAGAAGCTCGAAAACAAGAGAAACCTACATGGCTTTCTTAACCGAATATCTCAACTATTTCCGGGCGCCAGAAAGCGAAATAGAAAACATCGTAGACGGGCTTATCGTAAATCCGGAATTTCTAAACGAGTTCGAAGGTTACCTTTCCAACGCCACGCAAGTGGATTCCCCACCTTCAGAAATGGTTGTAATCTCACCGACCATAGACGAGGAAGAAGTAAAGACGATAAAAAAGGAGCTTCAAAGCCTTAAAAACAGACTAACGGAAGAAACAAACCTTCTCTACAAATCAATGAAATGCCTCAACGCAACAACAGGCGACTACATAAAAGCCTTACGCGGCGAAATCCGAGAAATAGAGGAAAAACTCGGCGCGGAACTCGGGAAAAAGGAAGAAACCGTTAGACGGAAAGTAGAAGAGGTACGCGAGAAATACGACGCCAGAATAACCAAGATATCGAAAGACTTTGAGAAACAACTGTATGTGCTACAGCAGGAAAAAGTCAAACTCGAGAAGAAACAAAAACAGCTCACCGACAAGATTGAACACTGCGAAGCCGAAATAAAAACCGCCCAGATAACCAAAGACGATGTCGGCGAAGAAAAATGGAAACAAGAGCTGAAAAAAGCCAAGGAACAACTAGCAGAGGTAGAAAGCGAACTAAAAGAAACTGAGAAAAAAATAAAGGAGAAAGAAAGCGAAAAGAAAATTGAAGTCTTCAACATAAAGTCCGAATGCGACGCTGAAATCAGCGAAATAGAAAAAGATTTGATGGAAATCGAGGCTTCAAGAGACGCAAAAATCCAGATTTACAAAAAGGAAATGGAAAAACTCGAAGAACTCACCTCTGAAATAATCAACAAAATCGATGCTTTGGTGAGACTCCGCGAAGCCTCCATGGTGCAATTTGAAAAACTAGGGTTAAAACAGAAACGACGGAAATGTGTGCGGGTACATGTGCCCTTCTATCTAGCGTGTTTCCGAATGCGATCTGAAAAACGTTACGCGTACTTTCCGCCGGTCGAAGTGAACTCGATAGACGCTTCTGTAAAACTAAAAGGAGTTTTCGGCAAAACCAAAATAGCTCAACTCCTACGCCCCCGCTCCAAAGCCTTCAACACCTTGCTGAATAAGCTTATGATACTGATGGAGAAAAACGCCGTGTTCAGAAGAGGAATAGACGAGGCTGGAGCCAAACTAAACGTCTTACGAACCAAAGCCTTACGGGAAAAAATAAAGGAAGGACTGGAACAACTCAGAGACGAAGGCTGGCTTTCCGAACGAGAACTCAAAACGTTACGTAAAGAACTGGCATAGCTAAACGACGGCTTACAAGCCTACTTTGTCCAAACGGAGAAAAATGCACACGTTGAACGTCAGAAATTCTTATTAAAGAGTTTTATTATGACTTAGCACGGCGTAGCTTCCGTATCATTTTAATAATCTGCGACGTATCTTTGTATTCATATGAACTGACCATCCAGAAGAACGAGGGTTAAAACTATGAGGTCTGTAGAGGAGGAGATTAGGCTAAGGTTTCCACGTGTGGTAATGAGTTTGGTGATGGTGCTTATTTTCTGGATAATTGGCATTTTCATTCCTCCAACCGTTAGAGGCTTCGAAGTCCCAGGTCTAAATATTAGCGCAGAGCTGTTTCTTTGGGTGATAAGTATGGGCACAGCAGCGGTTTTTCTGATACGTGCTTTAGCCGATTCCGTTGTGCTGATTGATATAGCCATCGACATTATCATCAAACAGTTGGGAATAAAAGATGAAAAGCTTCCGAAAAAAACTGCGAGGGAAGTTATCTACATTATCGTTATCATTTTAGTGACAACAGCTGTTTCTCCACTAGTAGCCGCATTGGAAAAGGGTTCAACTGCTAGCACGGTAATTACTTACGTGGCTCTTGTGTTAATATTGGTGTTCATTTACGATATTGGACGAAGCCTCTACAGAATAGTTGAACAAAAAGCGGAGCTGTTGGCTGACCGGCTTGCAAAAGCAGCTGGAAAGAAAGGAGGGTGAAAATGGATTCGACGGTAATCATCTTCATACTCATATACCTCCTGACTATCCTAATTTCAACCACAGAACTTCTTCCTATGTCCCTTGCCGCCTTAGCTGGAGCATTGCTAACAGCTTGGTTTGGAATACAGTATGGCTTATTCACTTACGAGGACACGCTTAGCTTCATAGATATACGCCTCCTCATGCTTATAATCGGCACGATGATTGTTGTTGAAATCGCTGAGAGAAGCGGACTGTTCCGCGTCGCGGCGTTATATGCTATTAAGTTTTCCGGAGGAAACCCGGGAAGGCTCTTTGTTTTTCTATGCGTAGCTTCGGCTTTTGTTTCTATGTTTCTAAGCGACCCGACGGCTATGCTGCTTATGGCAGCTGCTACGGCGACGATAACTAAGCTTTTAAACTACGACCCGGTGCCGTATTTCCTTTCAGCCACCATAATGATAAACCTCGGTGGAACGAGCACGCTGATAGGTTCTGTTAGCAACATGATAATAGGCATGGAAGCAAACATGGGCTTCACCGAGTTCTTAGTCTACCTTGCGCCTTGTGAAATAGCCCTGTGGGCAATAACCATTTTAACGTTATACTTGCTCTTCAAACCTAGGCTTGGAAAAAAGAAGACTCTTCCAGAATACAGTCCGGCGGAAAGCATAAAAGACAAGAAACTCTTCTACAAATCCATGTTCATCCTCCTCCTACTTATATTTCTCTTCCTAGCTTTGGAGAACCTAAACATTGGCCCTGAAGGAATAGCCTTGGGATGCGCCATCCTCGGGTTAACGATAGCCAATCTGGACCCGGCTGAAATATTCAAGGAACTCGACTGGGAGACCGTGTTTTTCATCACGGGTTTCATGTTCATCGTGAAAGGGCTTGAAAGGACTCAGCTTTTAAACGACATTTCAACGCAGCTTTTTCAAGCTGCTGGAGGGAACATGCTTAATGCCTCTCTGATGACTTTGATGTTCAGCGGGCTTGCAAGTACCGTAGTGAGCAACATTGCGGTTGCCTTGACATTTGTGCCCATAATAAACGCTCATGTGACTCCGGGGGTAAATGCCGCGCCTTTATGGTCAGCGTTGGTTCTCGGAACAAACCTTGGGGGGGCAGCAACTCCTTTCAGCGGCGCTGTTTGTATCATGGCTGCCGGCGCCCTCAAACGGGAAGGCATCCTAGTCAATTTTAAGGACTTCGCAAAGGCGGGCATAGTCACGACCATAATCCAGCTAGGCTTCTCAAGCCTTTACTTGCTGGTGAGATTCTGGTTAATAGGTGGATGAAAACATGAACATTAAGAAGATTAAGGAGTGGCTTCGCTCAAGGAAAATGAAATCCGAGGAAAAATATGAGGAAACGAAAAAAGAGTTTGAGATGGCTATGGGGAAACCGTTTATCGTCATAAAGATTGAGCTTCCAAACGGCTTCGACGATTTACGCGCCCATTTCTTAAGCCTCGAAAAGGATGAACAATTCCTTGATGAAGTTAGAGATTTAATTAAGAAAAGGCTTGTGCATGAAAGACGCGGCGTGAAACAGCCGTCTTAACTTTGTGCTATCCTCTTTTCAGCGGCTTTCGGCGTAGAGCTGTTTCCTCAAAGCCTCAAGCATCTCGATTTTTCTTCCAGCGTATTCGGCGGCTGTCAAAACGCGTACACCTCGAGCCTCAGCGGCTTCGAAAACCGGGCTAATCTTCTGTTTGAACTTCAAATCGCGCAGAAGGTGGTGGTCGAGGATTAAATCGTGAAGTTTTGTTTCCTTTACTGCTTTGACTAGGTTTTGGTTGGAGATTTCGAGGCTTTTGTAGGAGTAGCGGAACCCAAGCATGTAAGTCATCGGTCCGTCGACTATGAGGATGCCGGGGTCTTCTTCGAGGATGAACTGAATCTGGTCTGGGATGGATGGTCCCTCGACGTCTGAAGTGAAAACAAGCTTTTCGTTTCCGTGTTTTATGCTTACTTCGACCACGTAGCCTAGCCGAGGGTTCGTTCCGTGGTAAACAGGTTTCGAAAACCGCAGAGTGGTTTTGCCAAGCTGAAAGGTTTTTCCATCCGCCGTTTCCAACCGTTTAGGCAAGCCTTTTATTTTTTCTAGAAAGTAGGCGGCTCTTTCTTTCTGGCTTTTGTTTATTTTTTCGGTGGGATGCTTGACGAAAACTTGTTTGTTTCTGTATATTTCTGGGCTGTCTGGGTCGTGGTGGTCGTAATGGTAGTGCGTGACGATTAGCACGTCCGCCTCTGAAGCGTAATGCGTTATCGTTTCCCAGCATTCATCCATTCGCTTTAGTTCCAACTCATGCGGGGGAAGCCCGTATCTGACAGGTGCTAAAGCTACTCCAGGGTCTATCAGCACTCGGGTATCAGCCGTTTCCACGAATGTAGCCATGGAACGTACGCCGAAGCTGTCGAAAGCGAGGGGTTTAACTTCTCGAATCATGCTGTTCACC
>Ga0164318_10003842_pt1 | contig 14310 bp, 13 predicted proteins | sample GuaBasSedimGuay9_FD_113734 | JGI IMG/M metagenome (GOLD analysis project Ga0164318, IMG submission 113734) | Subseafloor sediment microbial communities from Guaymas Basin, Gulf of California, Mexico - Guay9, Core 4571-4, 0-3 cm | ecosystem: Environmental > Aquatic > Marine > Hydrothermal vents...
GAACCTGTGAACGGTTACGGTTTTTCCTTGAACCTTTGTCCTTGTGCCTTTTCACTGCTGACACCAACATCTGCGCAAAAGACACAGTTGTAGTGAATAAAGACTCTAATATCTCAGTGACTAACGATTTCACCATTAAAAATCCAGTCAACCTTACCCGACAGCCATACGTCTTCAAAATTGTCTTCCTTGTTTTTAAAGGTAACCGAAAGAGTTCCGCCGGGCATTTCAACACGAACAGGAGAATTTCCCATATTTTTAAATTTATTGGTTATTATTGCCGCAGCGACAGCGCCTGTTCCACATGCCGGTGTTTCTTCCTCAACGCCACGTTCATAAGTGCGCACACGTATTCTGCCCGGACCGAGAATCTCAACAAAATCAACATTAGTCCCTTCCGGCTGAAACAGGGGGTGAAACCGAATCATGCGGCCTGTTTCTCGAATTTCGTTTGCTGATAGTTCCTTCACACCATTTTTAAACATTACAGTGTGGGGAACTCCTGAATTAACAAAAAAGGCAGGCAGTTCCAAATCGCCTGCATTTAATGTTATCCCATCTTTTATCTCCACCGGGTCCGTCAGCTTAATAAAAACATCATCATTCTTCACATCAGCTTCAATAATCCCCGCCAGCGTCTCAAATGTCATGCGGCGCCGTGCAATTTTCTGATGCACTGCAAAAGCGGCAATACACCGGGCGCCATTTCCACACATCTCGGCTTCGCTGCCATCTGCGTTGAATATCCTCATTTTAAAAGCGGCAATATTACTCTTTTCAACCAGCAGAATGCCATCAGCGCCGACTGCACCCCGTCGCCTGCACCAGGAACGTGCCTTTTCGCTCCAATCTATCGAAAGGTTTTCTCTCCTGTTATCAATAACGATAAAATCGTTGCCATGACCGGACATCTTGGCAAAAAGAATAGTTTCGTTTTTATTATGGGATATATTCATAATTTTCGTATTATTTGAGTAGGGAAGTATAATCGAAGAACTTAAGTGTCATTTCAATGTATAAGCTGACATCCTTTATCATGTAAATTCGTCAATATCAACTTCGATGCACTCGTAAAAAGTCCACGCCGTGTCATTCTGAGGAGCGTAGCGACGAAGAATCTCAATGATATCAGATTCTTCGCTATCGCTCAGAATGACAAAAGAGTGTTTTTCAGACTTTTTTACGAGTTCATCAACTTTCCACATTCCCATTTTTATAATTTTTCCGGCGTAAATGTCACCACATCATCAATGGTATCCGTACCAGTAAAAATCATTATCATCCGGTCTATTCCCAGTGCGATACCTGCTGAATCGGGCATATCATGAAGGGCATCTAAAAAGATTTGAGGCATTGGGTATGTTGTTTGACCTAGTTCATGTCTGTGTGCTCTTTCTTCCGTAAAACGTGCTCTTTGTTCATCAACATCCGTTAGTTCAGAAAAAGCATTGGCCAGCTCAAGACCTCCCATATAAATTTCAAACCGTTCAGCCACTGTTGGATCATCTTTTTTAGACCTGGCCAGGGCCCCCAACGATACTGGATAATCATACAGGAACACAGGCTTTTCGCACACAAGATGTGGCTCAATATGACAAGCCACCATCTCATCGAAACGATTATCTTCCATGGCCTTCTCAAGAGATAAAGGAGAATAACATTCAAAAGCATCCCTGACGGATATTTTGATCCATGGTTTTCTCAGATCGATCTTCATGTCACGATAGCGGATGATTTCGCCCATGCCGAGATAATGAGATATAAAGAGAAACAGGTCTTCACATTCATTCATTATTTCCCAATAATCAATGCCGGTTTTATACCACTCCAGAATGGTAAATTCGGGAAGATGATGTTTCCCTCTTTCTTTATCACGAAAACATTTTGTGATTTGAAATATTTTTGAATATCCCGCCGCAAGCAAACGCTTCATACAAAGCTCCGGCGAGGTATGAAGAAACCAGCCATCTGATGGCACGGCATCGATGTAGGTTTCCGGCGCAGGGGCAGGAATTCTTATTGGAGTTTCGACTTCAAGATAATCTCTATCAATAAAAAATTGACGGATACCACGGATTATCATAGCGCGAATGAGAAGGTTATCTTTATTCCGCGCAGAATCTCTGTCTTTAATTTTTGACACGGGTGACATAATCGCCGGTACGTGTATCAATCCTTATCTTTTCTCCTTCTTCAACAAAGGGGGGGGCAAGGAGCTGATAACCGGTTTCCACAGTGACCGGTTTGGAATTTCCTGCCGCAGTATCCCCTTTGACCCAAGGATCGGCCCTGGTCACAGTTAATTCCACGAAATTTGGAAGCGTAATTCCAAGGGGTGTATCTCCAAAAAAGAGGATTTCCACCTCCAGGCTGTCAATAAGGAAATTTTTTGCATCGCCTAACTGCTCTTCCGTCAGATATACCTGCTCATAGGTCTCAAGATCCATAAAGCAGTATTTATTACCCTCCGGATACAGATACTGCATTTTCTTTTCCTGAAGATCGGCTGTCTGAAAGGTATCCACCGAACGGAAAGTTCGCTCGAACTGATTTCCGTTGATCATGTTCCTTAGTTTGCATCGATAAAGAGACTGCCCCTTGCCCGGCTTTACAAACTGAAATTCCGTAATTACATAAGGATCACCGTCAATCTGAATTTTCAAATTTTTCCTCAAGTCACTGGCGTTGTACATAATTAAATTGCTCCTGTAATTTTCTAAAAAACAGAAATAAGAAGTCAGTGGCCAGAATAAAGAGATTGCATATGAAATTATTCCTGTTTCATTTTTCTAGGCCCGTTGTAATGCCGTTACTTTTAGACGATTTGCCCCGTTATGTCAAAAGAATGTTATAAACATTGATGACTCTGTTGATTTATGAGGATTTTCGTTCAAGATCAAGCCTGCCTGTGCGTTGCCTGTCTGCTCTTGCCTGTGCCGCCTGCACGGCAGACAGGTGCGGACACGCACAGGCAGGCAAGAACTTTACAATTAAGCGCCTAACCTGAATCAGAGCGCGAATTCCAATGACTTATTTATTTCCAGTCCCTTTATAAACGCCAAACAGGGAAGAAACAACATACTTTCTGATGTCTTCCAGAATCAGGTAAAGCGATGGTGTCAGCAACAATGTTATAAATGTTGCAAATAGTATTCCGTAACCCAAGCTCAGCGCCATCGGAATGAGAACCTTTGCCTGGAGAGATGTCTCGCTCATGATGGGAACGAGACCGAAAAATGTGGTCAATGATGTCAGAATGATCGGTCTGAAACGACGCTGCCCCGATTCCAGAACTGCCTGACGTACGGGCGCCCCTTCCCTTACCGCCCTGTTGATGAAATCTATCAGAATCAGCGAATCATTTACAACAACCCCGGCAAGGGCGACCATACCGAAAAGGCTCATTATGGATAGATTGTATCCCGTTAATATGTGCCCCCAGACGGCCCCCACAAAACCGAACGGAATTGCAAACATTACCAGTACGGGCTGGATATAACTTTTGAAAGGTATGGCCATCAACACATAAATTCCGAGAAGGGCAAGGGTAAAACCTGATTTCATACTGTCGATGGATTCCTTATTTCTTTCGGCTTCTCCTGCCAGTGACCATGATAATCCGGGATAGTCCCGTGTCAGCTGGGGCAGCAGACCCGCGCTCAGTTCATTCAGAATTTCTTCGGGACTGGCTTTTCCTGAAGTTGATGCCATAACATTGAATACCCGCTTCCGGTCACGGCGATGAATGACACTGTACCCTCTCCCCGGATTCAAAGCCGCTGCCCTCAGAAATGGGATCTCCCCTCCATTCGCGGTACGTATACGCATATCCTGCAAGATCCCTTTGTTCTTCCTGTCTTCCTCGGGATAACGTACCATAACCTTGACTTCATTGCGCCCCCGCTGGAAACGGAGCGCTTCCGCTCCGTAAAACGCGGATCGTACCTGACGGGCAAGATCTGTTTCTGTAATTCCCAGTGTTCTGGCCTCGGGTGTTATCTTAAAACGCAATTCCTGTTTACCTGCTTCATAATTGTCCGTAATGTCCTCAACACCCTTATATCCATACAGCGCTTTCTTGATCCGTTCCCCCGCTTTTTTTAATACGGTAAAATCGGTGTGGCTCAAACGGATATTGATGTTTTTTCCGAATGACCTGAGATCCGATTCGTAGGTCAGGGATTCAGCGCCGGGAATTTCTCCTATCTTCCTCCGCCATCGATCAGAAAATTCTTTTGTCGAAATCTTACGAATATCAGCAGCATGTAAATATACCAGTACCTGGCATATATTCCCCTGTGAGGAGGGTCCTCCATGCGATAATGTGCCGCCGATAATTGCGGAGATATTCCTCAGAACACTCTGTCCATCCTGACGTTTGGCATCGTACTCATCAACAAGCTTCCTTGCCTGTTTGACAATATATTTTTCGTAGTGTTTAATCTCTTCAACCGGTGTTCCGACCGGCATCTGCAGGGTGCACCTGGCAATATCACCCTCGAGATGCGGCATAAAACGGTATTTAACTATTCCGGACACGTACATTCCGGCCGTCACAATCGCTGCGGCGACGGAGACGGCAACCATCAGGTAGCGGTATTTTGTGGCAAGTTTCAACAGTGTAAAATAAGGTCCTTTTATAATGGAGTCAATTTTTCCCATGAGCATTAGCCGGAGTCTGGACTTTTCTTTTTCACTTTTTATTCTCAAAGCGCTCAAATGAGCGGGAAGTATGAAAAAGGCCTCTATGAGTGAAACTGTCAGGATGGCGATTATTACGGCGGGGATCATGTAAACAAATTTTCCCATTGTGCCCTTTACGAATAACAGAGGCATAAATGCCGCGATTGTGGTCAGGATGGAAAAGGTGACCGCCCCTGTTACTTCATGGGCGCCATCTATGGCAGCCCGGATGGGTGTCTTGCCCATAAGCCTGTGAGTGTAAATATTCTCACCGACAATGATGGCATCATCCACGACAATTCCTATGGCCATGATAAACGCAAAGAGAGACATCATATTTATAGACACATCTGTCACGGAGAGGAAACACAATGCACCCAGAAAGGAAACGGGAATGCCCATGGAAACCCAGAATGCCAGGCGAAATTCTAAAAAGAGGGAAAGGATAATCAGTACGAGGATCAACCCCATGTAGGAGTTTTTCATTAGCAGGTGTAAACGTTCTTTGAAGATTTCCGACATGTCGAACCATGTCATCATTTTAACCCCTTCCGGGAGCAGGTGCTGCTTCTCAGCCACATACTGCCTGACTGTCTTTGATATTTCCAGCGGTCCCTGGTCGCCTACACGGTAAACATTCAATATAACAGCGGGCTTACCGTCAAAAGTCGCGAAGGTATCCGTGTCTTTGAACCCGTCTTTTATCATGGCGATATCCCCAAGGCGAATTCTCGTTCCATCCGTCCGGGTCGAAACGATAATGCCGGCATATTCACGACCTGTATATTTTTTTGCCTTTCCGCGGAGCAGGATTTCACCACCCTGTGACTTGATAGTTCCCGCCGGGATGTCCTGAGATGCCTTTCGAATCGTGCTCGCGATTTGCTCCAGTGTCAGACCATAGCGCGTCAGTGTTTTTTCACTGATTTCGATGGAAATCTCGTAGGGACGGACACCAAAGAGCTCAACCTGTGAGATATCCGGAAAGGCAAGCAAATCTTCCCTTACCGCTTCAATGATTTCCCTCAGGCTTTTTTCCGGGATGTCGCCGTAAACGGCCACGGAAATGACCTGCATGCGACGGCTGATTTTTGAAACAACAGGTTTTTCAGCATCCCCGGGAAATGTTTCAATGCGGTCAACTTCGGATTTGATTTCCTGGAGTACGGCATCGACATCTTCTCCTTCAAGCAATTCAGCTACTACAGTGCCGGAACCTTCGGTGGCCGTTGAGGTAATTTCTTTTATCCCATCTACCGAGCTCAGTTTGTCTTCTATCTTAAGTATTATGCCTTCTTCAACATCTTCGGGTGTGGAACCCGGGTATGGAACGGTTACCTGTACCCTGTCCAGGGTGATATCAGGAAAGACTTCCCTTTTGATGTTCATTCCGAGAATCAGACCGCCAATAATAAACATAATCATGAGCAGGTTAGCAGCCACATGATTTTCAGCCATCCATGCAAGGGGCCCCTTATTCATGATCTGTCTCCTGGTATGTTGCATTCTCTTTCTCTAATGTACGCACTTTTATTCCTTCAACCGCTGCTGCGAGAGAGCTGGTGATTATTTCTTCGCCTTCATGCAGTCCCCTGGTCACCCACACCTCATTATCGCCTGACCATGCCCACTGAACCTGCTTGATATGCAGTGTATTGTTTTTGTCAACAGTCCATACTGTTTTGTTATCTCTTACGGCCGCAATTGGAACAGGAACCACATTCCGGATTGTCTTGCCGATAAAGGAAATGTCAACAAACATACCCAGCGCCAGATCGGGTCTCGATTTATTTTCGATTCTTTTGTACGGGTCTTTAATCACAGCGACTACCCGGACCATACGACCCGTAGGATTTACTTCTCCAAGACTGCGAGTTACAACCCCATCCCATGTGCAGGTATCGGATCCGACTTTCAGACTGATACGGGCTGGTGATCCCTTTCCGGTTTCACCTTTCCGGGGAATATTGAGCCAGGACAATCTGGACAGTTCGAGGGGAACCTCAACCTCAAGCGCATCTGTTTCGAAGAGGCTGCCCAGTGTTTCACCGGACCTGACATATTGACCCAGACCCACGGTTTCCGCTCTGATCATGCAATTAAAGGGGGTTGTCACCCTGGTTCTTTCCAGGTTTTTCATCGCCTGTTTCAGGGTTGCTTTTTTTGCTTCAGCGATTGCCTTTGCCCTTTCCAATTGGGGGCCATAGAGGACTAACGGGTTTGGAGGCAAAGTGCTGTTATTCCCACGTGCCTGCCACTTGTCCCATTGCAGGCGGGCCACGCGGGCGTCACTTTCAATTTTTGCCAGTTGGTACTCTGCATCCTTCAGCTCAGCCTTTATCTGTTTGACGGCTGTTTCATAATCAATCGTTTCAATTTTAAACAGGCAGTCTCCTTTCTGAAATACACTGCCTTCAACGAAACGGGGATTGACCCATACGATTTGACCGCTCACCTGAGGTACGATGTTTGCCACCCTCCTGGGGATTATGGTACCGTGTCCCTTTACGATTACCGTTTTATTTTCTGCTTTGACGGTAATAGTTTCTACGAGGGCGCCGCTGCTTTTGAATTGTATTCTGGCAGGCGGTTTCCTGTGGGCTATCATTATTCCGACCACGGCGAGGCTGATCGCTATAATTAAGAAAAACAATCCGATTTGTATAATCTTTCGTTTCATATTTCGACCTTTTTCACGTTTTATTCTTTTTCCAGACGTTCTTTCACCATTTTTTCCGACCATTTCCCGCCAAGCACACGGGCCAGTTCTATGCGGTTGCTGATCAGTTCCCTTCGGGTTGAAACCAGTTCTGTCTGTGAGCGATAATATGCCTGCTGTGCTGTTAATAAGGGGAGATAATCCATTATGCCCTGAACATATTGTTCGCGTGTGATTTCAAGAAGACCGGCAGAGGCCAGAACTGAATCTTCTTCCAATTTCAGCCTTGTCTCCACTTTTTTGTTTTTGACCAGGGCATCCTCAACTTCTTTAAATGCCGTTAAGACATCGCTTTTGTACTTGTAGATCAATTCTTCATATTGTGCCCTTTTGCTGCGGATTTCAGCTTTGCGCCGTCCCCCGTCAATCAAGGGTTGAACCAGATCACCAACGAAATTCCATAACAAATTGTCCGGCTTGATAAGTTCGGCAATTCTTGTGGAACCATATCCGATCTTCGCTGAGAGATTGAAAGAGGGAAAACGGTCGGCAACGGCGGCGCCAAGGCGCGCATCGGTTGCTCTCAGCCGTGCCATGGATGCCTGTATATCCGGCCGATTCTTTAAAAGTGTTGACGGCATGTCCACTGGAAGGGGTAATGGCGCCTGTGGTAGAGTATCAACTTTCCCGCTGATATTGATTTCAGGATACCGGCCAAGCAGCAGAGAGAGAGCATATTCAGCCAGTATGAGGCTTTCCTGCAGTTGCGGCCTCTGGGTAAGAGTACTGGCCAGACTTTGTTCGGCCTGATACACATCCCGTATGGAACTCAATCCCTGCAGATATCTGTTTTTCGTCACATCCAGTGATTGCTCATAGCTTTCTATGGTCTGTGAGAGCAGTTTTATGAGATGCTTTATTTCTATTATTTTAAAGTACAGGTCGGCAACTTCTGCAGACAAGGAGATATAAAGCGTCCGGATATCAGATTCAGTAGCCAGTAATTCCCAGATTGAAGCCCTTTCTCGCTCTTTTAATTTTCCCCAGAGGTCCAGTTCAAAGCTTCCAGCGGCGGCGAGCTGGAATTTGTTATTTCTGGTAGGGCCTGTGGAACTCTTCACTGTGGGTGTTTGTTCTCTTCCACCGGAAAAACTGAGATTTATTAAGGGCTTGCGTCCAGCATCGACGACAATACATTCTGCTTCAAATCTCCGCCAGCGGGCAAATGCCTGCTCTATGTCCAGATTGCTCTGAAACATTTCATCCATCAGATTGTTCAACTGCGGATCATTGAAATATTCCCACCATCTATCTACGGGAGGCGCAGTGTGCTCGAACTTGTTCTGAAAAGTATAGTCCGAACCGGGTAAATCTTTTTCAAGGGTAGATTTATGGACACTGCATCCGCAAAATATACCATTTAAGAGAAACAACAGGCAGGTAATAAATATTTGAAATGTGCCGGTGCTTTTCATATCCGTTTCCTTAAGGCGGCAAAACCGCAAGGACTGAGCAATGAAGGCTGACCCCTGATACCAACATCTACGCGAAAAACGCCTGTCTGCGTGCCTGCCTGTCTGCTGTGCAGGCGGCACAGGCAGGCAACTCACAGGCAGGTAGTTGTTGAGTGAGGGTAAAGACTCTAATATAACTGAGCGCCGTGTCCAAATTATTTTAAAATGTTGGCGCCGAAGTTGAAAAACTAATCTTTAGCAACCCTTATGTCAACCTAAATATAAACCACGGAGTTCCCGAGCCGGCAGAACATCTGGTAAAAATGAAATCGATTGACTTTCTTTTTTGCTTGAAAGATAATAATTTCCATGAGTGAGAATAAGGACAAGTCAAAGATTATTGATGTTTTTATCGATGTTGAAGCCCACAGGTTAACCGCTGATATTGTAAAGAAACATTCCACGAATCGAAACGATATAAGGGAAGTTGCATTAAAAGGACTGAACCTCGAATGGTGCAGGAATATTGTTGAACTTGGTTGTGGCTTTGGTTTTTTCACGGAGGCCCTGAAGGGAAAAGTCCATCCCGAAGCTGTTGTAACCGGGGTGGACGTTATCAGTGATTATAAGTCCCCGTTTCTTGAAGCTTGCAAAAAGGCGGGGGTAAAAGGTGTTTTCACATCTTCAGGCGCATCCGTTGTAAAAGATCTCGAAGAAAAATCGGTTGATCTTGTGATATGCAGTTATTCGTTGTACTTCTTTCCTGAGATCATACCTGACATATCAAGGATATTAAAGAAGAATGGCTTACTTGTTGCGACTGTTCATAACAAGGAGAATATGGGAGAACTTGTCCATGCTGCCAAAGATGTCCTTGCAGCTAATGGAATGTTACAAAAAAGCGTGAAACTTCCCATTGAAATTTTGATCAGCAGATTTTCTTCTGAAAGCGGTTATGAAACCTTATCATCCTGGTTTCAGGATATACGAACAAAAAACTATGTAAATACACTTATTTTCAAACCGGGGGATTTATATTTCCTGCTGGAGTACTTCAGCTTCAAACAGCCTCTTCTTCTTCTTTCCGGCACACATGCTGGATTGGGGCCGGCATTGAATCTGTTAAAAATACACCTTGAAAAACTGTTTACTCAAAGGCGGGGAAACTTTACCATTTCAAAGGATGATACGGTTTTTGTTTGTTCTAAACCTTTATACGGAAGAGGGACATAATGAAGAATAGAAAGAGAAAATTCTGTCCCTATTGCGGAAATAAGATAGCGCAACGATATGAGGAAGACATTCTCCGGGACTACTGCGGGGTCTGCAACATATTTTTTTATGATAATCCACTTCCTGTTGTTTCAACCATACTTGCAGAAGAGCGAAGGATTCTTCTCGTTAAAAGGGGTAATAAGCCTTACAAGGGAAAATGGTGTCTTCCCATGGGTTTTGCCGAAACCGATGAAAGTATTGAGGAAGCGGCATTAAGAGAACTCGAGGAGGAAACAGGAATAAAAGGGAAAATAACAAATCTTGTCGATGTAGATTCAGGCAATAATTATTTTTACGGGGATTTGATTTTCTTAACCTTCGAAGCTGTACAGATTGGCGGTAAGCTTTCACCCGGTAGTGACTCAGTTGCCGTAAAATATTTTCCCATAGAAAAGATTTCCCGTTTAGCATTCGATTCCAACATAAAGGCAATTAATACTTATAAAGAGAGCAAGTCTGATTACTGGGCAATTGTCGATTCTTTTTCGGCTGCCGTGAATGAAAGTCACGCCAGAAAAAAAAGGGATCTTATTTCTGACAGGCTTGTTGACATTATTCAAGAAAATGCGGTGGTAATTGTGCAAAACTGGCTTAAAGATATTGTTAAAAGCAGATCAACTCCCACGTATCGATCTTTTGACAGGAAAAAACTATCTGAAAGCACGTATAGCGTTTTGCTGCAATTTACTAAATGGGCGGGAGAATTTCATACGGATAAGGCTGCAAGGAGTATAAATGTGAAGAGTTACTTTATAAAATTCGGCAAAGAAAAGAGAAACGAAGGTTTTGAATTGCACGAGGTTTTCAGCGCTTTGAGCTTGACAAGGAAGTATATCTGGGAATTTGCGCTTTATCACGGTATCTCGTCGAAAAAACCTCTCGATATCTATATGGCCTTTGAATTTGACAGACGAATGATGATATTTTTTGATAGAGCAACATTTTATACAACATTGGGTTACATGGATCGAAAAAACTAAGGCGGCAAAGCCGGAAGGGCTGAGCAATGAGCAATGCAGATTGAGTGTTAAATGCTAAAAGGCCAGAAGAGGATTAAGGTTTGAGACTGATGCAGAAATTTGGCAAAGGGAGACGTTATGCAAGGATCCCCATTTGTCATGATGAATGATTGTGACCTTGATCTATTGCTGTTTTATATCGTTCATCCCGGGAGTAATCAGTCGGTTCCTTCAGCCATATTGATAATTTTCTGTTTAGTCTCTTGATTATCGAATGTTTTCCTGATGGCGGCTGACAGGGCATCATTAATTATTTCCTCAATCTTTTCTTCCGAGAAACGGAGATCTTCGATTGTAGGACTGCTCTCAACATTGACTTTAAACCGTGTTTTTGACTTCCGGACATCTGCAAAAACAACGGTGAGCTTGACGTTGGCAGTGTATTTTCTAACAGGCCATTTCTTGACGCAGTCAACTTTAAATTCATGAATATTTCCGCCTATCACTATATTCCCCCATTCTTTCTTAATCGTGTCATCCTGAAGATTCCATTCCGGTGTTTCTGTGGAAAGCTCATATCCTGTTTTACTGAGATAATCCTGAAAGGCATGTGTTACCGCATCGGAAGGCCTGCGGAATTTGGGCAAGATGAGAATTTCAGTGCCGTCGGGTTTTGTAACCTTACCAATCGTCGTTTTGTCATCCACTTGACGCAAATCGTTGAATTTCGAAACAGTAAAGACGAGTTCCCGGACCTTTTCATTCGATACCCGGACTGTATCCACAGGTTCATATTTTATATCGACACTGTAAAGACTTACTTCCGCACAGGAAGCAAGAAAAATTAAAAAACAGAAAGTGATTAGTAACAACGTAACCGTCAATAAGATGGAACACCTTTTTTCATAGCCGGATTTTACAGCGAGCTTTTTCATACTCAATTCCCCCTTCTGATTTTTAATAAGAAAACTAAGGAATCAAAAATAAATAAGTTATACAGATTGCGCCGGAATGTTGTTTGTTTCCAAGGCGTGTCGAAGCGCGCATAACGAGTTATGTAAGTTCTGACACAACACAGAAAACAAGCAAAAGGACAAGCAAGGTGTATGAGTTATTTATTCTTGCTGACTAACACGCAAAAAGCATAAAAGACAAGAGCGAAAAAAAATTTCTGAAATTCTCTCAGCTACCGGGTTTCGCAGAGCCGTCCGGTCTGAACTTAGGTAAAGTTACTAAATCCGTAACATCGTCAAAAAACACTTCCACCCGCATATCACACCGGATATCCTCATTTTTGCATTCCACCATATTACTTGTCATCAGAGGACCTTCATCCAATTTGACGGCTACCACATTATAAGGAATCTCATCAGAAAATGAAGGAAAATAGAGCTGATGGAAAAAAACCCATGACCATATTTTTCCTTTCCCGCTAAGCTTGATCCATTCGTGATTATGGGAGAGACATGCTGGACATACAGGGGTTGGGGGGAACCATATTTCTCCACAGTCAACACATTTTTGCATCCTCAGTTCGTGCTTTTTAAGAGCTGTCCAATAGGGCTTGTCGAAATCGTCCGGGGTCGGCAGTGGTTTAGTATATTGGGTCATCTCATGTTACCTCCTGAGAATATGTGATGAGCAAATAGGGGAACTGCAGATGTACTGTACTATCTCACAATCTTTCACTTGCCTGTCGCCACATTCGCCTCTTAACTGACGCACCGCCTCGGCGTGAAGCGCCCATCCCTGCATGTAGCTTTCCGAGCAGTGACCGCCACTGGTATTAACAGGGAGCTCCCCGCCAAGCTCAATTCTACCCCCTCTAATCCAGCGGCCGCTTTCTCCCTTGGGACAAAACCCATAGCCTTCCAGACTGAGCATAACTGTTGGAAGAAAATTATCATAGATTTGAGCGCAGTCAATTTCCCCGGGGCCAACACCTGCCATGGTGTAAACCTGATCAGCAACCAGTTTCATTGCGTTCCAGCCATAGTCTGGAGCGTGGTAGTACGGAGTGTGATTGGCTGCCTGACCCGTAGCCATGATATATACCGGCCGTTTTTTGCAGTCTTTTGCCCTTTCCGCGCTTGTGACGATAAGGCATACACCGCCATCGTTGATGAGGCAATAATCATAAATCCTGAGGGGGTAACAGATATATCTGGATTTCATGTATTGATCCATTGTTAAAGGCGTGCGCATAACCGCATTAAGGTTCATCGAAGCAAACTTTCTCTGAGATATCGCCAACACTCCCAGATCCTCCGCGGTAGTGCCATACTCATGCATATGCCTCTGCCACATAAGGGCAAGGCTTGCCCCGGGAGAAGTCATACCAAAAGGGGAATTGTAACTATCGATCATCTGGGGCTCACTACCATAAGTTGCCCCGGCTGACCAGCCGTCATTTCCGTATATGCAGGCCACAACATTTGCCATACCGGTATAGACGGCCATCGCCGCGTACTGAAGAGCAATGCCTGACATTCTGCCTTCTGCCTCAAGAACATTGGTCAGCCTTGGGTTTTTTATGCCTGCCATAACACACATCTTACTGTAAGATGGAATACGGCTCATTATTACGCCATCTATATCCTCTTTATGCAACCCGGAATCTTCGAGAGCGTTTTCAAAAGCCTCCAGACCAAGAGTGTAAGCATTTCTTCGCGGGTCCCGTTTTTTATATAGAGCCCCGAACGGAGTGTTCCCCACACCTGCTATTGCAGTTTTGTCTCTAATATCTCTCAGTTTCATGATCAGAGCCTCCTTCTCCCGTCATCAATACCCTGAATTCGTTATGCTTCAATTGCAGCAAAAAGCCCTGATTGATGGCCATGTCCAAAAGCTTTTCTATTATTTCCGGCATCTTTTGTTTTGTCATTCTCCCCAAGTTGTCCTTTGTCTGTATGCATGCTCAGATTATGATTTCAATTAATTAAGAAAACCTCATATTACATAACTGTCTATAACGGCAAGCAATTTTTAAACGATTTAATGAATTGATGGCTTTGTAAAAAGCGCCACTATGCCGTTTTACTGCATCATAACAGAAAGTAACTTGCGCCTTTAGCAAATTTGTTCTTTTATTGCTTTGGCGCATCGGGCCTGCCTGTGCGTGTCCGCACCTGTCTGCCGTGCAGGCGGCACAGTCAGGCGCAGACAGGCAATAAAGACCGATACGACTTTGATGCTCCGTGCTCGTTTGAAAGCCTGGTCAGAAGGTCCAGTGGCTGTAATATTGGTGACATAGATCCCGTTTGAAAGTTTACAAATCTGC
>Ga0164318_10003844_pt1 | contig 14307 bp, 16 predicted proteins | sample GuaBasSedimGuay9_FD_113734 | JGI IMG/M metagenome (GOLD analysis project Ga0164318, IMG submission 113734) | Subseafloor sediment microbial communities from Guaymas Basin, Gulf of California, Mexico - Guay9, Core 4571-4, 0-3 cm | ecosystem: Environmental > Aquatic > Marine > Hydrothermal vents...
ATTCATTTACTGCAGTGTTGCAAAGCCGAAGAGGACCCCACAGAAACCGGCAGCCAGTGAATACGACTTAACGGGAATGAGGTTATGAAAAGCCTTAAAGAACGAATCCTTGACTCAGCCCAGCAGGATCTGGAAGAGATTGAAACAGCCCTCGTTGAAAATCTCAAGCCTTATCTTCCTCTCGTTTCTCATATAGCCAGATACATTATGTTCAGTGGAGGGAAAAGGATACGTCCCCTTCTTACAGTCCTCTCGGCACGATTGTGCGGCTATGAGGGAGATTATGATAAGACACTGTCGGTTGTCTTTGAATATCTCCATGCTGCTACCCTGCTCCATGATGATATAGTCGACAGTGCCGAAATTCGACGGGGAAATCCAGTTGCCCATTTGATCTGGGGGAGTCCAGCCACTGTCTTGGTAGGAGATTTCCTGTTTGCCTGTTCCTCTACTATTGTCACACACACCGGTCATATTGCTATCATTGACACCCTTGCCCGCACCCATGCCGAGATGTCTCAAGGTGAGATCGAAGAGCTTCTGCATACGAAAGACGCGACCATGGAGGAAGGGCAATACATGGAAATAATCAAGCGCAAAACCGCCTGGTTGATGCGAGCAGCGTGTCAGGCTGGGGCCCTCCTTGCGGGGGCACCTGAGCACGAGGTGGAGGCGCTGGCTCAATATGGATATAACCTGGGAGTCGCTTTCCAGTTAGTTGACGACCTGCTTGATTATACGGCAGACCGCCATGTGCTCGGCAAAGCTACGGGAGGAGATTTGAGAGAGGGAAAATTAACACTCCCTCTAATACATGCACTGAGTCGCGCCTCGACCAAAGACCGCAGTTACATGGAGACCATCATTCAGCACGAAGAGATCGACGAAAAAGATGTCGATAATATCTCAAAGCTTATTAGCAAGTACGGCGGGTTCACATATACCAGGAGGCGCGCTGAAGAATACATTAATAATGCAAAGAGCTATCTTGAAGTTTTTGATTCTTCGGAAGCCCGCTGCCTCCTTGAAGACCTGGCCAATTATGTACTGGAGCGTAATATGTGAAGGGACGTGTAGCTACTCAGGTCTTCAGGTTCAAGGTTAGCTGTTAGCTATTTGCGTGCGCCATTAGCTTTGTTAATTGTGGCCTTGTCCTGCCTACGATGCACTGCCTACGGACTTTGCTTTGCTCATTCTTGATTTTCTGTTGATGCAACCAGCTTCTTGATATCTTCCGTTCTATCTTTGTGAACAATCAGACTCCTGTTTCCGGCTCGTACAATCACCAGGTCTTTGATCCCGATGAGCATGACTGTTTCGCTGGGGTCTTGACAGAATATCAGGTTATCCGTTGCATCCAGGGTTATAGTCCTGCCCCGGCACCAGTTCCCGGCTCTATCGCGGGGCAGATGGTCTCTTAATGCCAGCCATCCTCCAACATCGCTCCAGGAGAATTTGGAGGCGACACAACGAATATTCGATGCTTTTTCCATCACCGCAAAGTCAATCGAAATTGGATTGAGCCGTCGAAAGGCAGCGCTGATAGCGTCATCCCACTCGGCAGTCCGATCAAGGGCTGCCACCCGCGATAGCTCTTTAAAGTGGGCCGGAAGGTGTCTCTGAATCTGTTTCAGGATAGCATCCGTAGCCCAGACAAACATACCGGAGTTCCAGTAATATTTTTGGGATTTCACATAGCGCAGTGCAGTTTCGAAATCCGGTTTTTCCTTGAAACTAAGCAACTCGAAATGTTCGACACCATTGTCGTCGGCAACTTTTCTGCCGACTTCTAAGTAGCCATAGCCGGTAGCCGGAAAATCCGGGGGGATCCCAAAGGTGTAAAGGACATCCTTTTTACGAGCCACGGCAACCGCCGAGAGGACTGCTTGCCGAAATACCTCTGCTGGTTCAATAAGGTGATCTGCGGTGAGCATTATCATGACCGGGTTTCCAAAACGTTTGCGGCACAGGGCTGCTGCAAGAGACACAGCGGCAGCGGTATCGCATCTTACGGGCTCTCCGATGATATTTTCTACTGGAAGCCGAGGAAGTTGTTTTTTTACGGTTTCAACGTGTGCTACGTTAGTTAATACAAGAACCCGCTCAGGGGGAACAAGCTTACAGGCTCGATGAAAACTCAACTGCAACAGTGTTGAGTCGCCGAACAAATCAAGAAACTGTTTAGGAATTTTGCTGGTACTAAGCGGCCAAAACCTAGTTCCCACGCCCCCAGCCATAATAACGGCGACCATGTCCGGGCTTTTCTTCTTCATATTCAATCTTGTGGTAAGCCCCTTTCTTTTTCCTGTCGTAACACTTTAGCTCTTTAAAAAAACAGACATACGGGACGGACAGGCCATCCGCAATAATATTTTCAAAAATCTAAACTGATACTTCCTGTCTATAAAACGCCAAACTATATCCGGCCGAAGTCGTCTTCGAGACGCTCGATATCATCCTCGCCAAAGTAGTCGCCCGTTTGAACTTCAATGAATGCCATATCCTCGCTGCCGGGGTTCATGATACGATGGGCGGCCCCCACTGGAATGTCTACCGATTGCCCGGTGTTGAGGTGAAGTTGCTGATCGTTAAGTGTGACAACTGCCTCACCCTTTATCACATACCAGTGCTCTGACCGATGATGGTGCCGCTGAAGGCTCAAACGCTTGCCGGGATAGACAACAATCCGCTTCACCTTATGGTCCGGTTTATCAGAAAGAACCTCATAGTAACCCCACGGACGATGGCTTCCCATGTTATTCAGAGTCATAAGCATGTCCTTTCTTGCTGTTTACATAGGCCAAGATCATAAAATTTGTCCTACTCCGATAATTATCAAAGGCACGCATTTCAGATAACGTTTCGAGTGTCTCTGAAGTCTTGCGAAGCAGGATTTAGGCGTAGGTGCGAAGCACCGAAGCCAGATACGCTCTGTTAAGCGACGCGCCATAGTTCATAGTAGCTTTTTCTCTTTTAGATGTCGAGTTATCGTCTCTACAAACTTCCTTCCACTTTCAAGTATTTCTTCAGCCTCTCGCTTGGCTATCACGAATGTGTATTCGTAATCTCCTATCTGCCTTTTCTCAAACGCTTTATTTAGTTCTTTCCCCATTTCTTTTGGGAAAATGCCTGTTTTGACAAATTGTTCTCCGAAACCGGAAATTACACCTTTATGAGATGAAAACGATAGGTTCTTTGTGAGCAGCATGGCTTGTGCAGAATAGAACATGGCGTAGTATGTCCTTGAAACTGAGGATTCATAGTCACTTTCTTCAAGGAGTATTTCAGCACTTTTGAGATACCTCTTTGCCCTTTCGATTAGGGAGCTTACTTCTTTCATGCAGGCACTCCTTCTCTTCGCACATTTATGAGCAACGGGCTGTTAATTGTGGAATAGTCTTTCTCAGAGACAGGATAAATTGATATTAACACTCCATGCTTTAGATTGATCTCTGTGATTACATCTATCATCCTATCAATTTCTTTTCCGGGAATGACTTTTCCTTCAAGAACAATAAGCACATCTATGTCTGAATCTTCAGTAGCATCTCCTCTCGCCCAAGAGCCATAGAGGATAATACCCTTCAACCTCTTTTCATACAAATTTTCAAGTTCCTCTCTAAATTCCTTGAGTATATTGCTTATTCTCATTTCTTCTCTTTTAATTTGATGGACGCTCCCATCGCTCTTGCCCGGTGTTGCATCAAAGTTTTCTTCCGCGACTTACACCGCTCTTTGGGAAAAAACTTGCAAATAATCAGTCTTCTGGACTGACAGTCACGCCCTGTGCGTTAAATGAAACCGGCCTGGAAGAGTCTCCTGCCAGATACAGGGTTTGAGTTGGAAAAGCGAAATCGATGCCCTCTTCGTTAAAGCGACGAAAAACCTCTTTGTTGAATCTTTCCGTAAAAGCCAGATAGTCCCAGTAGTTTGGAGGATGATACCAGTAAATCGCCATGATGTTTAATGAATAGGCATTCAGATCATTAAAATAGACCCTGGGCGGATAGTCCTTATGCATTCCCTCATGGTTATCTAACAGCTCTTTTACAATTTCAAGGGCCCGATCAATTTTCTCGGGGGGCGTGTCATAGGTAATGGTTATATTGGCGACTCGCCTAATATAGGGGCGTTTTCCGATGTTTTGAATGGTCTTGTTGGCAAGCTCTCCGTTCGGAATGGTGACAAGATGTCCTTCCAAAGTCCTGATTTTTGTTGAGCGGAATCCCACATCTTCGACCGGCCCGTCATGGCCGTCAATAACAATTCGATCACCCAATTCGAAAGGTTTGTCGACAAACAGAACGACAGAGCCAAAGAAATTCTTGATCGTGTCCTGGGCTGCCAAGGCAACAGCTAAACCACCTATTCCGAGTCCTGCGATGACAGAAGTGATAGGTTTATTACTTAGTATTTGGACAACCTGAACTAGCGCCAGGATGACCACGGTCACGCGAAGGCTTTTTCGCACGACGGGTACGAGCATGTTATCAAGTTTACTCTCTGTTTTTTCAGCCATCCCGGCAAACCAGGTGCCCGGAACGTCTGCGAGCCAGAAAAGCATATAGCTTACACCGATGGTCAAAAGGACGGCGCTCAACGTGTCGGACACTTCCGCTACCTTGTCTTTCATCTCCAGGATCGTGAGACCAAGCACAATCCCGGCTGCTGCCGAAAGCAAAACCACGCCCTTGGCAACAGCAGTCAAGGTAGTAGCCATAACGGATCTTTGCCGTTTTTCTAAATTTATTGCAGACTTTTGCAAAATGTATTTTACAATTCTTCCCACAACAAAGGCAGCAAGGATGATCCCGAATAGCGCGACAATACGCCATAGCTTGTTTCCAAATACTTCAACTTCAACTATTGCATGAAAGATGTCCATGGGTTACCTCACGGCGAAATTCTAAGGCAAAAACAACCACCGCTATGAAAGCTCATGTATAACAATACCCGGCAACCGGCAATCTGTAATTGTACTTGTACCCCAACTTTTTCAATATTGTCAATGTCCAGAACAAAAACCTTGATGTTAACGCGTTTTAAGCATTTAAGAATTTGTTTGCTGCCGGCAGCATCCTTCCACAACCTTCTAAACACAACTCTCTCCAAATACCACACAGAGCGGGCTTTCTCTTCCCTTGACACACAAAGTCAACCCCACTATACTCCGACCGATGGAAAGCGAGTGTTGATCCGGCATCCTAAAGGCAACGACCTTGCCACTGGGAAGTCTTTCTTGACGTTGCATTTCTTTCCTCCATTGTTGTCGAGCTTGCTTCAGCGGGACAAATAAAGAGTGGAAGGTTCTCTTTACGTCTTTCTCATCGCTTTTGCCGTTGATCTGCTTGCGAAGATGCCGTTGCTAACGGCAAGACCGAATTTGCCCACTCAAGATCCGTACGCAAAGGGGGATTCAGGGCATAAGCGCACCCTGGCTTGCCCTTTCAATGCTATCTGAATGGGGGGTAGCCAAGTCTTTACTGCTTCGGGCGTATTGATTTATTGAATAGCTCTGTGGTGCTCGCCCCGTTATTAAAAGAAGATTAAAAGAAGGTAACAGTTTAGCTCTTTTAAAAAACAGACATACGGAGCGGACAGGCCATCCGATTGGAGACTGGCTCACTGTCTGAGAGCATTACTGAGCGTTGAGAAAAAACAGTATCCTAGATATTCACCCTTGACGATAACTGATATTGTGAGCGAATGGATGTTATTTGAACTTCTAAGCGCTGTTTTTTCTTTACGCTCAGTTAGGCTCGAGTTTGAGACGTTCTCCAATCGGATGGCCTGTCCGCAACAATATTTTCAAAAAGCTAAACTGATACAAAAGAAGATAGGGGGGCATAATTCAACATAGTCCACAACGTCCCCTGGGAGAGACAGATCAATAAGCACTTTTAAATCCGGATTTATTGCCATCGTAGGTGCACCCAATGTGGGTAAGTCCACATTGTTGAACCAGATACTCGGGCAGAAGATCGCGATTACCTCGGAAAAACCACAGACCACCCGCACTCGCATCCTTGGTGTGGCACATCTGCCACAAGCCCAGTTGATATTTCTTGATACTCCCGGTATTCATCGCGCAAGGGGGCCGTTGAATATGCGCATGGTAGAAACGGCGTTAAAGGTCCTGTCCGACGTGGACGTAGTTGTCTTTATTGCAGATGCAGCCTCACCTGATGAGACATCAGATGAAATCATCATTGAGTCTTTAAAAAAGAAAGAGCTGCCCGTCATTCTTGCCATCAACAAGGTCGACCTGGTGGAAAAGAGAAAGCTCCTTCCTCTGATCGATCACTGGGATAAGGCCTACCCTTTTAAGGCGATTGTGCCGATCTCGGCTCTGCATGGGATCCAGACCGATAAACTTCTCGAAGAAATGGTTAACCTGCTTCCCGAAGGTCCAAAGTATTTTCCGGGCGAAGAGATTACCGATCTCCCGGAACGTTTCATCGCAGCCGAGATAATTCGCGAAACGGTCTTTCGGCTGACATCGCAGGAGATTCCTTATGCCGTGGCGGTCACGGTTGATTCATTTAAGGAGGACACGGGGAAAAACCTGATCAGGATCGAGGCCGTCATTCATGTCGAACGTGAAAGCCAAAAGCCGATTATCATCGGCAAGAAAGGAAGAATGCTCAAAGAGATCGGTAAACAGGCAAGGATGGACATACAAACGATGGTGGGCTGCAAGGTCTTCCTAAAGTTGTGGGTCAGGGTTCAGAAAAACTGGACACGTGATCAAAAGGCCATCAGGGAATTTGGATATTGACATGATCCTGTCGTTTCACCCGAATATTGTTGCTGATAAAAACAGGCTTTGTGCAGGCAGGCCTCCAGATAGTGATGATCTTGCCGCCATTTGCATGGCAAAGGCTGTCATCCTCCCTCAAGGGGCAAGCGAGACCCTGTACAGGATGTGCCGCAAGCATTGCCCCAATGTATTTCCGAACTATGATGTCCGGTATGATTTTCCGGGCAAGCTCGGCCAGACCAGGTTATTTGAAGGCAGAGGTGCCCGGTTTCCAAGGACGTATTGTTTTCAGACGGTTTCTTCATACTACAACCATCTGGGGAAAGATGCAGATATTTCCCCTTTGGGTTTTCCATGCGTCTTTAAGTTCGACCGGGGTGGTGAGGGGGAAGGGGTCTTTTTGCTAAAAGAGGCAGCCGCTTTAAGAAAAGCCTTAGAAAAGGCAAAAGTCGGAGAAAAAAGCGGGCAGAAGGGTTTTTTACTCCAGCAATACATTCCTTCGGGTGGCCGCAGCCTACGTGTGGTAGTGATCGGGGATCAACTTTATAGCTACTGGCGGCGGCGGGGAGACAGATCCGAATTTCTTGCTAATCTCAAAGCCGGAGGGGCGATTGACCATGAGTCGGATCCAGGATTGCAGCAAGCAGGCAGGGCCGCCGTCAAGGATTTTTGCTCAAAGACGGGGATTAATCTCGCCGGATTTGATCTCATCTTTTCAGAGAGCGAAAAAATGCCAGAGCCTTATTTTCTTGAGATCAACTATTTTTTTGGCAGGCGGGGCCTTGGAGGCTCACATGCCTATTACGAATTGCTGAGCAGCGCGATAAGTAAGTGGCTCGAACGGATCGGGTTAAGCCTTTGAACCTTTCGGCTGAAAACGTTTCGGCATGTTGGTTCTTCGACTTCTTGTCAAGGCACCGGGGTGTGCTGAACGCCGAGATGGCGCCTTTTTCCGCACCGGGTGATAAGACCTCGCCCGGTCTTCTTCATACAGGCTGTCATCGGCCCACTCCACTTTTATCTTTTCTCCGATAAACTTTTCTACAGCCTCCAGATAGTAAACATAGGTTTCACAGGCAAGCGTAATGGCCCTTCCGGGCTTGCCTGCCCGACCGGGGGTGGCCCGTTTGCGAAATTCGGATGAAAAGAGCTAAAGTGCTACAGAATCTCTTTATCTCATTCCCTAAAACGTGTTATAAAGGGCCAACGGTTCGTAAACTGGTCAGTTCATAAAAATGGTTATGCCCGAGTTTGAAACAGATGATATTGCAATCCGCAGGGAGAAGGAAAAGGCCAGGGAATTGCGGCGATCGCAATGGTGGAAGCGAAAGCTGGCCAGGGGACGATGCTATTACTGTGGCAGGTCTTTTCCCCCGGGGGAGCTCACGATGGATCACATTGTCCCTCTGGCGAGGGGGGGCAAGTCAACAAAAGGAAACGTCGTGACCGCATGCAAAGAATGCAACACCAAGAAAAAATCGATGCTCCCTATTGAATGGGAAGAATACTCGCTGTCTCTTGGAAAAGATAGTGACAAATAACGTAAAATGCGCTGCGAAGTCGCAAGCGGAGCGAGCGATTTCCGCAGAATTACAACGTGACGCAATTGATTTCAACGTTTCAACCTGACGCAACCGCTCCTTTCAAGATCATGTCCGGAGATTGCAGTCGCTTCGGCCCGGCTTCTCAACACCTTCGTAATCTTGATTTCCCCTATCTTTTGGCCTGGAATCAGGTAAATCCCACTTCCCGTTCCTCTGAGCGGCTCCCCTGCTCCAAAGACTTCCAGGATATCTCCTTCAGCAAGGCCTACATCTTTGCCGGCGGCCAGTGTAAATGTATCGTCCGAAACAGCGCAGATGTAACCCTTCCAGGGTTCATTGCCTAAGCGTCTGGAAATATTCTTCCTGATATCAGGAATCATTTTGGCAAGAAGGCGGTTTGCAACTCCCTTTTCGTATCTGTTTCCTTTCTTGATGCCTTGCCACTCTTCTTCAGAAACTTCTACTGTGCGCTGGAACATTTGATTGTACAGTATCGTTGCAGTTTCCACATCATAGGCTACAATGCGCATTGAAAGTCTTGCCAGAAAGCACGTGTGCCTGAATCCCCAAATGCCCCGTTTCTCCGTAACTCCCTGTATTCCCTCGATGCTTTGCTCGAGCACCGCATTAATGCCGTATTTTTTGCCCACCTTAGCCAGGGCCAAGGTATCGATCTGGCCGGAAGAAGAGCGAGGTACCTGCTCCATGGCCTTCCGCAGATTGCGGGAATCTACCAGAACCAAGCCATTGCCGTAAGCCTTGAGAGAACTCTTCAGCTGGATGCTGGCAGCATTTGCAAATTCCGTGCCTCCATAGCCTGATCTGTTTATGGTGCCGAGAAATGCGACTTTTTTCTTTAGAGCCCGCCCTTTACCCATTATGTCATAGGAAATCTTTTTGGTAGTGGCACAGCCTGAAGCCATCAGACACGCAAGCAAGCAAACAGTAAGAAAAATAGCGCCTTCCCTTCGTATAATCTTCATCCGTTTCATCCCTTGTATTCCGCGCGTACAATGGTGGTGATACCGCCTCTCGGCGTATAGGTTCCTGTTACTTCCATGAATCTGGGGCTCAGTGCAGAGACAAGGTGCTCCAGGATACGATTGACAACGTGTTCATAGAAGATACCGACATTTCGATATTGAAGCAAATAATACTTCAGGGATTTCAATTCCAGAATCTTTTCACCTGGAATGTAGCGAATTGTAATGGTGCCGAAATCAGGAAGCCCTGAAATGGGGCACACAGAGGTAAATTCAGGCTGATCAATCTTTATTTCGACATCCCTCTTTCTGTGATAGGCATAGTCAAGTACCTTAATAACGGTAGGGTCCACCGTATCAGGGCTTTTAATATCAGCCAGGAGTTTTTTCTGCATATCCGGTATATCCATCGCTGCTCCTTTGTCGGGTCAACGCGTAAAATAGAGGGGTATCTAACAGGGCAATCAAGACCTTTACCAAATACTGGCTAACAATCATCTTTCCAAGATGGGGAACTGTGCCCCAGAAGGCAAGCGTAATAAATATCGTAGTATCTACAAACTGACTGGCGATAGTAGAAAGATTATTTCGAAGCCATTTGTGGCGCCGGTTGGTCAGATCTTTCAAAAAATGAAAGGCCCAAACGTCATGTTTTTGAGAACACAGATAAGCAAACAGAGAAGCGGCCACAATGCGGCGGTTAGGTCCTAAGAGTATCTCATAGGCTGACTGTTGCTTTGCCATGAAGGAAGCCGGCGGAAGAAGCATCCCGGCATAGATGATTACCATGGCAAAAATGGAGGCAAGAAACCCATACCATACGGTTCGATTTCCCTCGTCTTTTCCGTACAGTTCGCCGATGATATCGGTGAAAAGAAACGTAAACGGATAAATGATAACAGCGGCAGGCAGCTCCAGTTTCCAGAGCACGATGACTTTGGCCGCAATAATGTTTGAAACAAGCAATCCTGAAACAAACAGAGATTGAAGAACCGCAAGCTTATTCAGTTTCACAAGTGGCATTTCTTGCAACATAGTTTGTTGTAACAATTTAATGTCTCAGAATTCTACAACCTATTGACATCACAGATATTTAATAGCCCTATTGCAAACTCGCTCAGGGAATAATGGAATGATGGAACAGTGGAATGATGTACAAGAAAAAAGAGGTTCCGACGCAGAGCATCGGAACCAGGATAAAATCCTCTCGAACTCAATCTTCCACCCTTCCACCATTCCAGTATTCAAATTGTGAGCGAAGCGAAGTAAATTCGGTTTTTGAAAACATCACTGCATGGGGGCACTCCGACTGCAGTGCGTCTCAAACTCGAATGCCTGCCCGCGTGCAGGCAGGTAACTGCGTCGAAAGAAAGACGGTATCAGGTCCCAGGTGTCAGAAAAGTGAACATTTAAACATGAAACCTCAGTGATGGCCTGTCCGCTTCTTGTGTCTGTTGTTTAAAAGAGCTAAAGTGTTACCAAAAATCTAAACTGATACGCGTAAAAATATTTTCTTGACATGTTGGCGGATGAATAATAATTTCTATAGGGTTTAACCCGATGTTGCAAAAAATCCTGGCGCAGTTTCAGGAAATAGCTGTCGAGAAAATCTGACCAATGTTTGAGAACCTGACCGAAAAACTTAACACTGCTTTCAAAAAGCTTAAAGGCCACGGCACGCTGACAGAGAAAAACATTGAAGCCGGACTGAAAGACATACGTATAGCCCTCCTTGAGGCCGATGTCCACTATAAGGTCGTAAAACAGCTCATTTCTGCCATTAGGCAGAGAGCCATCGGCCAGGAGGTCATGCGTAGTTTGACACCAGGACAGCAGGTTGTCAAGATTGTTAATGAAGAACTGGCTCGGCTGATGGGTAGCAGCCACGAGAAGCTGCATCTGACAGGGCACCCCGCTGTGGTCATGCTCGTAGGGCTTCAGGGTTCGGGCAAGACGACTACGGCTGCCAAGTTAGCCAAGCTGTTGGTAACCGAGCACCGGAAACCTTACTTGGTTCCTGCCGACCCCTACCGCCCTGCAGCCATTGACCAATTGAAGACCCTCGGAGACAGAATAGGAGCTGGAGTATTCCCTGCCAGTTCGCAGATGGATCCTGTCCAAATTTGCAGCGAAGCCCTCGGCAGAGCCTGTCAGGAGGGGTTTGACACACTTTTGATTGATACAGCAGGACGTCTTCACATTAACGAGCCTCTCATGGAAGAGCTTCAGCGGATAAAAAAGGGTGTGCACCCTTCTGAAATTCTCCTTGTGGCGGATGCCATGACCGGGCAGGATGCCGTCAACATTGGCAAAGCCTTTAATGACGCCCTGGATATCAGCGGGATTATTCTCACTAAGATGGAGGGTGACGCCAGGGGTGGAGCGGCCATTTCCATACGGGCAGTTACATCGAAACCAATCAAGTTTGTGGGAGTGGGTGAAAAATTAGATGCGATCGAACCATTTCATCCAGAGCGTATGGCCTCAAGGATCCTGGGCATGGGGGATATACTCTCACTTATTGAGAAGGCTCAGAAAACTGTTGATGAAAATAAGGCTCGCGAGCTGGAAAAAAGACTTCGGGAAAGTCAATTCACTCTGGAAGACTTTCGTGATCAAATGATCCAGATTAGAAAGATGGGTTCCCTCGAAGACCTTTTAGCCATGATTCCGGGCATGGGCAAACTCAAGAAGTTGAAACAGTTCAAAGTGGACGACAGCAAGCTGGTGCGCATTACAGCGATTATTGATTCCATGACCGTCGAAGAGCGGCGAAACCAAAATATTATGAATGCCAGCCGACGTAAGCGTGTCGCTAAGGGCAGCGGCACTACTGTGCAGGAAGTAAATCAACTCCTGAAAAACTATAGCCAGGTTCAAAAGATGCTCAAGAAACTAAATAAACGCAGCTTTCGCGCTTTCCGCGCCGGTATGCTGCCGTTTTAAGGAGGGATAGCAATTAGATGGGTGTAAAAATTAGACTGGCCAGATATGGAACAAAGAAAAAACCTTTTTATCGGCTCGTAGCGGCCCCAAGCAGAGCGCCTCGGGATGGAAAATTCCTCGAACTCCTCGGCACTTATGATCCTCTTAAAGAGCCTGCGGCTGTCAACTTGAAGCACGATCGGATTAAATCATGGATTGAAAAAGGTGCTTTGCCGACTGCGACCGTCAAGAGTCTGCTAAGAAGAGAGGGTTATTTTTCTAAAACCACCAGTGCCTAAGATGGTCTCTGGGAAAAAGGTTGTTTTTCTGGACCTTGGTTTTCCCCATAAATAGGAGGTCAGAAAATGAAGGATCTGATCAAGTACATTGCTCAAGCGCTTGTGGATCATCCCGAAGAAGTAGAGGTTTCTGAAGTTGAAGGCGAACAGACCTCAGTCTTAGAACTGAAAGTGGCAAAAGATGACCTCGGAAAAATCATCGGGAAGCAGGGCCGGACAGCACGTGCTATCCGGACCATTTTGAGCGCTGCTTCTGCCAAGATCAAGAAAAGGGCTGTCCTGGAAATCATCGAGTAATGCATGAGGATGCCCTCCTTCCTATCGGCAAAGTTGTGCGAACCCACGGTACAAAAGGTTACCTCAAGGTCTTTTCCTATGCAGAATCACCAGCTTTTTTTGCCCCTGGCAAAAAGCTGACCCTCACCCGGCAAGGGAAACCGGTTCAATCGTTTGAAATAGAATCGAGCAGTCCACAGAAGCGATATATCCTGCTTGCCCTGAAAGGAATAACATCAATTGAAGCAGCGGAAAAGTGGGTAGGTTGCCAGGTTTGCACTGACAAGACTTCTTTGCCTGAACCTGAAGAGGGAAGCTATTACTGGTACCAGATTATCGGCCTTGAAGTTTCAACAGTAGATGGCCGGCACCTTGGACGTGTGACAGCAATCTTCCCCACAGGGAGCAACGATGTTTATGTAGTTCGCAAAGACAAAAAAGAGCTCTTAATCCCGGCCATAGAATCAGTTGTGGTTGATGTTGACCTGAAACAAAGGACGTTGCGAGTTGATCTTCCAGAAGGATTAGAACAATGACTGTGCTTCATGCAGTCATAAGCAGGGTCTTCAAATTGGCCTGTCGTATGGGGGTTGGACTATTGCTGAAATAAGTCCGAAATTCGAATATCGAAATCCGAAACAAATCCGAATACTTAAATTTCATAAAACTTCAAACTCCAAAACGGTCAACCTAATTTGTTTTGAATTTAGATTTCGTGCTTCGTATTTTGGATTTGGCACCATTGTATATGGGAATGCCCCTCAATCGAAGATTTCCAATTAGGTTCAGTCGAGGTATACAACATTTGACATTTACGGTTCTTACCTTATTCCCAGAAATGTTCTCCGCTGTGCTATTGGGGGGTATCATTAAGAGAGCAGTGGAGAGCAAGTGCATAGCCATCGAGACTGTTGACATCAGGGACTTTGCCACAAACCGCCACCGCACCGTGGATGACCGCCCGTATGGTGGTGGTTGCGGCATGGTAATGAAGCCCGAACCACTGGCACGTGCCATCCGGCATGCTAAACAGAAGCATCCTGAGGCTCACACCGTCTTGCTAACCCCTCAAGGTCGTCTATTCGACCAGCGGGTAGCCCGGCGAGTGGCGCAATATACCGGGCTTGTTTTAATCTGTGGCCGTTATGAGGGAGTTGATGAACGGGTTAGCCTGCTGGTCGACGAGGAACTTTCCATCGGAGACTATGTTCTGACAGGTGGTGAAATAGCCGCTATGGTTGTCATTGATGTTGTAAGCCGGCTGATTCCAGGTGTACTCGGCAACGTGCGGTCAGCCGACGAAGAGTCTTTTTCATCCGGCTTGCTGGAGTATCCCCAGTATACGCGACCCAGGTCTTTTGAAGAGGCTCAAGTACCAGATATTCTCCTCTCTGGCAACCATCTCGCCATAAAGCAGTGGCGGCGACGGGTTTCCCTTGCTCGCACGCTGGCAAAAAGGCCCGATTTGCTGTTTCGCGAGTCCTTGACGCCAGAAGATATAGAGTTTCTAAAAAAGATTC
>Ga0164318_10003846_pt1 | contig 14304 bp, 12 predicted proteins | sample GuaBasSedimGuay9_FD_113734 | JGI IMG/M metagenome (GOLD analysis project Ga0164318, IMG submission 113734) | Subseafloor sediment microbial communities from Guaymas Basin, Gulf of California, Mexico - Guay9, Core 4571-4, 0-3 cm | ecosystem: Environmental > Aquatic > Marine > Hydrothermal vents...
GCCTTAAACTGGGCGGGTTTCGATTTTATTACTGTTGCTCTCCCCCTTGGACTTTTATTGAATGGATTAAACACTTCTTTTGCGCTTATCCAATTTGGAATGAAGAAGCTGGTTGACTGGAAAGGTGGAATCTTTATGGCTATTTCGGCTTTAATTGCTTCACCATTTGGCGCTTATTCATCACAATATGTAGAAGTGTCAAATCTAAAAATGGCTTTTGCTATTTTGGTTTTATTTGCTGCTGTTCGTATGCTTTTACAGGTCAACAAAGAAGAGTCCAAGGAAAAAGCATCACTTAAAAAGCGTATTATTATCGGTATTCTAGTTGGATTGTCTGTTGGATTTATTGGTGGAATGTTGGGAATAGGAGGCGGATTTATTTTTGCTCCCGTTTTAATGGCCTTAGGTTATAAAACAAAAGAAGCCGCAGCAACAACGGCTTTCGTGGTAACTTTCTCATCATTTTCTGGCTATTTGGGTCATATGACACAAGGCGAAATGAATTGGCCCTTAACGCTGATTTTAGTTGGAGCTGTAATTATTGGTTCTCAATTTGGTGCTCGTTTTATGAGCAATAAAGCTAAACCTAAAATGGTCAAGAAAATTTACGCCATCGTTCTAATGGCGATTGCTGTTAAGTTAAGCTGGGAAGCCATCAGCACATTTATTGCCTAATTAAAACTTATGAAGAAATTAAGTGTACTCTTATTTTTAATATTTACAATTTCTGCTTTTTCGCAAGAGAATCTGGCTAAATTAGAATGGAATGGTTATGCTCAATTGTGTGCTTCCAGTAATTTCATAGATAATAACAGTTTCTCTTTACGCCGATTAAAGTTTTGGATGAAATCAAGTCCGGAGTTTTCTGAGCATTGGTCTTATAAGGTTCAGGCAACTATTTCGAGCATAGCTCAAGAAAAATTCTTTTTGCAGGACGTAAAAATAGCCTACACTTTGGGTTTGTTTTCTGTTGATTTTGGTCAGTTTGTTCCGGAATATAGCTTGCAACGGTTTCAGTCAGATTATTCTCTATCTACTATTGAGCGAGCCAAGGCTATAGACGCTTTAATTCCTAGCGGAAGCTTGGGCGTTAGAGATATCGGAATTCAGGCGAATTTCAGTTCAAAAAATAAGCATATTCAAACACATTTTGGAATTTTTAATGGTTATGGAGTTAAGGAATATCGCTTTCAAAATCAGGGTTATATGTTAAGCCATAAAACAATCCTGAATATTCCTTTGAATCAAAACAAGTTTCAGATTGGTTATTCTTTACAATATCGGTATACCCAAAATCTAGAAATCCCAAAAGTATTACCGGATTCGTTTTTATACACTGGAAACGACTTTCGATCGAATATTTTTGTACACTTCCAAGCACGATTTTTTGAGCTCCAAGCAGAATATTTAAATGCCAATTTCGAAGGAGAAAAAGCCGAAGGTTTTTATTTTCTATCTACACTTAATGTAAATAAAAACCAATTTGTTTTCTCTTATGAAAAGTATACCGATTTAATTGAGAAAACCACGGACAAGCCTTATTATCGATTAGCGTATAATTACCTAATAAATAAGAATAAAATAAAACTCTATTTCGATAATTTCTTTCAAATAAATGAAGGGAAAATAGAAAATTATATAGCTTCTATTCAAATGCAAGTATTTTTTAAATAATAATTATGGGACATAAACATCATCACCACGAAGTTAATGATAAAAATTTAGGATGGTCAATAGCGCTTAACGTTCTAATAACATTAGCCGAAGCAATTGGTGGAATTATTTCGGGCAGTATGGCTTTAGTTAGCGATGCGACACATAATTTTAGTGATGTATTATCATTAATTATTAGTTATATAGCCAATAAACTAACAAAAAGAGAAGCAACAAATAGTCACACTTATGGTTTTAAACGTTCTGAGATAATTGCTGCTTTTATCAATTCGTCAACATTGATTGTGCTTGCCATTTTTATTCTTTTTGAAGGCGTTCAGCGATTTTTTTATCCTATTAAAATAGCTGCCGATTGGGTAATTTGGCTGGCAATAGCAAGTATTGCCGTTAACGGATTAAGTGTCTTATTTATCCGTAAGGATGCTAAAAATAATATGAATATTAAATCGGCTTATCTGCACCTTTTTAGTGATATGCTTACTTCTATTGCGGTTTTGATTGGGGGTTTAGCGATGAAATATATGCAATGGTATTGGATTGATGCTGTTTTTTCAATAGCCATAGCGGGTTATTTGCTCTATTCATCACTGGGAATTTTTAAATCAGCCTTGCGAATCATTATGCAATTTACCCCAGAGAATATTGATGTTGATTTAGTTGTAAAGACTATAGAAAATTTAAAGGAGGTGAAAAACGTTCATCACGTTCATATTTGGCAAATTAACGAACACGATATTATGTTTGAAGCTCATATTGACGTTTTGGAAAATATAAATATCAGTGATTTTGAAAAAACCCTGATTAAGATAAAAGCGGCTTTACTTCCATTTAATATTCAACACACGACTATCCAACCGGAATTTTCGGTTTCAGATAATAAACAAATTATAAATAAATAATAATAAGTCTTATGATTAATCCTCAAGAATGGCTCGAATTCGGGCAAACATTTCACGGACATAAATGTCCAGCAATGCCAAATGGCTTAAGAGTTGGAGCAGCGGCATTAAATAAGCTAGGTGTAGAACGCACTGGCGATAGTAATATTCACGCTATTTTGGAACTAGGCGATAACCATTGTGCTACTTGTTTTGCCGATGGTGTACAGGTTATTACAGGCTGTACTTTTGGAAAAGGAAATATCGAAAAAAGCCACAAAGGAAAATGGGGCTTAACTCTTATCGATAAAAAAACAAATCGTGCTGTACGGGTTACTCCAAGAGCTGAAGCGATGTTGGCCAGTAAAAAAACGGAATTCTTTACCAATTACAGAATGGTAGGCGTAGCACCAACAAAAGTGCCTGACGAAGTTGTTGAGCCTTTAGTGAAAATGGTTATGGGAGCTCCCGAAGAAAAAATAATGATTGTTTCTGATGTTTTTACTTATGAATGGCCTAAAGAAACGCATTCATTTGACGGTTTTGTTTGCGAAGAATGTGGCGAAATGGTTGTTGAACAATACGGTCGTGTTAAAAGCGGAAAAATGGTTTGTATAGATTGTGCGGCAAAATAATTAAAAGTAAAGAGGGAGATAAAGTGACTTTATCTCCCTCTTTACAAAAAATCAAGCGTAAATTAATTTAACGAGCTCAAGTAACTACATGTGTAAAGGTTAAACTTTAAATGATAAATTTGTCTTCTTGACAATTATAATTATTAAAATGAAGAAAGTTATCATTGCAATTCATGGCTTGAGAAATAAACCTCCTAAAAATTTATTAGAAAATTGGGCTAAAGCATCCATTAAAGAAGGTTTAAAAAATAGCGGGAAAAATATTGAATTACCTTTGCTTGAACTTGTATACTGGGCTGATATACTTTACGACAAACCGTTATCTCCTAATGAAAAAGATAAAAACAGTCCTTATTTTTTAGATGAGGTTTACACCCCTGAAAATAAGAAATCTGTAAATGGAAATTTTTATGTGCGTTTACAATTAGTTAAATTACTGAAGCATTTTATTTATAAAATATTTCTTAAAAAGAATTATAAGCTGAGGTATCCTTTCTTAGCTAAGAATTTTATTCACAATAATTTTAGAGATTTAGAGGTGTATTTTACCGAAGACTGTGAAAATAACCTTAGTCCTGATTGTGAATTAAAAAGGCGCATCAATCAAAGATTAATCGACCTTTTAAAGAAACATCATAATGATCAAATTTTTTTAATCGCTCATTCTATGGGGACAATAATTGCTTTTGATGTGTTAAGCTTTATTGCTAAAGAAACTAAAATTAACACTTTCGTCACCATGGGTTCGCCTTTAGGTGCTCCTTTTGTAATTAGCAAAATAGCGCACTCTTCTAAATTAGTTAATCAGGGACATATTAAGCTTCAAACTCCCGAAGCGGTATATCGAAAATGGTATAATTTTGCAGCAATAAAAGATAATATTACTCTTGATAAAAAATTAGCCGATGATTTTAAACCAAATAGCCGAGGTGTTCGTGTTGTTGATACTTTAATCCATAATACTTATCAAATGAATGGAGTTTTCAATCCGCATAAATCATTTGGTTACTTACGCTCTCCTGAGCTTATCGATGCTCTAATAGATTTTATAGAAAGTTGATTTTTTATAACCAGTCAGTGTATTTAAATTTCTAAACGGATTGATTATTAGATAATTATTGTTTTACCGATAGGATCGCAAAGGGAACACGAAGGTTGCTATTGTGATTTACAATATATTGCGTCCATTGCGTTCCGATAGTTATCGGAATCTTAGTATTCATTGCAGTTAAATACAATACCTTATTTTACAAGTATTTATTATATTGATTTTTACAATTTTTTAATACGCTGAGAACTTTACAAATAAACCGGTCTGTTTTCTGAAATTTATTCTATATCCACGGAGCGAATTTTGTTACCTTTACCTGATTTTAACGTCAACCATAAAAACCAACTTTATGATTTATCTGAAGCTATTAAGAGAAAGTTTGATATTTGCATTTAATGAGCTGATAGTAAACAAGGTAAGAACCTTTCTTTCACTATTAGGCATTACTATTGGTATTTTTTCTGTTATTGCGGTTTTTACCATTTTCGATTCTATGGAGATTTACCTTCGCGACAGTATAAATTCTTTAGGTAGTAATGTGTTATTTATTCAAAAATGGCCTTGGATGGAAGAAAATCTGGAGTGGTGGAAAATTATGAACCGCGACGAACCTAATCTCGATGATTTAAATACCATAAATAAAAAGAGTGAATTAATGGAAGCGGCTTCATTTATGGCAGGAACCAACAAAACCCTTAAGAACGGAAATAATATTATGGAAAATATTAGCGTTCAAGGAGTTTCTTACGACTATCCAAAAATTATGAACTTGGAAATTTCCAATGGTCGTTTTTTTACTGAATTAGAAACAAATAATGGAAGAGGAGTTGCTCTTATTGGTTCCGAAGTAGCTGAAAATTTGTTTCCTAATACAGATCCTATTGGCAAGAACATAAAAATTGGCGGCTATAAAACATATGTCATTGGAGTTATCAAAAAAAAAGGCGACGATGCTTTTGGCAACTCACCGGATAAAACGCTTATTATCCCCATTAATTATATGCGAAATTTTGTAAATCTACGTCGCTCGGGAGGTGGTACTATTGTCGTTTTAGCCAAACCCAATATTACTAACGGACAACTTCGCGATGAGTTAACCGGAATCTTACGGTCATATCACCGATTAAAACCCGGTGAAGAGAATGATTTTGCCATTAACGAAACTAGTGTTATCAGTAAAGGTTTTGATGCTTTCTTTGGTATTATCGGTACAATTGGATGGGTTATAGGTGGATTTTCTTTATTAGTCGGAGGCTTTGGTATTGCTAACATTATGTTTGTTTCCGTAAAAGAAAGAGTCAATATTATCGGTATTCAAAAATCTCTTGGAGCAAAGAATTATTTTATCTTATTTCAGTTTTTATTTGAAGCTATCTTCCTCGCACTTATCGGAGGAATATTTGGTCTTTTAATTGTGTTTGCTGTAGTATTAGTTATTAATGCCTCCACCGATTTTAGTATGGTACTTACAATGGGAAATGTAATATTAGGAATTACGGTTTCGTCTTTAATTGGTTTAGTAAGTGGTTTTATACCTGCTTACCAAGCTTCTAAACTCGATCCTGTTGAAGCTATGCGCTCATTAAGTTAAGGCTTTTATAACTAATCTATTTATAAAAATACTCAAACGATTTTTGTAGTTTTACCAAACAATTTAGTTGTTTAAATTATGGCTGACGATAAGAAAATTATATTTTCAATGGTGGGCGTCTCTAAAAAGTACGGCCCAAGCAAACAGGTTTTAAAAAATATTTACCTCTCGTTTTATTATGGTGCTAAAATTGGCATTATCGGATTAAACGGCTCGGGAAAATCTTCCTTACTAAATATTATTGCCGGAAAAGAGAAGCCAACGGAAGGTGATGTTGTTTTTTCGCCGGGTTTTAATGTTGGGATGTTGGATCAAGAGCCTTATCTCGATCCGGAAAAAACAGTGAAACAAGTAGTTGAAGAAGGTGTTGCCGAAACGGTTTCTCTACTTAAAGAATATGAAGAAGTAAACAATCGTTTTGCAGAACCAATGTCTGATGATGAAATGACGAAGCTCATCGATCGGCAAGGAGAATTAACAGATTTACTGGATCAACACGATGCTTGGGAACTAGACAATAAATTAGAGCGAGCTATGGACGCTTTACGTTGTCCTCCGTCAGAAGCCAGCGTTAAAAATTTAAGCGGTGGAGAAAAAAGACGGGTTGCCTTATGCCGCCTTCTGCTTTCGGAGCCGGAGATTCTTTTGCTTGATGAACCCACAAACCATTTAGATGCTGAATCTATACAATGGCTCGAAATGCATTTGCAACAATATAAAGGAACAGTAATTGCCGTTACCCACGATAGATATTTCTTAGATAATGTTGCGGGCTGGATATTGGAATTAGATCGTGGTGAGGGTATTCCTTGGAAAGGAAATTACTCTTCTTGGTTAGAGCAAAAAACAAACCGTCTTTCTATGGAAGAAAAAACCGCCAGTAAAAGACGCAAAACATTAGAGCGAGAATTAGAATGGGTTAAAATGGCACCAAAAGCCAGACATGCAAAGTCAAAAGCTCGCTTAAAAGCTTATGACAGCTTAATGAATCAAGATGAAAAGCAACAAGAAGAAAAATTAGAAATATATATACCTAACGGACCTCGTTTAGGAAATCAAGTTATTGAAGCAAAAGGTGTTTCAAAAGCATTTGGCGACAAATTACTTTTTGAGAATCTCGAGTTTCATCTTCCTCCAAATGGTATTGTTGGTATTATTGGACCTAATGGAGCCGGAAAAACAACTTTGTTTCGTTTAATAATGGGGATTGATAATGTAGATAAAGGAGAATTTAATGTAGGACCAACAGTTAAAATAGCCTATGTAGATCAGGATCATCAAGATATTGATTTGGAAAAATCTGTTTGGGAAGTAATATCCGAAGGTAACGAGAATATTCAATTAGGAAATAGATCGATGAACAGCCGAGCATATGTTTCGCGTTTTAATTTTAGCGGAACCGATCAGAGTAAAAAAGCCGGCGTTTTATCCGGAGGAGAGCGGAATAGGATGCATATGGCACTTACTTTAAAACAAGAAGCTAATGTGCTATTATTAGATGAGCCAACTAATGATATTGATGTTAATACGCTAAGAGCTCTTGAAGAAGGATTGGAAAATTTTGCAGGTTGTGCGGTTATTATTTCTCACGACAGATGGTTTTTAGACAGAGTAGCAACTCATATTTTAGCTTTTGAAGGCAATTCGCAGGTATATTGGTTTGAAGGAAGCTATTCGGAATACGAAGAAAATAAGAAAAAACGATTAGGCGATAAAGGACCGGAACGTATTCGCTATAAGAAATTAAAAAGCGATTAAAACCCTTCTATTTCCCATGTTTATTTAATTCCGGTAATTTTTCATTTGTTTATCCTGAACATTTAAAAGTATACCATCTTTAATAAAAACTAAGTCTAAATTGCTTTGCTGCTCCGACGAACAAGACAATCACTCAACAATAAGGAAGAGGTAGAAAAAGCGAATATTCATATTTATATCTTTATTTAAAAATGGTTTTTTCAAACTTACAAAAAAGTACGCTATCTTTGCAGCTACAATTTTACACCAAAACAGGAAAATATTTATGGGCAGATCACAAGAAACATTCAATAAGAAAGAAGTAAGAAACAAAAAAGAGAAAAAAAGAAAAGAAAAAGCTGCAAAAAGATTAGCTCGCAAAGAGGGTGAGAAAAAAAGCAGTTTAGAAGATATGATGGCTTATGTTGACGAGAACGGAATGATAACATCTACGCCTCCCGATCCTACCATAAAGAAAAAAGTAATTAAGGCCGAGAATATCGAAATTGGTATTCCTAAACGCGATGCAGCAACAGAAATGGATGTAGTTAGAAAAGGTGTTGTAACCTTTTTCAACGATTCTAAAGGCTTTGGTTTTATTAAAGATTCTGAAACTCATGAGAGTGTTTTTGTTCACGTAAATAATTTACTTGAAGAAATTAAAGAAAATAATATTGTTAGCTTTGAAGTAGAAATGGGTCAAAAAGGACCTATAGCCGTAAAAGTGAAACTTTTTAAATAAAGTCTGATTTTTTTCATCAAACAAGAAATTACAACCGATATTTTACGAGTTTAATTCTCGCCTAATTATTGTTGTTTTATCCCCCTACCCTAAAAGTATTCAATCTCCACTATAAAATATCTTCAAATCAATTATGCGTATAATATTGCTGTGTCAAATATTAAAAACAATGGAAAATAAAGACGGTAGAATAAGAAAAAATATTGAAGTGGGTTGCGAAGTAGAAGTGGTTCAAAAACATCATCAAAGAAGTGGTGAATTAACAGAAGGTATTGTGAAAAGAATCCTTACCAAATCTCCAAATCATCATCACGGTATAAAAGTAATGCTCGAAACCGGTGAAGTAGGGCGTGTTAAAAACGTATTGGTTTAAATTTTTCAGGAAATCGAAACCTAAGCAGATCCCATCTTGTCCGTTTTCTTAAACAAGCATTTGTTAAATACTGTGAATCTTTGATGCCAGTTCCGTAGAACTGTTTAATTTAGCTGTCGAATATTTTCCGAAATATTCTAAAAAACATGATGATAAATTCGGAAAGCTTAAAAGATGAGCCAATTAGCGCTCTTTTTTTAAAACCTCCAGATTTTTATCAAACGTATAAAATAAAATAAACTATGTCAAAAACTCATTCATTTCATATTCCCGTTATGGGCATCGCCTTTACTATTGACACGCCATTAAAGGTTTCTCAGTTTGGTATTGATTCTGTAATTTCTTTAGTTGATGATATTCTTCTTGAAAAACTAAGAAAAATGTATAGTGAAAAATTTAAGCTTCCTTACGAAGAAATCACAGATAAAATTGAAGATTTCAGAGCCAAAAGAATTACTTCCTACCTAAATCTCATTAACGAATTAGCGGAAAAGAAATTTGAAGAAGTAAAAAATGCGACCAATGAAAAAGCACAAGAACTAAAAAAATATTTCAATCTCCTTCCCGATAATTCCACATTAAAACAAGAGTTTCAGAAGCTGACAGCAAAACATTTTAACTTAGAAGAAATCAGAAGTTGGATAAAAAATAATTTATCAATGGGTAGTATTGATGTAAATATTATGACCAAAATTGATAAGGATAATTATTTTAAAGGAGAAAAACTTCCAACGGAATATAATGATGCCCATGCTGCACTTCGTGGTTTTGCAAATAGCGATTTACATTCTTCCATAGTACTTTCTGCCGGAATGAATCCACGACTCTATGGTTATATGGAGAATTTTGAAGACTTCTATCCCAATGAAAAAGGCGAAATAAAAAAGAAAATTATTTTAAAGGTTAGCGATTACAGATCGGCTTTAATACAAGGTAGGCTTTTTGCAAAAAAAGGTTTGTGGGTTTCTGAGTATAGAATAGAATCGGGACTTAATTGTGGCGGACATGCTTTTGCTACCGAAGGTCACTTACTTGGGCCCGTTTTAGAAGAATTTAAAGAAAATAAAGAAAAACTTTACCGCTTGGCAAATGAGGTTTTAGCACAAGGACTTGCAGCTAAAAATCGTATTATACCAAAAGAAAAGATGAAGTTTATTATTACGGCTCAAGGTGGAGTTGGTACCGCAGAAGAACATCAGTTTTTAATAGATCATTATCAAATAAGTTCCGTAGGCTGGGGAACACCATTTCTTTTGGTTCCCGAAGTAGTAACCATAGACAAGCCATCTTTAGATCAGCTAATAAAAGCCAAAGAAGAAGATTTATATTTAAGCGGTATTTCTCCTTTAGGCGTGCCTTTTAACAGTTTGAGAGGAAACACTAAAGATGTTGAAAAGCTTGCCTTAGCGGCAGCGGGAAATCCCGGTAGCGTATGTCCCAAGAAATTTGTTGCTTTAAACAAAGAATTCACCGAGAAAAGCATTTGTACCGCATCGCGTCAATATCAACGACTAAGACTAAAAGAACTGAACGAAGAAGCTCTTCCGGAAAAAGAATATCAAAAGAAGTATAATTCTATAATAGAAAAATCTTGCATTTGCGTAGGTTTAGGAACGTCTGCTTTGCTTGTTAATAATATGGGTACCAAAGTGGAAGGCACAGGGGTTTCCGTTTGTCCGGGACCAAATATGGCATATTTTTCAAAGAAAATAAACCTGAAAAATATGGTAGATCATATATACGGAAAAACAAATATCATTTCGCAAAACAATCGCCCAAATATGTTTATTAAGGAATTAAAAATCTATATCGATTTTCTGAAAAAGAAAATTGAAAATACAACAGTTTCTGCTACAGATAGAGAAAAAAAGAGCTTATTTAATTTTGTTGAAAACCTAAAAGAAGGTATCAATTATTACGATAATTTATTTACAGAATTGAAAGGCAAATTTGAAGATACTAAAAACAATATTTTTAGCGAATTAGAAGCCAGCAAAAAAGATTTAAACCTTTTGTATTTAAAAATATAATCTGAATTAGTCTTTGTTTAAGATTACACAAGCATCTATTTCCGATTATTAGATTTACAGTAAGTAAATTATTTAGTACTTTTAGTCTTCTTTGCTGAAATTGAAATGCTATGGAACCGATAACGAAATTTTTGGATTTTGACCTGCTTACAATTGGTGATAACAAGATTAAAGTCTATACTCTGCTTGCTATTTTAATTATCTATTTGGCCACCAAGCTAATTCTTTGGCTGATTAAGAAAGCGCTCTTTCGTAAACAGAAATCTGCACAACTTGATATTGGAAATACCTACGCTCTTTATCAAATTATAAAATACATCGTTTGGGTTGCAGCTATTGGTTTGTTTTTAGAAACCGTAGGGATTAAAGTTACGGTTTTAATTGCAGGATCTGCCGCTCTTCTTGTTGGTGTAGGATTAGGACTACAACAAACCTTTAATGATATTATCTCCGGCATTATTCTACTTTCAGAACGCTCAATAAAAGTAGGGGATATTTTAGAAATTGATGGCGATGTGGTAAAAATTCAAAGCATTGGACTAAGAACTTCCGAAGGCTTGAATAGAGATGATATCTCGGTAATTATACCCAACTCCTTAATCACAACCAATAAAGTAATCAATTGGAGCCACCAATCGCAGTTAACCCGTTTTATAATAACAGTTGGGGTTGCTTATGGAAGTGATGTTGATTTGGTAATTCAAATTTTAAAAGACAGCGCACTTGAACATCCTGATGTGACTAACAATAATGCACTTGATGCGCGCTTATTGGATTTTGGAAATTCCTCCCTCGATTTTCAACTACTATTTTTTAGCAAAAATATTTTCCGAATTGAAAAAGTGAAGAGTGATATCCGAAGAATTATTAATCGCAAGTTTGCAGAAAACAACATCAATATTCCGTTCCCTCAAATGGATCTTCATTTTAAATCCGGGACTCCAATAGATAAAATTAATACGTAAAAAATCACTTCTAACATAGAAAATGATTTTTATTTTAACTCTATCTTATATTCTCCATCATAATTTATATATACTCTACCACTTTCTTCTTTTTCAATTGATTGAAACATAAGAGATATTCCTGTGCATTTCTCAAATTCAGCATCAACTATTTTACCCTGTTTTAAATCTATTAATGAGTAATATTCTTCCATACGCGAGCCCTCTCCCGCTTCATCATTTGGAACGAAATGTAAAATAGCCCAATTTGAGTTTTCAGGCCAATCTACCATAGTAAAAACCGAAGATGTATCTTTATAAATGACAACAGCTTTCCTGCTCTCATAATCGAGTAATAAAGTATTATCATTTTCTATATAAACATCTTTAATTTCATTATATCTATCCGGATATGAAGTAATAAATCGATCATTGAAAAACAGCTCGGAAATGCATATATCATCGTATTTTGTTCCTGAATAACTTTCTATTACTTCCACTTTTAAAATAAAAGAAGGCATGAATATTTTAGGAGTAACCACTTCTGAAAATCGATTATAACTCTCTCCGGAAAAGGATTTACAGGCTACAGAAGCTTTTTCCTGAAAATCGAGTAAGACTTTTTTATCTAAATTTAACGGAAAAGACTGTAGTCCGAAAGTATCTGATAATTCTATATTTTTATCCAAAGGGATTTCTTTAATAATATACAAATTACCCACCTCAGTACTAAAACCTTCGGGATAAAATGCAGAAAATAAAGACAGCTTAATTTTCTTTGGTCGCGAGTTTTGATAATACAGCTGTTCGCTCTTTCCATAGCCCGAAAAAATATTTAAAATGATATTCTCCAAAGCAATATTTGTTGGTATTTTAATGTATAGTGTCGATTGTTTATCGGTTTTTGATTGCCCCACAAGCCAACAAGTTTTAAAATAACCATCGAATAAATTAGTAGACGGATACTTTCCACTATTTTCGGGATTGAAAAAATCTTTTATATCGCTTGAGGTAAAATCGTAGGGAAAAGGAGCCGATTCGTAATCCGGAGCAGCATCCATAAGAAACAACTCGCTAATTTTTGTACTCTCTTGCGCTTGTATATTTTGTAGAGATAAAAGTATTATGACAACAAAACCTACAATCTGTTTAACAAATTTGATTAATTTTTTCATGCATCTCTTTTATATATTCAACATAAGTGTTGTAAGCACCATTTTTAATAACTTTTAATCAGCATCTTTTTTCCCGAATAAGTTAAATTGAATAAATAAGCTTTTTCAAAAAGCGTACTCGTTTTATCATTTTTCACAAAATAAGCGAGCGTATTTAACGAATACACATCCTATTTAATATCCTCAATACTAATTATTTAATCTACAAGAAGTCTAATACCAACTAATAGTTTTAAAACTTATGATAAATTCATTACAAAGGATAAATTTCCTCTGATGCATTTATAATGCCTTTCAATGCCCAAGCTTCTCCTATAACTTTACTATACTTTTCAATATTTTTGAGGTCTTCGGCTGTTAGCATTAGTTCGTTATATATCTCGCCCGATTCTTTACACGATTTAATAAATTGCTCTTCTCCATAAAGTTTTTTAATTCCATTTAAAGACCCAAAGTTAGTTGGCAAAGCAACAGTCACTTCAAATAAATCGCCAAATCTTTGAACATCTTCTTTAGCCGTTTGGTAATCTTTATAGCCTTGACTTTTAAAGAATTTATCTAATTCTTCGTGGGAAGCTATTTCATTTTCTGTTGTTGTTTTAAACTCACTATAAGCATCACAGGTTTTTGAAATTCTATCCCAATCTTCTTGCGAGAATTTGTTTTCTGTAGCTTTAAGATCCATGTTTTTCAGAAGCACATCTTTTACGTAGATATTTTTTTCTTCATTGACTTTAGTAGTTGCTGCTTCCGCAACTTCTGTTTTAACAGCTTCTGTTTTAGTGTTTTTTTCTTGAGTAGCCGATTTACTCTCACTATCTCCACCACAAGAGAATAAGCCTAAAGTTGAAACTGCAATTAATACTAATGTTACTTTTTTCATTTTAATTTCTCCTTTTATTTTAAATTATTATGTTATATTTTCTCTTTTAAATGCACCACAATAAGAGTTTACACATCAACTCCTATTATCATTAAAATTTATCACATTAATAGTCTATGTTTAAGTCACTCGAATATACAAAATAATTGGCTTTGATTTTACCATACATAAACAATTTGAGCATATCTACCGGTAGGTATGAAGGTCAACCCATGCTAAGCTTAATCTGGAGATTAAGCCGAGCGAGGGGTAGAACAAATTATTTTGTTTGTTGACAAAACCGGATTAAGCACAAAAACCTACATTACTTCCAAGAACGCAAATATTATTTCTTATAAAAAACAATAAAAACCTTCGTTAAGTACATAACTCGAAATTTGGCGGGTGTAGTTCAACACAGACTCATCGCTAGGTCTTGCAGACCGCTCAGAGTCCTATTTATTGTGCACTGGCTTTTTATATTATTACAAATTCTCTAAAATTACTTCTGTCAATTATCTTTGCTTCTGCGTTATAAGTTTTTATAAATGTTTCTGGTAATCTTATTTTTGATTTTGTTTTCCATTTAAATTCAAATCCATAGATTTTTCC
>Ga0164318_10003847_pt1 | contig 14302 bp, 13 predicted proteins | sample GuaBasSedimGuay9_FD_113734 | JGI IMG/M metagenome (GOLD analysis project Ga0164318, IMG submission 113734) | Subseafloor sediment microbial communities from Guaymas Basin, Gulf of California, Mexico - Guay9, Core 4571-4, 0-3 cm | ecosystem: Environmental > Aquatic > Marine > Hydrothermal vents...
TAATGATTATCTCTATAATAGAAAGCATTGCTTCATACATCCCTTTTACTTTAAAATAGAATGTTGCTAAATTTTGCCAGTTTTTATATTCAAGTGATAACGCTTTTCTCTTAATTAATTTATCAAGATATGTTCCAAATTTTTTTGTATATTCTGTATCTTCAAGTATAATTATATACTTTTCTATTCCTTGTACATCAAGCAGCTCCTGTAATGTTTTAAGTGGCATCTTTACTAAAACTTTATCATATTCTTTTATCCCTGTGTTTACTATTCCTTTAACTTCTACATCAACAGCATTAATTGCACCATATTTAGTCGTAGCCATTATTGTAAGCATATCGCCAACTTTAACACCTAAATTTTCTGCAAGTATTTTGCCAATTATTATTTTATAATTATCGCTTTTAGAGATTTCACTACCTGTCACTACCTTTGCCTTAAAATCTCCAAAGGCTTTTTCCTTTTCAGCATCTATTCCCTGAATTAAAGCAAATTTTGTTTTATCACCTGTGCTAATCAAAGCCTCTCCTGTTAATGAAGGTATAGCTTCAACTATATATGGTAATGCCATTAAATATTTATATGTTTTGTCCGTATTCTCTATCAGATAATTAAGAGCGCTTTCACCTTTTCTGGTGGTATAACCTTTTTGATATATCTGATAGTGTCCAATTCCACCTCTTATTTGAATTTCCCGAAGCCCCAACATTGAATAATCTACATAACCGGCAAAACTTAATATGCCAATTATTCCAAAAATTATTGCAAGAAGTGTTATTGTTGTGCGTCGTGGATTTCGTAATAAATTCCTTAATCCAATTAAAAAATGTTTTCTCATTTTTTTACCTCCAATTTTTTGTTTTAAAGGACAAGATATATTAAATCTATTCTTCAAATATTTCTAATATCTCGTTTGCTTTTTTTCCATATTCACTTTCAGGTGAAATTTTCTTTGCTTTTTGCCACATCTTTACTGCTTTTTCTACTTTGCCTGTCCTCTTATACGCATCACCTAATTTGTAATATACTTCTGCCATTGTTTGGGGTTTTAATTTGATTTTGCCTTTTTCAAAATTTTTCCGAATCCATTCAAAATCTTCTATCGCATATTTCAAACGCTTGAAAAATGATGGTAATTCAAGATTATTGTTCGCTCTCACCATTCTTATAAATAGATTATCTGGATTTTTCTCTATAGCTTTATCAATATATTTTAATCCTTTTTTTACATATTGTATTTTAACAACAGGATTTTTTGAGTCTCTCCCAATTAAAGTTAAAGCTGAACCATAATAAGTAGTAATTAATGAGGTTTTGTTTTTATTATATATTTCCTCAATTTTTTCAATTGCTCTTTTTGTTATTTTTAATTCTTTTTTATATACAGCAAGATTGTGATATAATACAACAAGTTTCAGCAAATCAGATTTATTCAATTTCTTCTTTTTTTCAATTTTTTTAATTTTTTGTTCTATTATTTTTATATTTGTTAATGCAGCAATATCGCTTGCCTCGTGTTGCTGTGCGTAAATCGTTGAAAATATAAATAAAAACATAAATAAAATCCAATAGATTTTTTGAATAGCCATATACAACCTCCTTTAAAATGGTTTTTCTGTTGAAAAAAATATCATACTATTGTTCTTTTCATTATATCCATATTCTAATCTTACTGGCAAATATACAGGCATTTTTAATAAAAGCCTTATACCAGCACCATATACAAATTCTCCTTTTTTTAAAATTTTTATTTCTGTGTTATTAAAACCTCTTCCGTAATCAATGAATACAATACCTTTTAATACACTTTCTACCATACCAAACAATATAAACTCCTTTAATGGAACTCGTAATTCTATACTTCCCAGATATAAATTTTTGCCTTCTAATTCTGAATACAATTTTGTTCTTATTTGTTCTGCTCTATTCAATAAAAAATATGGGGGATTTCCCTGTATTGTTGATGCCTGTATTAACATTGCAAATGTAAAAATTTTTGTCAATGAAATATACTTTACTATTTTCCCTGTAATAGAATAGAAATCTTTATTAATGTAATATAAATATTCAAAATTTATATACCAGCCTGCTGTTGGTGAGAGAAAACTATTTCCAGTATTATATTCTACTCCACAACCTGGAATCGGAAATTTGTATATGTCATCATCAACAAGGTAGTAGTTAAATTTTGAAATTAGAAAAATTTTGAAATCAGGTGTTAGCATATAGCCAGGTTGAAAATTTAATGAAAAAAGAGAAATATCCAGTTCTTTATTAGCACCCAATACTTCATAATTTTCTAAAGTATGTTTTAAATCTATTTTATAATACCAATATGAATTAAATAAAAATTTATTAATAAAAATTATTCTCTGTATATTATACCCTGCGTATAAGTAAATAGAATCAGCTTTGCCATTAAAATTTTCATACCCAAACAAACCATATATGGGACCACCACCAAATCTGTATAAAAAACCTTCTTTTACTTCAATTACTATGGTTCTATATTGAGGATATTTTAGCGGTGGAATAACATACACTCCAACATAAAAAAAATAAGTGGTAATTTCAAGTCTTTGTTTTGCTTTTTGAATATAAGAATCAAGTTCATCTTCATCTATCTTATCTCCCTGTTTAATTCCAGAAATAAGACGAATTACTTCTTTGTCAGTATAAGTATTCCCTATAACCTTTACTTTTCTTATAGTAATCTCTTTTGAGATTAAATTTATGGTAGCAACTAAAATCCAGATTATGGTTATTATAAATCTAAATTTTAAATTCATCAAATACTTCCCTCATTTGTTTAATATATTTTACAAGAGATTTTTTCCATATTATCTGTGATTTTATAAGATGTATTTGGTCGTGTTTACTCTACTGATGGAGTTTCTTCTTTTGTCTGAATCCTTTTGTCTCTATCCGCAATCGCATTATGCATAAGGGAGTGAAGAAAAGTTTGCGTAAGAATGTGATATAAATACCGCAAATCGTAGAATTATGGTATTTATTAATTTTTTTGTTATCTCTATTTAAATTCTTTTTCAAAGAGTCCTGTATGATTTATGCATTAGTGTAAATTTAAGCCTTCTCATATGTTATCCCTGCAAAAGCAGGGGATTTTTGTCCCAAAGAATGATGACTTCCTGCTGGTGCCTATCACTTTACTCATCATATCCGGTGAGTGTAGAGCCCGGAAAACTGTAAAATTTTCTGCATCTTGTTACTTAAATTACCAGAAATGCTTTCACTGAACCGGTGTTAAATAGAATCACTTTCAGATGGATTCACATTAGAATACATCATCAGCCATCTCATAAATGACTAATCCTGTTAAAATTTTAGGATAGAAATATGTGGATTTTTGTGGCATTTTTTCACCATGATTTGCTATCTTTATAACCTCACGAACTTTAGGCGGATTTAATATTATTGCTACTTGATATTTATCATATTTAACTTTCTCTATCGCTTCAGTAAAATCTTTTGTATAATCAATATAAATTTGATTTGAAATATCTTTCTTGGTTATATGCAATATATAATCAATTAATAGTGTATGAATTATACTTACATCCAACTTTTTCCAGACTTTTGATTTTTTTACTTTACTCATTTTCATATATGCTTCTTCATTCTTCAATGTAAGTAAAAAATAACGATTAATATTTTTGATATAGACTCCAAAAGCATGCATCTTCTGTCCAGTTTTTTTTAAATCCTCATACCATTCCTTTCTTATCTCTTGCTCCTCTTGCTTACTTGAAAAATTGTATACTTTTAAATGAAAATAATCTTTTATATGTTCAAGTAATGTCTTTAATTTCATTCCTTTTAAATTATATAAAATTCTGTGAGTAGGTAAAATTGAAAGCCCTTGGTGGTCCATATTAACAAAAAACATCATTATATAATCAACAGGATGCTCTACTTTGGGAGAAAGATTATATTTCTTCCTGTAATAATTTCTGTATTTAAGCATAGTTTGATATCTATGATGACCATCAGCAATATATATCAGCTTCTTTTTCATAATTTTTTGGATTTTTTTAATTATATCTGTATCTGTTACTTGCCAAAATTTATGATGCAAAGTCTCTGACTCCCTATAATTAATAATAGGTTTATTCTTTTTAATGAAATTATCAAGCATATTATCAATAACATTCTTTTTATCGTGATAAAGACCATAAATTGCGCTAAACTGCGTATTTGTGGCAATAGTTAAATTGTATCTATCTTCTAATGGCTTAGTCAATACCTCTTCATGAGGTAAAATCTTTCTTGCTTTATAATTTTGTAGCTTTACAAGCGCAATAAAACCTCTTATAGTTTTGACTTCATTAGAAAAAGGTAAAACATATTTCTGTTCATAAAGATAAATTGAAGGCACACTGTCTTTTAGCAATATTTTCTTTTTTTTCCATAAATTAAGATATTTCTTCGCTCTTGTATAACGGTTATTATTTTCTGTATCAGTTTTATATATTTTTCCAAGCGCGAGTCTTATAACATTATAAGAGCTTCTTCTATAAAATTCATTTTGATGTTTTTTATCAATAATATCGTAAGGCCAGCATAAGAATTCACCTGGTGATTTAAATAATTTAATCTTATATCTTAATCCCTTAAATGGGCGGATTTTATTCTTATTTATTATAGGTCTCATTATACATTTTTCTCCTATAATTTTACTACAGTATTCCTAAAATACTGCCAATTACTATATCTATTATAACAACTTGCATAGTCCGGTTTGAAATAATATCAAACTTTAAAAAGAGAAAGATAATTTAATCATATAAATTATAATTTCAACAAAAATTTAATTATCTGGGTAAATTTGTAAATAATTATTCCACAAAATAGGAGCTATCCGAAAGTTGATTTATAATTTTACATAAAATTGCAATCAATTTACGGCTTGTTTGGGAATAATAAAAATATTTTTAGAACATCAACTTATAAATTTAAAGGGTGAAACATAATCTCCATATTTGGCACGCGCATCTTCAAGTCTTCTCTTCTGGTCTGTTAGAACCTTGAATAATATTTCAGGGGTATCAGGAACTTTTGTTTTATATATATTTATAATTCTATCTATTCTCGCTAAATTCTCTGGTATTCTTAATGTAAATTGTTTTACATAATCCTCTTCTTTATATTCTTTATCTAAAATATGTTTAAAAAGCTTTTTCAGATCTTCATATAACGGGATATAACCTGTTGGTATTTTTAAAGCATCTACATCATTATGACATCGCAATTCCATCCATTTTATCCATACAGACTTGTCTGCTTTATCATTAAGGAAATTTCCATTTTCATCTTTTAAAAAGTAATTAACAGAAAAGATTTTAGGAAGTTTTTTAGCTTTTTCGCCAAACTTTAAATTATTTTCAATATATTTCCCAATTGAAATAGAAAGGAAATCAAGATTTGACATAGGATTAAATTTTCTAACACCAACTTTTCCCAAAGTAGCGGCTGTTGTTTCTGACTCAAGAGATGCACCTTTTGTAATTATTCCATGGGTCCAATCAAATGATTCTTCAACAGGAACTGAAGTATCGGAATCTCTTCCGCCGTAAATGATACCGCCTACTTCAACCCCATCAGGATTGTGTAAATTTTCATCAACATTTGGTAAAATCTCTAAGCTTAAAGTAAATCTTGCATTTTTATGAGAAGGCGGAATTTCTTTTCCTTGTTTATCTTTCTTTCCTTTATACCATTCTCCTGAATAGTTAAATCCTTTTTCAGGAACTTCACCTTTTCCTTCCCAAAAAGGTAAATTATCCTCAGTAACAAGGATATTTGAAAATATTATCTCATTAGGTGTATTAAGCACCTTCCATAAAATAGGGGCGTCCTTCTCTTTTATACCACCAACTATACCAAACATTCCTTTTTCAACATTTACTGCATAAACTTTATCATTTTTTACTCTAAGATATGAGATATCGTCGCCAACAATTTTTTCACCTGGCAACATTGAAGTGGATGTTTTACCACAAAGACTTGGAAATGCGCCTGTAAAATATGTTTTCCTGTTGTTTGGGCCTAAAACCCCCATAAGAAACATATGTTCTGTAAGCCATCCTTCCTTTGAACCACGTTTTATTGCAAGCCTCATTGCTAATTTCTTTAAACCAATTGTATTGCCACCATATTGAGTATTTGCACTATAAACAATATCTTCTTCAAGGTCTATATAAATTCTTCGTTTATCAATATTTTTTGAAACACCATTTTCAAGTTCACCTTCGCTATGGACAAATTTAAAAAAACTTTCTTGATTTTTCATATTTTGAAATTCCTTATATCCTTGCCGATATAACAATATTTCACTATGTGCAACATAAGGTGAATCTGTTATCTGAATGCAGGGAATAGAAAATATAGAGTTTGTAGGACCAAGGCAAAAGAATAAAATATACATTGTATGTCCCTGCATTATATCCTTCATTATGCTTTTAATCTCTCTTAACCCTTCTTCCCTATCAATTTTATTTAAATTAGGGTCAAAATAAATATCCTTTGGAACAAGAAATTTAGTATTCTCTTTATCACGTGCTTGGTCATCGTAACCATCAAAGTGAACAGTATGACCAGAAATTTTAAGCTTTTTTTCTTCTCCTGTAATTATTGCCTGCTCTTTTATATAATTTATATCCTCATTAGAACCATCACATATAAATATATCAGCAGGATTACATAACGAAATATGCTCTGCTAAAAATTTTTCAACATAAGGATTACATATTTTATTAAGTTTATTAAAATGTTCATCTTTTAATCTTGTTTTAAGAAATTCCTGCGAATTTCTATACATTGGCATCCTCCTACGATTAAATTTTGCTACAGAGACGCAGGGGTTAAAAAGTATTTGTTCTTTCTTTATAATATTTAGGACTTATTCAATTGTATAATTTAGTAAATTTTCACATTTTAATATCTTATTTATTTTTTAATTCTTGTGCCTCTGTAGATTTTAATCATCGTTGACTCCTCCCAAAAATTTTGAAAAAGATATGAGAATTAAATTTAAATGTCAATATATTTTTTGAATCTGTTTTAAAAAATTATCAATCATCCATTTTGCTGGTTCCCATTTGCTACTAAAATAATTATATTGACATCGTGCCAATTTTTTGGTAAATTCCTCAAAATGCTTGAAGAAAAACTAAAAGACCTTAAGGGGAGATATGAAGCACTTAAAAACCTTACTGAAATATATAAAGTGCGGCTAAAATCTTTTGAGGAACTTTCCAAAATAATAACTTCAAAGGTTTCACTTGAAGAAGCATTAAATACTACACTTGATTTAATTCTCAAACTTTTTCATGTCCCTTCAGGTTCTATAATGTTACTTTCGCCTGATAAGAAGTATATGAAAATAAGTGTAGCAAGAGGAGCTAAAGCTGATGAGATAAAAAAATTCAAGATAGAATTAGGCAAAGGGATAGCGGGGAAGGTAGCCCTGACTGGAAAACCAATGATTGTTTCTGATATTGAAAAATCGCCAGACTTTAATCGTGAGATAGGTGAATCTATTAATTATATTCCTAAAAATATTCTTTGCGTTCCAATAAAGATAAAAAATAAAGTTCTTGGTGTAATTGAAATAATGGATAAACCAGGTGGGGCATCTTTTAATAAAGATGATTTGAATTTATTAACATCTATAAGCAATACAATTGGTATAGTAATAGAAAATATAAATTTATACAGAACTGCTACCCAAAATGTTGCACAACTTTCAAAATTGATAGATATTTCTAAAATTATAAATACAACAATAAATCTTCAGGAGCTACTCCAGTATATTATGGATACAGCTAAAGAAGATTTAAAAGCTGAAGGAAGCTCACTTATGCTTATAGATGAAAAGAGGAATGAATTGTACTTTAACATTGCTACAGGCGAGGGTGGAGAAATATTAAAACAAATAAGAATTCCTATGGGAAAAGGTGTAGCAGGAATTGTAGCACAAACAGGAACCCCATTACTTATAGAAGATGCTATAAATGATCCAAGAGTTTTTAAAGCAGTAGATGAGCAAACAAAAATTACTACAAGAAATTTACTTGCTGTGCCAATGCGTGTAAAAGAAAAAATTATTGGTGTTCTGGAAGTAATTAATGCAATTGATAAACCTTGTTTTGATAAAAATGATTTGCAACTTTTTCAAGCATTCGCAGATCACGCAGGAATTGCTATCTATAATAGAGATTTGATAAATAGTTTAAAAGCAGCTAATAAAGAACTTAAACGAAGATTCAAAGAAATTAAGGCTATGTATCAAATTAATGAGCAACTTACAACAGAAACAGATTTAGAAAAGGTGTTTTATATAAGTACAAAGGTTATCTCTGAAATATTTGAGCTACAACGAGTTTCACTAATGCTTTATGATGAAACTGAAAACTGTTTAAAAATAAAATCAGCTATTGGAATAGATAAAAAAATTATACCAGAAATAAAAGTAAAACCAGGAGAAAGAATTGCAGGGAAGGTATTTAAACAAGATAAACCATTGTTAGTTAAAGATATGGATAAAGAAAGGCGGTTTGGAAAAAATAAGAAATTTAGATATAAAACTTCATCATTCATATCTGTCCCATTAAAAATACGGAATAAGATAATAGGTGTACTTAATGTAACGGATAAAAGAGATGGTGACCCATTTGATGAAAATGAGTTAATGACATTTATATCTATAAGTAATCAAATTGGTAAAAATTATGAGAATATAATTTATTATAATGAATTCTTGGAAAAACAACAAATAGAAAAGGAGCTAGAGATTACCAGGCATATACAGCAGCATGTATTACCAAAGGAATTTCCAAAAATTGAAGGCTTGGATATTTCAGCAGTAAGTATTCCAGCCCGTGAAGTAGGAGGTGATTTTTATGATTATATAAAAATAAATAAATTTGTTCATAGCTTTCTTATAGCTGATGTTTCAGGGAAAAGTATACCTGCAAGTATGTTTATGGCTCTATCAAGAAGTATAACAAGAGTTGAAGCCCATAACCTTATCTCCCCTGCCAAAGTGCTTGAAGAGTCAAATAAATATATATTCAGAGATTCTGAATCAGGAATGTTTGTTACAATGTTCTATGTGGTTTGTTACCTGGATGATAAAATTATTGAGTTTGGAAGCGCAGGGCATAATGCACAACTATTTTATAAAGCAGATACAAATGAATTTAAATTATTGAAGGTAAAAGGAATTCCACTCGGTGTTTCCCCTGATAGTAAATATATGGAAGATAAGATTTCATATAACAATGGAGATATATTAGTATTATACACAGATGGTGTTACTGAAGCAATGAATCAGGCAGGTGATGAATTTGAGATTGAACGATTGAAAGAAGTAATAATAAATTCAAAAAATTTAAGTGCTAAAAATATTCTTGACAATATATTTAAAAGTGTTAAAACTTTTACTCAAGGGACACCACAATTTGATGATATAACCCTGCTTGTAATTAAATTTGGGTAAAAACTATGAAAAATATCTACGAGTTAAAAGTCACCAGTAAGACAGAAAATTTGAAAACAATTGGTGAATTTATAGAAGATGCGCTAAAAAACGAAAATATTGGAGAAGATATAATTCATGAAATTCTTATTGCATCGGATGAGGCAGCTACAAATATTATTGTTCATTCTTATAAAAAAAACCCCAATGGATATATAAGAGTAAAATTAGTAGTAGAAAAAAAAAGGATAATTGTTTCGTTATTTGACAAAGGCATTACTTTTAATCCTGATAATATTATTTCACCAAATTTATCAAAAAAATTAGAAGAACGTAAGCTCGGAGGACTGGGTGTTTATCTTATGAAAAAATTTATGGATGAAGTTACATATTTTTTTAAAAACTCAAATTCCAGAAAAGAAAATGAAGTTAGAATGATAAAATATCTAAAATAAATATACAATAGTATTTTAAGGAGGAGAACATAATGAATTTAGAAAAGAAGGTCCCTGAAAGCAGAAAAGATGTTACTATCGTGTATCTTAAAGGAAGATTAGATGTTCATTATTCAGAAGAGATAGAAAATGAATTGAATAATCTTATAAGTCAAGGTAGAAAAAAGATTCTTCTGAACCTTGAAAATGTAGAGTATCTAAGTAGTAGTGGACTTAGAGTTTTTATTGCAATAAGTAGACGGCTTAAAGAGGTTGGTGGTGAACTTAAATTAATGAAGTTAAATGAAACTACAAAAAAGATATTTAAAATTGTAGAACTTACTGATATGTTTGATATTTATGAAACTCAAGAAGAAGCTTTAAAATCTTTTTCGTAAAGATGCTAAAATTAAATTATCTAAAGTTTCCTGTTCAGAGTCTGTAAATGAAAGAAATTTTAATACAGTTTCACCTTTTAATTTGTCTGAAACAATTGCTTCTTGTTCAAATTCAATGTTATTATAGTTATATTTTATTATTAAATGATCATTTTTAAATAATGGAATTTTTGTTACTATTCCTATTCCATTAGAATGAGTTAAATTTATCAATTTACAAGGATGAGGTTTTGTATGAAAATTTGTTATATATATAAAACTTGCATCAAGTTCAGATATTCTGGGTCTTTCCACTCCATCAGTTTTTTGTTTACGAAAAAATCCCATTATTTTTCCTCTTTTTCTTTATTATCGTTTTCTATTTTCTTAATCTTTAGTTTTTTAATAAGGAATATGTCCTGATGATTCCTAAAATATTAATTGTAGATGATGAACAGGAGATATGTGACATAATAACAAAGGTTTTAAGTGCTGAAAATTATATATGCGATTCAACAACATCTATAGATGAAGCTAAAAAATTAATAGAAACAAATTCATATGATGCTATAATTTCAGATTTAGTATTTCCTGAGGGGTCAGGAATTGATTTGCTTAAATATAAAAATGATGTTTCTCCAGAAACGATGTTCATTCTTTTGACAGGTTATGGGACTGTAAAAACCGCCTTAGAAGCATTGGAAATGGGCGCGTTTGATTATATTTCAAAGCCATTTAAAAATACAGAACTTCTAATGGTTACTCAAAAAGCTATTCAAACTAAAAATCTAATGGTGGAGGAAGAGGCTCTAAAAAAAGCAATCGCATCTCAAGATCAATTTGGATTAATCTACAAAAGTAAAAAAATGGAAGAGATAGTCCAGCTTGCTCAAAAAGTTGCAGAAAGTGAAGTTGATACAATCCTTATTGAAGGTGAAACAGGAGTAGGTAAGGAAGTGCTTGCAAAAGCTATACACAAGTTTAGTAATAAAGCTAATAAACCATTTATAGAAATAAACTGTGCTGCTTTGCCTGAAACTTTGCTTGAAAGTGAATTATTTGGACATGAAAAAGGTGCTTTTACTGGTGCAAATGAAATGAAACGTGGACTCTTAGAAATTGCAATGGGTGGAACAGTCCTTTTAGATGAAATAGGAGAAATCCCTCATACTATTCAGGTAAAACTTTTAAGATTTGTAGAAGATAAAACTTTTTTTAGAGTAGGTGGAACTAAAAAAATTACAGCAGATGTTAGAATTATTGCCTCTACTAATAGAAATCTTGATGAAGAAGTAAAAAAGGGAAATTTCCGAACTGATCTATATTACAGACTTAAAGTTATCTCTTTCTATATCCCACCTTTACGAGAAAGAAAAGAAGATATTTTAGCATTAATTGAATATTATTTACAATATTATAATAAACTCTTTCATAAAAATGTAACTAAAATTACTCCAGAAGCACGTGAAGTCTTCCGAGAATATTATTGGACCGGAAATGTAAGAGAATTGAAAAATGTAATTGAAAGAATAGTATTACTTGAGGACGACGATACTATTGCACTTAGACATCTTCCTTTAGAAATGTTAACTTTTCCAAATATTAAAAAAGATTATATCAATGAAAGAGAATTACAAAAAATTGAACCACTCCAAGTTGTGGAACAGAAATATATAGAAAAAGTTCTAAAATTAACAGGAGGCAATAAATCAAAGACAGCAAATTTACTTGGCATAAGTAGAAAAACATTATGGGAAAAAATAAAACGATACAAAATTACACTATAAATATTTGTTGTTACGAAAGTAAACAATTTATAATTTCTTATATATATATAAATAAAAGTATTTCCTTATAGAGTGTAACTTTTTGTAACATATTTATTAGCAAATAATCTTTTTTTGAAAAAGGATTTATAATCAAAAATGTTATAATTATTGATATAAAAAGAATTATAAAAAAGCAAAATAATGTGCAAAATTTGGCACATATTTTGCTATATTATAAGGAGGTAAATATGTCAAAACAAAAAACAGAAAATAAAGAAAAATATGCGGAAGCAGAAAAAGGAAACATAATTGAATATTTAAAAAGTATTATGGTAAAAATAGAAGACTTAAAAAAGATTGAAAAGCATATTAGAATAAAACTTGTAGATGAACATTACAAAGAATATGAAGACCTTGTAAAAAATATTAATCTTGTGTATGAAGTATTCAAATATTCAAAAAATGTAACAGGAATAATAAATTTATTGGAAGCTATTTACAAATTTGAAGCAATTTTTCATTCAGATATTACCACACTAATTATAAAAATGGCAAATGGAAAATATTACGCAAATATTCATGTGTATGTTCCTATAAGTATGAGCACATTTGATATTATAAAATCAGAACTGCTTAAATTATGTGAAAAGATAAGAAAAAAGGAAAAGAGAGAAGTCTTAGATTTTTCGTCTTCAGGTTTAGAAGCTGATAGCTTTGTAAAAAATGATAGAATAGCAGGGAAACTATTATTACCACTTTATGTATCAAATAGAAAATTAGGAATGTTAATTTTCTATTATTTAGATTATAGGAGGGTTCGTGCACGTGATTAAATGTATATATTGTAAAGAAGAAATTAAATTAACTGGAATTAAATTTTATGCCCTCATAGCCCCCTTTTATACTTTAAGTCCCTCACTTCCTAAACACAAAACCTCTGTAGCTTCTACAAATTAGCCTTGTTTAATATACCCCCTATATTAAACAAGGCTGCCCCCTTTTTTTATTTACTTAATAAAAAAAATAAAAATTGACAGAATTCGTTCTCTCCCCACCAAAAAATTACTGGATAAACTTGCACAAATGCTTTAGGAGAAAAAAATAGTAACAAGGAAAACTTGATTTTTAATATGTATATTATATTATTATTTTAAATATATAACTATGGTGAACGAGAAATGATAAAAATAGGTAGCATTATAAAAAGCTCACGCTGGCCAGAACCTATTGAAATAAAATTAATAGAAAAATCCGGAAAATATATCCGTATTGTTGGTGTTACTACCTATTCTCGTTCTCATATTGACCAATTAATACCTGAGAAAGAATTTTTAGAACTTACCACTGTGGATTTAAAAACCAATTTTAATGAGGAGGCCTGGAAAGTTTTTCTTGCCCTGGAAACCATTCGGTATCGTTTTGCATCATTATATGACCCGTTACTTGCAATGAATACATCAAAAATTGACCCTTTTGGAACCAGGATTTTTTGCCACAATAGATATGGTTAAGGAATCCATTAAAAATAAAGATAACCCTCTATTTATCCGACGAATTAAAGAAGATTTAAAAGATTTTGAAGGCAAACCACTTTTTTTACCAAGAAATGTAATTACAAAAACATTTAAGTTAAAAATTCACTCACCTAAAGAGAGGGACCTTTATAATGCGTTATCTAAATATGTTGAAACACAATATAATAAAGCTTTAATGAAAGATAAAAAAAGAAATATTGCATTTGCATTAATTATTTTACAGCGTCGTTTAGCTTCAAGCACTTATGCTTTATACAAATCCTTGGAAAGAAGAAAGAAACGGCTGGAAGAATTATTAAAAGGTGTAGAAAAAAGAAAAGACCCCTTTCAATATAATAATTCTGTCATTTAATGATTAATTATGATATTCCCTGGAACCCTAATAGACTGGAACAGCGAATGGGAAGAATTCATAGATATGGACAACAAAAAGAGGTGTTTATTTTTAATCTTGTTGCAGAAGATACAAGGTAAAAGAAGTTAAAAAAGAACTAAAAAAATTAGAAAATGAATTAAAAGAATCAGTTAGAGAATTATATAGAAAAATTCTGATACCAGAGAAAGATGGATTAAAAGAAATAGATATGGGTGGTCCTATTTATGGTGAAACAAATAATCTTGTGGATGAATTATATGAAGTAATATGTAGTGAAGGGATAATATTAGATAAGATAGCTCCAATGAA
>Ga0164318_10003848_pt1 | contig 14300 bp, 5 predicted proteins | sample GuaBasSedimGuay9_FD_113734 | JGI IMG/M metagenome (GOLD analysis project Ga0164318, IMG submission 113734) | Subseafloor sediment microbial communities from Guaymas Basin, Gulf of California, Mexico - Guay9, Core 4571-4, 0-3 cm | ecosystem: Environmental > Aquatic > Marine > Hydrothermal vents >...
GGAGGAGAGGGGGGTCGTTTCACTCTCCATCGAAGTTGACGGCAGTACCGAGAACCTGGACCCCGGAGTGCGGAATTACACGCTGGAACTCACCGAGGGGCTTCATTTCATAACATTGAAGGCGCGGGATTCGGCCGGATGGGAAACGATACTGACAACGGAAAAAGGTTTGCTCGTCGACCTGAAACCTCCCCGGATCATGATCGATGAATCCAGGACCAAGGTCAGATCGAACTCTGTTGAGATATTCTGGTCATCCGTGGACGAAGGCTCCGGCATATGCAGGACGATCATATCGCTTGATGGTGGCGAGGAAGAGGAAGTGCTCTCGGACGGCATTTACACGTTCGAGGGACTTTCCCCGGGCGATCACTGGATCGTCATTTCAGTCATTGACCGGGCAGATAACAGGAAAGATGTTAACTGGACATTCAGCGTCAGTATCGACACGGAGAGCGAGCCGGGGGATGGAGGCGGATTGGATATCACGCTAATCGCCGTCATCTGCGTCATAATCTTCGTCATCTTTCTCATAATCATCGGCATATTCGCCCTAAGAAAGAGGAGGAGGGAAGAGGAGGAAGAGAAGAAGAGAAGGAAGCAGAAGATGGGCAGCAAACCCGGCAGGATCAAGTTGAACATACCTGCGGCCCAACCTGCTGATGGGATCCCTCCGAATATGGTCTCCCTTGGAGACCTTCCCCCAACATCCGCACCCCCTAGAATGGAATCGACCGAGACAGGCACCGGATACATCAGACCTGAGAGAAAGAAGAAGAGGAAGGAGAAAAAGGTGATGGAGATCCCCGAGAGTGAGGAGGAAGCATCGGGTATATCGGATACGCCGGAAAGCACTCCTCATGAGGAGTCGAGCCCGGATGTTCGGGAAGGGTCGGATAGCAAAGAGGAAGGAGTGGAAGAGAATACCGGACCCGGATCCAAACCCCATTCCAAGCTCACCAATGATGAAGAAGAGGAGATGGAGGAGTTGGAAGAGGTGGGAGAGCAACGCGGAGTTTCCGGAAAGGTTCCCGAGGATGTTGTCCTCTGGGATGAGGACGAGGATGAAGACCTCGAGGAGCTCGAGGAACTGGAGGAGTTCGATGAATTGGAGGATTGGGGGGAGACGGAGGAACTTGACGGGGAGGAAGAGATCGAGGAATGGGGTTGAAGGAGCGGAGAAGAGATTTCCTCCGGAAAGGATCCTTGGCGGGAACGACCATTACACAATATTATTATAGGTCATCTGACTGGGTCCGGTCGATGAACGGTCCACCTCTATCGGGAAGGAAAGGTCTTTCGGGGAATCTCTGGAAAAGGATGGCAAGGGACTACATCGCAATAACAATCGGATGTGTCATCATGTCCCTTGGCCTGCTGTGGTTCCTCGACCCCTATAAGGTGACCGCAGGAGGGGTATCCGGAATTTCCATCATAGTGAATTACAGCCTGGGAGTACCCCTTGGTGTGACAATGTTCATTCTCAACCTTCCCTTGTTCCTCATAGGACTAAGGGTCCTCGGGAGGAGGTTCGGGATCAGGACCCTCTACGGATTCTTGATGTTCTCGGTCATGGTCGATGTCATCGACAATGTGATCTACGGCCTCATACTGAAAAAGGAACCATATCTGCTCAGTGATCCGGACTCCGTATCAATTCTGAGCGACCTCGATCCTCTCCTGGCCGCCGTGTTCGGGGGGGTACTGCTGGGTATCGGCCTTGGCCTGGTGTTCAGGGCCCAGGGTTCGACAGGGGGTTCCGATATCATCGCCCAGATGGCCGTAAAGTACAGGGTGGCCACTGCGGGACAGGCTTTCATGGCCTTTGACTTTCTCGTCATTTCGATCGGCGCCCTGGTTTTCGGTGGAATCGGATTCGCACTTCTGGGATTTATCGCACTTTTCGTCTCCTCCAAGACAGTGGATGTGATGATCGAGGGGCTGGGCAACACGAAGGGATTGTACATCGTCTCCGACAGCTGGGAGACGATCATGAAGAGGATATTGTCCGAGATCAACCGGGGTGTAACGGTCCTTCACGGCATGGGTGGATACACCCGCTCGGAGAAAGAGGTCCTCTTCTGTGTCGTGACAAGGAGGTCCATATACAAGGTCAGACAGATCGTCGTCGAGGAGGACCCGGAAGCCTTCATGGTCATCTCGGACCTTCACGAGGTCTATGGATTGGGATTCAAACCTCAGAAAGAGGAGGACACGCCCCTCTGACAGGGGACGGATCCACGCCACAAACGATATATCGATGTAGAACCTCAATGGCCCCGATGAGGATCGAGATCCGGGAAAAACCCCATGACCTGTATGCAGCTCTGGTCCTGTCAACACTTCTGGTGGCGATCATCATTCTCGATGAGGTGCTCGGCTTCGGAAGCCAGGTCCTGAGGGTCGTCCTGGGACTGCCCTTCATCCTGTTCATTCCCGGTTACATGCTCATCTCCGCACTCTACCCCGAGAGAAAGAGATACTTCGACAGGGAGGGGCGGCCCATAACCAGGGAGGAATGGGAAAGGATCGTGGAAGAAGGGGAATCCGAAGAGGGCGGCGGAGATGAGATCCCGGGCGGAAAGGGACTGGATGACCTGGAGCGGGTCGCCCTTTCCCTGGGACTTTCCATAGCCATCACTCCGCTGATAGGGCTGGTCCTCAACTACACCTATGATTGGGACCCCGAACATCTCGGTATCAGGCTGTTCCCCATCCTCATCTCCATCTACGCCTTCATAGTGATCACCGGGATAGCTGCCATCCTCCGAAGGAGAAGGGTTCCGAAGGAGGACAGGTACGGTATCGTGATCGACATATCCATCCCCGATGACTACTCCACGACGGACAAGCTCCTCACCGCGGGAATAGTCATCATGATGCTGGCATCCGTTACACTCCTTGTCTACATCATAGTCGTTCCCAGGGAAGGGGAGGCCTTCACCGAATTCTACATCCTGGGACCCACCGGAATGGCGGAGAAATATCCCCGGAACATGCTACTTGAGGAGGAAAAGTATGTAATCATAGGTATCGGGAACCACGAACATAGGAGAATGAACTACACCATCGTTCTCACCATCTCCCCGGAAGCGAGGAACAACACCGTCACCGGCATGGACCATGTGACCCTTTCGAGAACAAATCAACCGTCCATGGAGATCTCGGTCGGGGACAGGGAGACACTGGAGCTCCCCTGCAACTTCTCGGTCCTCGAGACAGGGTCCTACAAGCTGAGGTTCCTTCTCTTTCGCGGTGAGAAGGAATACCGCGACCTCCATATCTGGATAAAGGTGTTCTCCCCGGGCAGGTTCTCCAACAGCACTTATGGACTGGAAACATTCATCACGGGATGGGACGGCGACCCCTCGGGCCTTCCGGACAGCGTTGGTTCGAACGAGACCGTCGGAGTGGGTGTGGGGGTCAGAAATCCGACCGATACGGATAGAGATGTGCAGGTAAGGATCCGGACTGGCGATGGTGGAACGGTCCGGAGAATTGATCCCGCAGAAGGACCCTTCGAACTCGAAGAAGGGGTGACGCTAGTGCTGGAGCTGCATGTCAATGCAACCTCCTCGGTGGACGTGATGCCGATCGGACTCGTACTGCCCGACGGCTCGTGGACGGTATCGTTCCTGTTCGACGATGGGACCGAAGAGCAGACGGTTTCTTTCAGTATAGATGTGGGGGGATGAATGATGGGGAGCAGATTCACTTTCACCGGGCGTTTGATCGTGGGTCTGGTTGTGATCCTCTTCATTTCCGCCTACATGTTCTCAAGTACATTGATGGCCGTCACCGGTGCGGCGGTGCTCCTCTATCTGGCCTACAGAAGAATGGAATTCCACTCCCTGACAACAAGGGTGGACCTCAGGATAGAAAGGACCGTTCTCGAGAAGGTCGTTCACAAGGATTCGCCCTGCTCGATCAAGCTCCAGATAGAATCCGACGAGAGCATCAGGATGATCGTGTCCGACAGACCGCCCAGGACCTTCATTCATTCCTCCGGCGATATATCGATAACAGGCACCGTCAGTCCGAAAAAACCCCTTTCGACGATCTACAGCATCATCCCCAAGGAGAGGGGCTATTTCAGATTCCCGCCTCTCGGATTGACCCTCATGGAGGCACGAGGGCTGTTCACCCGGGAGATGTCGCTGCATCCCGGAACGGAGATTTTCGTAAGGGCTGCCAAGAAGGATATAGCAATGGCACACCTCATGTCCCGGAGAAAGCAGTTCGAGATCACAGGACCCGCTCACAGGAGGCACACGAGGACCTACATCTCGGACTTCAAGTCCGTCCGGGATTACATGCCCGGGGACCGGTTCAGGGATATCGACTGGAAGGCGGTATCGAGGCTGACGAAGCTCATGACGAAGGAGTTCGAACACGAGACGAGCCTTCCGACCATGATCATGGTCGACTGCTCCATTTCCATGAGGGAAGTGGTCAGACAGAGGGCCAAATTGGATCACGCACTTGCACTTGCGATGCAGATCGGCATTGTCATGCACAACAATGGACACCCGGTCGGTCTGATAACTTTCGATGAGTTCAAGGTAATGGACCATCTCACACCCGGGAAATGCGAGCTTGACGACATCGTTCTCTCTCTCTTCAAGCTGCCCAACCCCGTCGAGACCGCCGATTATCCCGGCATGCCAAGGAGATACAAGGGGGGCAAGGCGGAAGGTGAGGAAAGATTCCTTGATACGGTAGGCCCCTTTCTTGTCAAGGGGAAGAGAAGGAGCTTCACCCGTGACAGGACCTCCGGTATATTCGAGGCGATCAGGACCATGGAGCTCCTCGAGGAGACGGGTATGCTCCTGGTTGTCATCTCCGACCTGGAGACCAACAGACCTGCCATCATGAGGAGTCTCCAGATGGCAGTGAAGAGAAAGCACCGCGTGGTCGTTGTCTCGCCATCCTCCTGGCCCTATCATATCAGGGATACCGAACTCTCCGAGAAGAGGCTGGAAAGGATGTACGAGGATTACCTTGAGAAACAGACGCTCCTGAGATCGCTGAGGGCAGGGGGTGTCAGGGTGATAGAGGTGGATCCCGAAGAGAGGGGGGAGCTTGTCATATCCGGTCTGAGGAGGTTGAGCCAATGATCGGTTATCTCCTGGTCCTCTATCTTGCCCTTGTTTCCGTGCTCCACATAGATCCCAACCCGCTCTACACCCTCCCTCTTGCTGCCGTCCTCATCGGATTCCTGTTTGAAAAGAAATGGATGGGGGTTGCGGGATGGACCGGATTCGTTCTCATCTCGTTTTGGAAGCTCGGAAGTCCCAACCTTACCGATATCTGGTCCGTCTCAATTCACATCATCATTCTGGTGCTTCCCCTGATCATACTGCTGGAAGCAATACTGTCCCCCCGCCCTTACAGACTGGAGAGAATAGGTATCTGGCCGCTGGTCATTTCCATCTTTCTCTCTGCCGGGGCCATTCTATTGCTGTTCTTCCTGCCAAGAATACAGCAGATCGGCATTTACCTTGATTCTGACCCCTCGCTTCAGATCTTCATCATAACCGCGATCGCCATTCTTTTCTTCGGACCCGTCCTATTGGGTCCGGGACCCTCGGATCCAGCGAAAAGCTCCGGACCCGGTCAGCGTACCAATACTGACAAAAATGAATAAGTAAGAGAAGCTTATTCCGGCACCTCAATAGTGCAAGGTATCCATCTTTCCGGATGGTCTGGCACTATCGATCCGAGTGTAAAGAGAGCAGGTGAGTTCAGATGGCTCGCAGGGCAAGGTCAGAAAGGGGGCGAAAAAAGTCCCCGAAAAAGCAGAAGGTCCGGATCCATGAGGCGGTCCCGGACGGACAGACCGAGGTTGATAAGGCTGTGAAGAAGCCCCAGAGCCAGGGAGTCGAAAGGAGCAGAAAGGAGGAGGTCCATCGGACCACCTTCGGGGAGTGGTGGAACGCGAACAGGACGACGGTCGTCATTCTGTTCGGGATATTCGTTCTGGCATTTCTTATGAGGGAATACCTCTACTACCAGATATCCTTCAACACCTGGCCGCCGAACATAGTTGGGAATGACCCTTCATATCACAAGAGGGTCATAGACTACGTTCAGGAGAATTACCATCACGTTCGGATCGACAACCTGCTGAACTACCCGCTTTCCAGCGGCAATCCTCGACCCCCCATATTCGACTGGTCCATCGCATTGATGGGCATCGCTCTCTCCCCTCTGTTCGGCTTCAATGTGGATGCCTCCACATGGTTCGTATTCGAGTTCGCCCCCACATTCTGGGGGGCCCTTACCGTCATCCCGATGTATCTTCTCGGAAAGGAGGTCTTCGGGAAGAAGGCGGGTCTCATGGCAGCGTTCCTGCTTGCGGTGACCGCATCCCATATCGAAAGGTCCACCCTGGGATTCAGCGATCATGACTCTTTCGTTGTGTTCTTCCTTGTACTTTCGATGTATTTCATGTCAAAGGCATTCTCCGTTCAGAAGGACAGGAACTTCATTTCGGACTGGAGGATGCCTCACAAGGTCGTCCTGGGCTTCAGAACATACTTCAAGGAAAACAAGGAAGCGATGATCTATTCCGCGTTGACCGGGTTATCCATTGCGACCATCGCACTGACATGGCAGGGATACGCATATGTTATGGCCATTCTGCTGATATATTACCTGATACAGCTGCTGCTGCATCGCTTCAGGAACGAGGACGCACTTGGGACATTCATGGTGATATACATCGCCATGGGTATGGTGGTCCTCCTCTCCCTTCCCTACTACTACAGTTTCTCCATCGCCACATGGTCCCAGGGATTCTACATATTCCTGGCAATGACAATGATGGGATTCTTCATGGTCCCGACAAGGGACATCCCCTGGCTGATAGTGATCCCGACGCTCATCGTGTTTCTGGGAGCTTCATACGCCATATTGAAGATCGGTTTCTCCGATACAGCCGACCTCCTGTTCACGGGTGGCGGTTACTTCGTATCCAATAAGCTCTACAACACGATTGCGGAAGCCCAGGCACCGGAGATATCGAGGGTCGTGTTCACCTTCGGTCCCGGGACATTCTTCCTTGCACTCGTGGGTGTGGCCATGGCATTCATCAAGATCCCCAGGAACATGAGGAAGGACTACATCGTTATCGTCGTATGGACCGCTGTTGCCATATTCATGGCCCTTTCGGCCGTGAGATTCAATTTCAATGCGACACCCGCCTTTGCACTTCTCGCGGGTTGGGTCGTGATCGAGACCGTGAAGTGGTTGAAGGCCGGAGGCCTTTCCATATTCTACTCCATCCTGGCAGCCATCATCCTCCTGATAGGCATGGGGATCGTTTACGAGGGATGGGGTGGGCCGATCGTCGGAAACTACATGCTGATAACACTTCTGGGGACGCTTCTCATAAGTGTGGGAATCTTTGCATATATGAAATACAGGAAGAACCGGGAATGGTTCAAATTCCGAAAGGTTCTGACCGGGATGGGGATCGGTTTCATAGTTGTAATGCCCAATCTGTTCTTTGCCGTCGATGCGGCCATCCCAATCGAAATGAAACAGGACTTCGATCCGGACCTCTCATATCTGGGTTCATTCGGATCCTCACTTCACAGTGAATACTGGATGGATTCATACCAATGGCTCGCCGAACAGGATATCGAGGAGAACGGGCATTATCTGAAACCGGAAGAACGACCCGGTTTCATGAGCTGGTGGGATTACGGGTTCGATGAACTTCTTCTGGGAAAACATCCCACGGCAGCGGACAATTTCCAGAATGGATACCAGTTCACCGGTTCACTGATAGCATCCCAAAACGAAACCGAGGCCATATCTCTCATGACCGCAAGGCTCCTGGAAGGGGATTTCACCAGGAACGGCGGTGATTTCTCCGATGAGATATGGGACATTCTCGTTTCGCATCTGGGCGACGACCGCAATTCCACATGGTCCGCATACGAGATCCGAAGAATATACAGGAACAGTGCGTCATATATAGACAAGGTGATGGACGACCCGGACACGTACGGTAAGTTCGACGATATCACCTGGCCCAACGCCAGATATGCTGCCGCTAGAGTGGTCTTCACGAGACTTGGAGAGGAGGGCGTTGTGGACCTCTACGACGATATCATCAAGGCCACCGACAAATCCCTCAGATACTTCGCGGTTGATTACAGGTTGTTCCCGTTCAGCGCCTCCAACACGGGCATCTTCTATGCTCCCATCACACTGGCGGACAGGAATGTGGATGATTACCTTGAATACAAGGTGTATGCACAGGAGAATACCCGCGGGTCGAACGACAATCCCGTATGGACCGACTATCCCGACAATCCCATCTCAATGGAGAAGGCACAAGAGGAATCCAAGAGGCTGGGATACAAGTTCAGGATCAATCGATACGAGATGTTCTACACCGATATGTTCTACAACTCCCTTTTCTACAGGACTTACGTGGGATGGGGGCCAAAGGACATAGGGGCGCCCGATGACGGGAAATCGATTCCCGCCATGTTCGGAGACCTCCAGAACTATCCGGCCATGCAGGCATGGAACATGACACACTTCAAACTGGTCTACAGGACGATGTACTACTCCGAACTGGACAGCGATAACGCGACGTTCCCCGATGACTACGAACCCGTGTCCTCCAAGGAGGCCATTGAAAGATACAAGAAGAACGGGGGAGACGTCAAGTCCGGTCTGGGCCAGGGCGTGTTCTACATCAAGTACTACCATGGTGCAGTTCTGTCGGGAAGGGTCAGGACAGAGGAGGGAGTGGGGGTTCCGGGAGTGAGGGTGACCGTACTCGATGACTTCGGCATCCCGCACGGGAATGTCCTCACCGGGGAGAACGGGGATTACGAGATCATCGCTCCTCCCGGAGAGGTGACCATAGTGGTATCCACGGGAGAACTGGCCAACCAGTATGACAAACTCTACCAGTTCCAGGTGGACCAGTCCACCGGTCAACCCATGAACGCCATCAACATAACCAACATCGATATTTCCGATGACCTTGCCATGAGACGTATCGATGACGGAAGGATGACAAGGGATCTCGTCATTCAGGGAAAAATGATCACCGGCAAGGTATACTGGGACACGAACGATGATTCCACATACTCCGAGGGGGAGGACTCGCTCGTCACCGAAGGCTCCCTCACGTTCATCAACACTGAACAGGAAAGCATCAGGTTCGGGCCTTCCGAGATGGATGAGACGGGGAAATACACTGTCTCTGGACTCGTTCCGGGGAAGTACAACGTATTATACCAACACGGTTCCAAGAGCGACATCCTCGTTTCCGATCTGGTCGTGGATCCGCGGGACACCGATGAGAAGGACATCAGGATAGACAGGACCGAGATCAACGGGCATGTCGCCTACATAACGGGGGTTCCTGCCAGCAATCAGACCCTTTATCTGATCGATGAAGGTGGAGAAAGGACCGAGATAGCCCTTGACGGGAACGGAAACTATTCCCTTAAGGAACTATTCCCCGGAATATACAGCCTGGAGTTCCCGGGTACGAGGTACTATCATGAGCCGGTGAAGTTCTCCATCGACCAGGGAGAAACGGTCAGCAACAACATCACCCTCATCCCGGGAAATGTTCTGACCATAAGGGCAAGATATCCCGTTTTGCATTCGCAGGGAGGCGTCACGGGTGATGTCGTGAAGGGGGCGGTCGTAAGCGTGATCCTGAGAACCAATCTCTCCCATAGATGGACCACAATGACCGATGAAAGGGGAGAGGCGAGGCTGTTCCTGCCCATCGGAGGATACGACATCTCCGTTTATTCAATAGAGAAGGATCAGTACTTCTCCTATATCGGATATCATTTCCTTCACCAGGACACCGATGAACTTCTCACACCGGTCCTTGAACCCGCCTTCAGGGTTACCGGTTATCTAACCAAGCTGGTGGACAACCCGCATAATGATACCCAGGTCCAGTTCAAGAGAATTGGCGACGGGACCATGGCCAGAACCTTCTCCACTCCCGGAGGTGAATACTCCATCGTGCTTCCGAAGTCCGATTATCTGGTCATCCTCGACAACCGCTCCAAGTCCAATGTCTCCTATTTCCACATGCAGAAGATAGAGCCCCCGAAGGAATCCAATGACCTGAGGCTCGACATTTGGACACCGAAGACCGTGACCGTATCCGGAAGGGTCTACTGGGACAAGGATGGGAACGGAAGGTTCACCGACAGATCCGTTCTGGAAAAGGAGGGAGACATATACCCATTGGAATACGGCCTCGAGAACATCACTGTGAGCTTCGAGTATGCCAATGGAACGATAGATGCGGTAACGGACAGGTTCGGCAACTTCACCGTGGAGCTTCCTCCCGATGACTTCGAGATGAAGGTGGATGTGGAAGGATACGACCCGTTCGTAAGGGAGCTCACCATAGAGGGAACCGTTGCTGATTACAACCTGGGGATCAACGGAACCGATGTGATGCTTCAGGCAAGGGACCGTGCCCTCACACTCGATGTCTTCTATGATTTCTACGGAGAGAAGCAGATAGAGAAAGTCGCCCTGGACAATATCGAAGTCCTCCTGACCCCTACCGGGATACACAGGGCAGGAGTGGAGTTCACCCTCTCTACCGACGAGAACGGAATGATATACACCGAGGCATTCCCCGGGGAATATCTGGTTCAGATCAACAGAGAATACACTTCCGGAGGGATATCACATCTATTATCATACGAAGACGTTTTCTTCATGGAACCGGGACTTGATGTCCATACCGAGGAGATCAAGGTGGAACATCTGGTGGATGTGAAGGGGCGGATGTATCTGGAGGAGAACGACCTGATAAGATATCCGCCGGAGATGACCGTCAACCTTCTTCCCATTCAGGGACAGAGGGTCACTCTCGAGACCGCCCAGACGGACTTCAACGGAGAATTCGAATTCAACGTACCCGCGGGGGTGTACATTCTCGAAGCCCATCACGACAGACCCGCTGCCCATTATCTCTACTGGAGCGTCGTGAGCTTCGATGACGAGCTGTCCTTCAAGGACTACCGGATGGTCCAGGCCCTTCCTGTTGACGGCGACATATCTCCGACCTTCGATGGGGTCAAGGACTCGCAGATCTTTTTCGAGAACGGAAGCCTCTGGACCTCCGCGGGGATGAGCGATAACGGCCACTTCTCTCTCTTCCTTTTCCCGGGAGATTACAGGGTAGTATACTACTTCCAGACAGAAGAATCCTCGGCTGACGGAGGATACAAGGTGGAATACATGTACAATGGAACGGTCAGCATAACTGGAGGGACCTTCGGTCTGGAAATAGAGCCTGACAAGTTCCTGGAGATCCAGGGCGCCGTCTATCACGACATGAACGGTGATCGAACGATACAGCAGAACGAGAGACTGCCGAACGCGAACATAACCTTCACACCCGATATCGACAAATTCGGGCCGCTCAATATCACCACCGACGAGAATGGTGATTACAGGGCCATGGTGCCGAACTCGAGGATAGAGGTTACAGTGGACATCGAGGGTTACAGATCCCGACCAAGGGATGACCTGAGCGAGTTCGATCTCAGGGAGGACCCCATTGCCTTCAGGGATATCGCGGTGATCCCGGAAGATATTGTCGTGCAGGGGATCATCTTCAATGATGCGAACAGGAACGAGATACGTGATGAGGACGAGGATTCCCTGCCGGGAATGGACCTGACCTTCACGGAGGAGGGCGGAGAGCGCTACTTTGCCTCAACGGCGGAGGACGGGAGCTTCAGGGTGGAACTTCCTCCGGGTGTTTATTCCGTCCTGGGGATGAAATACTCGAACGGACTTCCTGTTTACGGCTACATGAACGAGATGAACATCGATATGGGAGATGATCTCACTGACCTTCAGCTGAACGCTGTCGGTGCCGGAAGGTTCAGGGGAACTCTCTTCTACAGGGACACCGATGGCAGGGTCCATTACGAGATCCCCAAGGACGAGGGGGTCATAGACTTCTACACTGAAGGTAGAGGGACGATCCAGGCACAGTATTCCGACTCCACCTACATGGTGGACCTGCCCTTCTACGACTTCCAGGCCAGCTCCGAGTTCCAGACCAATGAATACGACATGGAGATGACATACAGGATAGACGCCCAGGTCCATGCGGGACCTGACAGCGACCCGTCCGTCTTCTCGCTCGAATTCGTCAAATCGAAGGATTACTCCTTCAAGATCGAACTCGTCGAGGACAATCAGCACGAGATCGAGATGGGGCCGTCCTCCGAGGTCAAGATAATGTACTACCTGGAGAACGTGGGCAACGAACCCTACACGGTGGATGTGAAAAGCACGGAAAAACCCGAAGGATGGATCGTGGAGCTCCCGGAGGGAGAGGGTATTCATCTGGATATCGGTGAGAAGGTTATAAGACAGCTGAACATCAGCTCCCCCAGAGAGCCGTCCTTCACCAATTCATTCAAGTTCGAGGGCGAATCCTCGATGGGCAGCAGGAACACGTTCCAGATACAGGTGAACACCCCGCCCTCCTACAGGTTCGATATGTCCTTCGACATACCCGAGATCCTCGGGGTGGGATACAACGAAAGGCGTGTGTTCAACCTCACCGTCTCGAATCTGGGTTCGGGAGAGGATGTGGTGAACGTCAGGTTCTCTCCGGGGATGGATGAATTGGAGGACTGGAAGCTCGAGTGGGAAGGAGAGCCTTCCTTCCCGGACGAGGGAGAGAACGTCTCCCTGACACCGAGAGGGCAGAGGAAGTTCGCCATCACCATATACACACCCGAGAGGGAGGAGGATGAGCAGCTGTTCAGGGAGAGCCTCACGCTGACCTTCACGGGAAAGGACCGCCAGGGGGACGTCGTCACGAAGGACATCACTTTCAAGGTGACCAAACCCAATCTGGTGCTTCCACCCGGTTATCTGAAGCTCTCCAACAGGAGGCTCGAGGACCCAATACTCAACAGGACCGTGGAGGCGAACATCACAGTGAAGAGCCTCGGAAGGGATGCTTCCAAGGTTAACGTTTCACTCAAGATAGACGGGAAGGTCGTTGCCGAGGGTATGATCCCATACATCCCCCAGGATGGGACCGGTTACGTGAAGGTCAGGTTCAACACAACGGAGAACAACATCACCGAAAATGATTTCCACACCTTCGAGGTCCTGATAGATCCCTACAATACCATAAGGGAAACGGATGATTACGACAATGTCGGGGTATGGTACAACGTTGTTGTGGGGCAGACTCCCGAAGCGAACATAGAGATCAACTGGAGAATAGTGATCTTCGTTATACTCGTGCTCATCATAACCCTTGGTGTCATAGCCTACAAACAGCGCACCGAACCCATCTGATCGAGCTGTAAGTGATCACAAGCTCCGCATGAGCCTTGACCTTAGCTCCCCCATCCATGAGCTTCGTCCTTTCATTGGAAATATCTCTGGCTTCCCCCTAAGCCAAACACCAGATTTTAATCCACACTATTCCAATAAGAATCAAGATTGTGTATTCGATTTCAGCAACCCAACCGATAAAATGAAATGCATTGTTGGTCATTATATCATATCATCTTCGGATGAGAGGTACAATCGTGAGGGGGAAAAGAATGGTATATTTCTCCATAAGGAAGGCTTTCTCCAGCGCATTTTCCACGTTCTGGAGGAGACCATTCACGTTCATGGGGATCGTGCTGCTTTTCAGTGTGATCTCCATCTCGGTCAACGGCCTCGGTTCCTTTCTCACCGGGACCACATTGATTCTTGGCATCCCACTCTGTTTGCTGGGAATAGTTGTATCAGCATTGAGCTTCTTCTTCTTCTTCAGAGTGGGTTTCAATACAGCATACGAAAGAATGGAAAAGGATACCATTGACCCCGAGATATGGTCCGTTCTCCCGCTCGCTATTGCCACATTCCTGAGAGGTCTCCTTGTCATCGTTGGAACGATCCTTTTCATCATACCGGGGATCTACTTTTTCGTGAAGTATCGACTCGTGGAGTTCGTGATTATTGATCAGGAAAATGGACCATTGGAGGGACTGTCGGAGGCAGGAGAGCTTTCCAGAGGATGCAAATGGAAGATGTTCCTTCTCTGCATCTTCACTTTCTTCTTCACCCTCTCGGGATTGCTACTGCTGGGAATCGGGATATTCTTCACAACCGCCATATCGAACCTGATCTGGATGCATGTCTACCTGCAGCTGAAGGAGGGTGAACTTGAAGAGGAGGACCACCAGGCCATTGAAAGATGGTTGGAGGAGAGAGGCAGGGAAAGAGAGACCTACAACAATGAACCGAAATCTTAC
>Ga0164318_10003849_pt1 | contig 14300 bp, 10 predicted proteins | sample GuaBasSedimGuay9_FD_113734 | JGI IMG/M metagenome (GOLD analysis project Ga0164318, IMG submission 113734) | Subseafloor sediment microbial communities from Guaymas Basin, Gulf of California, Mexico - Guay9, Core 4571-4, 0-3 cm | ecosystem: Environmental > Aquatic > Marine > Hydrothermal vents...
ATAAAACATGTTTGTATTCAACCTCGCCTATGGTCGGATAAATCGGAACATGAACGACTCCGATTTGTTCCATTCCGAAATCGACAATATTCCATTCCGGACGATTATTTGAAACCGTTGCAATTTTTTCACCTTTTTTAAGCCCAAGCTCAATTAAACCCAAACTGAATAAATCTGCTTTGTCTTTAACGTATTGAGTGCTGTATTTATCCCATTTCCTGTTTCTTTTAACAGAAAAAGCATCATCTTTAGCAAAATTTTCTAAAGCATTGTCAAGAAAATCAAAGGTCCTTTTTATATCCATTTTTAACATTTTTAATTAATAACATATCAAAATTAATAAATATTTGCTGCTTACCAAAATTATTCTTTCCCTCGGTGTTTTTATTTTTATAATGAAAGGATTTTAATCAAAATGAAATATCTTTGCTGAAAAATTATTATGAAATTTTCAAATTCAGACAGACCGGAAAGAATTAATAAAATTAGTTCAACGGAATATGATTTATTAATTATCGGCGGCGGAATTACCGGAGCCGGAATTGCTTTAGATGCCGTAACTCGCGGAATGAGTGTAGCGTTAATTGAAATGCAGGATTTTGCTGCAGGAACCAGCAGCCGTTCAACAAAATTGGTGCACGGCGGATTACGATATCTGGAACATTTGGAGCTTGGTTTGGTAAGAGAAGTCGGCAGAGAACGCGAAATTGTGCATAATAATGCTGCACATATCGTGATTCCCGAGAAAATGATTTTACCGATTGTTGAAGACGGAAATCTGGGTGAATTTACAACTTCATTAGCTTTGTATGTATATGATTTTCTGGCAGGCGTAAAAAAAACAGAGCAAAAAAAGATGCTGACAAAAGAAGAAACATTAAAAATAGTTCCTTTACTCGACAGTCCTATTTTAAAGGCAGGTGCATTATATTACGAATATAAAACGGATGATTCCAGATTGACCATTGAAGTTTTAAAAAAAGCCGTTGAACACGGTGCAAATTGTTTAAATTATGTAAAAGCGGAATCATTTATTTATGAAAACGGAAAAGTAATCGGGCTTAATGCAAAAGATATATTTGCCGAAAACACATTTACAATTCATGCAAAAAATATTGTAAATGCGACCGGGCCTTGGGTTGATAAATTGAGAGAAAAAGATCATTCATTAAAAGGAAAACGCATTCATCATACGAAAGGAATTCATATTGTTTTTGAAAAAGAACGTTTGCAAATAAATCATGCCATTTATTTTGACACGGGTGATAAACGAATGGTTTTTGCCATTCCTCGTCACGATATTGTTTATGTGGGAACTACAGATACCGATTATTATGAAGATTTGGAAAATCCGAATATTACAAAAAAGGGTGTTCAATATTTAATAAATGCCGTAAATAAAATTGCTCCTTCCGCAAAGTTAACATTTAAAGATGTAAAATCTGCTTGGTCGGGCTTACGTCCTTTAATTCATGAAGAAGGAAAAGATCCTTCGGAATTATCACGAAAAGATGAAGTTTTTCATTCCGAAACCGGCTTAATTTCTATTGCAGGAGGAAAATTGACCGGATACCGAATTATGTCAAAAGAAGTTGTTAAAATTGTATCAAAAAGATTATCTGAGTCTGAGGAACGTGAATTTGTAAAGTGTCAAACTAAAAACCTTAAACTGTCCGGGGGTGAATTTCCCTTTTATCCCGATATGTCTAATTTAATAGCGTATGCCGATCAAAAATATGATGAAATTAAACAAACCGGTATTTCTGTTAATGATTTTAAAAAATTATTTTATCGCTACGGAATGAATATTGATAAAGTTTCGGAAAAAGCATTTGATTATTATAGCGAAACCAGGAATACTGTGTTTTCATGGTTAAAAGCTGAATTGTATTATTGCGTGAATGATGAGGCAATTGTAACATTGTCTGATTTTTTTATTCGTCGTACCGGAATGATTTTCTTCTATATTGATGAAATTTATGAACATATAAATACGGCTGCAGATATTCTTTCCGATTTTTTAAATTGGGACGAAAAAACAAAACAAAAAAATATTAACGAATTAAATCTTGAACTTAAAAGAGCTACGGTTTTTGAATAAAAATTAATTTTCAGATAAAAAGAGATTCCTACAACACTCAGTATTTCAACGAGATATGTTGATTGTTCAGTTTTTTTTAAATAAACTGTAACAATTCTGTAATTTATACGTCTTAACCTTGAACGCAAGATTGAATGACAGTAAACGAATACAATAAAAGTGTAGAAGCGTATTCCGATCATATCTACCGATTCATTTTAAAAAATATAAAAAATGAAAATACGGCACAAGATATTGTTCAGGACAGTTTTGAAAAATTGTGGATAAACCGGAAAGCGGTTTATTTTACAAAAACGAAGTCATATCTTTTTACAACGGCGTACAGAACGATGATTGACATTATAAGAAAACAAAAAAGAATAAGTTTAACTGATGATCAAACGATTTTTGAAAGTCATGAAGAAAACAGTTTTAGCGACATACAAGAAATTTTGCATGAAGCTGTTGAAAAACTGCCGGAAATTCAGCGTTCCGTAATACTTTTAAGAGATTATGAGGGATATTCTTATAAAGAAATTGCCGACATTACAAATTTAAACGAATCGCAAGTAAAAGTTTATATATACCGAGCCAGAGTTTATTTGAAAAATTATATCGGAAAAATTGAAAATCTTGTTTAAATAATATAATAAAAACTTGGAAACAATTAACAATCATAACTACGAAGTATTTTTTCTTGATTTTCTTGACGGAAATTTATCCGAATCGGAAATGAAGGAATTCTCTCGTTTTTTGCAAAAAAATCCGAGTTTGAAAGAAGAATTGGAAAGTTTTGAAGAAATAACATTAGAACCTTCCGACATAAAATTTGAAAACAAACAAGAACTTATTAAAAAAACACAGGCACAACACTTTGAAATAACGGAATTTGAATATTTATGCGTTGCCGATATTGAAAAAGACAATAATAATGAAGAGCTTAAACAGTTAAAAAAAGAATTGTCAGTTTCTGAAAACAAAGCAGCATACACGGTTTTTAATGCCGTAAAATTACAGGCAAATGAAAATATTGTTTTTTCAAATAAAAGTAAATTGCTGAAAAAATATGTTTCTGTTAATTTCAGAACAGTAATTTCTGTTGCTTCCGCTGCAGCAATTTTGTTGTTTTTTGTTTTAAAAGGTGATTTTGTAAATAGCGATTCATCGGAAAGTGCCGGAAAACAACTTTCTGAAAAAGTTATTAAAAACAAAAATGTTAAATCAGACGTATTTGAAGACACAAATACAAAACAAAATATTAATCCACAAGAACAAATATTAGTTACTCATAATCAAACAATTAAAAATTCAAACAAACATGTTCTTGCGTTTGACGATAATGAGCCTCAAAACAATAAAGATTTGTACAAGGAATTAATTGTATCAATCCCTGATATTAAAAATGAGGCTCTTATCTCAAACACGGATCCGATTATGACACCTGAAAATCCTATGAAATTTAAAAATTTCAACAATATGAATTTCGCAATAAACAATAAAGATAAATTTTGGAAATATGCGGAGAAAGGGATTCACATATGGAAAAAAATAACAAAAGATGATGATATTCAATTAACAAATGACTATGCCGATAACGGCAGTGTTAATGAAGTCAACTTTATTGCTTCTAATTTTCAATTCAGAAAAACATATAATAAGAAATAATCCGGATAATATCAGTTAATTTTAAACTTAAATTAAAAACAATGAAACAGTTATACAAAACAATATTATTAATAGCAGTCGGAATGGTTTTTTTTGGCTATGCGGCTAATGCACAAAAGGATACGACTGAATTAAAAGTCGGGAAAAAGAAATTAATGATTATTGATGAAAAAACGCAAAAAGAAAATGCAATTTATAATCTCGATAAAGCAAAAGAATCTTTTGAAAAAGAAATTGCTGAAACCGAAAAATTCATAAAGGAACATGAAGAATTGATGAAACAACGCGAGGAGTTAGTTAAACAACGCGAAGAATTAATTAAACAACGCGAAGAATTAATTGCAGAAAAAGAAAAACAATTTGATTCTTTAACCGTATCAATTATCAATTCTAAAGCATTTCTTTTTCCGGAATCATTAAATATATCACAAAATGAACTGTCGGACAGTATTAAAAAAAATATTAAAAACGAAATTTCATTAAATGAAAGGAACAATAAAGAATTGGATAAATTAATTGAAGACAAAATGAAACTTCTTCTGTATAAAGAAGAATTGCAAAACTTAAAAAGCGAAATAGAAAAACAAAAATTACTGATTGAATTAAATCTTAAAAAAGAACAAGCATTTAAAAACGGAATTGAAAATATTGACAAAGGAATGGTTGATATTAAAAAAGGAATGGCTGATTTGGATAAAAGTTTAAATTCGGATGACAGTCAAATATCAAAAAAACAATTTCAAATTGAAAATAGAAATCATTCATCTTTTAATGCACATTGGGCAGGTTTTGAATTCGGTATCTTAAACTTTTTAAGTGTCGGAAAAACCTTGGCAACAGACGAACAATTAGATTATTTAATTCTTATTCCGGAAAAAACAATGAGTTACGGACTTAATATTTTGGAATATGATATTGCATTGAGTGAAAATAAACGATTTGGTGCAGCTACGGGTGCCGGATTAGAATGGAACAGTCTGGCATTAAGGCAAAACATTAATCTTTATGAAGATGCAAACGGAATTATTCGTGCCGAATATATTGATCCGGCAATAACTGAATTTACAAAAAATAAACTTAATACAGTTTATGTTACCGTTCCCTTAATCGTAGAATTCCAAATTCCCGTGAAACACAGAAAGTTTTTTATAGGAGCCGGAATAACCGGAGGAATAAGAGCTTGGTCGAAACAAAAACAGAAATATAAAATTGACGGACAAGTCTATAAAAATAAAAAAACAGACGATTTTCAAATGGCACCGTTCAGATACGGAGCTACTGCAAGAATTGGCTACGGAGATGTCGGATTTTTTATAAATTACAGTTTTGTTTCTTTGTTTAATAAGGGAGCCGGACCGGAATTATTTCCGATATCCGTAGGATTAAAGATTGCTGATTTTTAGTGATTTCATAATAATTTTCATAAAAAACTTTGTATTTTAATTAGATAAATGCAAAGTTTTTTTTATTTTTATACTTTTAAACAAACTTTTATTGATTTATGAAGCAACTATTTGCAGCCTTCATTGTCTTAATAAGTATAAATTCAGTTACCGGACAAAAGATTTATGTGACTGATACGGAAGCATGGGCAGATATAAAAGTATATGTTACCAAAACGGAAGCATGGGCAGATTTAGTTGTGTATGTTGAAAGTACCGAAGCTTGGGCAAACGGAAATAAAGGTCTTTGGTATTTTACGGATACGGAAGCATGGGCAGATAAAAAAGTTTATTTCACGAATACCGAAGCATGGGCAGATTTAATTATTTATTATACAGATACTGAAGCATGGGCCGGTTGGAAAAAAACATCAAAAAAGTATTTGTTGGAATAATTTATATCAATAAAAGAATAGAAGTTATCAAAAACATTTATGTTTGACTAATAAAATAATGAATTTTATTTTTTGAAATTTGAATTGTGAGAAATTTGCACGGGATTTGTTATAAACCCTTATAAATTTACATTGTTTTAATTATAATTTTGTTTTCCGAATAAATAATTGATCCATATTATGAAAAAAATAGCAGGAATTCTTTTTATAGTCTTTTTTATCTCAAACAATATTTTTGCACAGATTAATAAAGACGGTTTACCTTTTTTTACAAAATATACTGATAAGGAATACGGTGAAGCAGGACAAATTTGGGCGATAACTCAAGATAATCGAGGCGTCATGTATTTTGGTTGTAATTACGGTTTAAAAACTTATGACGGTAAAACATGGAAAAATTATAATAATAATCACAGCACAAGGGTAAATTCCTTAATCTCAGATAATAAAGGTTCTGTATATTACGGAGCCGAAGGTGATTTCGGCGTTTTATTAAATGATTCTTGGGGTAAAATAACATTTCATTCTTTATATTTAGATAAGAATTCGGGAGATTCAATTAATTTCGGAACTGTTTGGAAGACATTAATTGCTGATAATAAAGTGTATTTTCAAGCTTTTGAAGAATTATTTTATTGCGATTTGCCGCTTAAGTTTGATAAAGATACGATTTTACTTAATGATATAAAAACGATTAAACCTCAAAGTCTGTTTCACTTATCTTTTTCAGTTGATAATCAATTTTACATCAGAGAATGGGAAAAGGGTATATGTAAAATCGTTAATGATAAATTAGAATTAATTCCCGGAGGAGAAAAATTTGCTTTTTTAAGAGTATATGTGATGTTACCTTTTGATGATCATCGTATTTTAATCGGAACGAGAGAAAAAGGATTCTTTTTATTTGATAAAACAAAGAAGAAAAATGCAATTACCCCCTTTAATTTTGATAATAACGAAGAAATTATTAACAGTACGATTTATAACGGGGTAAAACTTCCAAACGGTAACTTTGTTATCGGAACTTTAGCAGACGGAATATTCATATTTGATAAATCCGGCACAATTTTAAATCATTTTAGTAATAAAACCGGTTTGCCGTCACAATATATTTTGACTTTATATTTGAATAAAAACAGCCCGAACCCTCAATTATGGTTTGTAAATCAAGATAACGGTATTTTCAGAGCGGATATTTTCGGAACTTTTTCTGTTTGGAATAAAAATATGGGTATTGAAGGAATTGTAAATGATATAATAAACTATAAAGGAAATACATATGTCGCCGATAACAATAATTTATTATTACTGAATACAAAATCACGTTCCCCGAATTTTAAGAATATATATTCGGAAAATCAAAATATATGGAAATTTTTAAAATTTAATATCCCTGAGTCAAAAAAATCAAAATTGCTGATGGCCTCATATTCAGGCTTGTATGAAATCAAAGATACCGTAGTTTCTAAGATAGCAGATATTAATAATATTCATGAACTGTTTCAATCTGTCAATAAACCTAATCGATTATATATCGGAAGTGATGAAGGCATTTCTTATGTTGAATTTTCCGGCAATACTTGGTCGAAACCGATTAAGAAGGAAGGATTTAATAACTCTGTATCAAGTATTCTGGAAACGGATAAATATCTTGGTTTAGGAATCGATAACAAAGGGGTCTTTATTTTAGATGACTTTGAAGACAAGAATATAACACTTATTGATTCCTCAAGGGGATTACCTTTACTGGGTTCTGAATATTTTCTGAAGAAATGTAATAATCAAACGATTATTATTAACGGTTCCGGACTGCATTATATTACCGATTCATTAACCGCTGAAAAATTTGATTTTTTCGGAGATACATATTGTGATAAGAGTAACGGGATATTTACATTTATTGAAGATGATGATGCCTATTGGATGTCCGTATACAGCAATGACGAAAATAATTTAAATCACAGATTAATTCGTTTTCTTGATAAGAAAAATCGCATTAAAGACAGTGTTTTTGCAAAAATCTTACCTACAAAATCGACACTGTGTATTTATCCCGATAATAATTATGTTTGGATTAGTAACGAAGGCGGATTGTATAAATTTAATAAAAAAACACAGAAAAATTATGAAACTGTCTATAATACGATAATTTCAAAAGTAATTACGGCAAATGATTCTGTCTTATTTAAAGGAAATTTTATTGATAACAAAACCGGTTCATTTTTATTTTCATCGAAACAACCCGATAATGATATTCCCGAATTAAGTTTTAAGAATAACAAACTGATTTTTGAATGGGCAGCACCCTTCTTTGAAAAAGAAAACGAAACAAAATATAGTTTCAGACTTATCGGAGAATCGGATAAGTGGTCTAAATGGTCAGTGAAAACCGATACCCGTTTTACGAATCTGTTTGAAGGCGATTATATTTTTGAAGTAAAAGCAAGGAATATTTATAATACGGAAAGTACAATTGCACAATACAAATTTAGCGTTTTACCGCCATGGTACAGAACAATATGGGCGTATATTCTTTTCCTTATTGCAGGAGTATTAATAATTCTTTTAATTATTAAGCTTTATACCAAAAAACTAAAACGAGAAAATGAGAAATTAGAACAAATCGTCAAAGAAAGAACGGCAGAAATCCGTATGCAAAATGAAGAAATTACGGCTCAAAGAGATGAAATTCAAGCTCAAAAAGATGTTGTTGAAAAAGCAAAAGATAAAATTGAAAGACAACAAAAAAGCATTATGGATAGTATTCATTATGCCAGTCGTATTCAAGAAGCCGTATTACCGCCCGATGAATATTTAAATAGAATACTCGGAGAACATTTTGTATTATTCAGACCGCGTGATATTGTCAGTGGTGACTTCTATTGGGCAACGGAAAGCGGAAGTAAAACGGTAATTGTTGCTGCCGATTGTACCGGTCACGGTGTTCCGGGTGCATTTATGAGTATGCTCGGGATGTCTTTTTTAAATGAAATTGTCAATAAAGACGGTATTTTACAAGCAAATATTATCTTAAATCGTTTAAGAGAAAATGTTAAAAAGTCATTACGACAAACAGGAAAGGAAAATGAAGCAAAAGACGGAATGGATATCGCTGTTTGTATTCTCGATAAAACAGAAATGAAAATTCAATATGCCGGTGCATACAATCCTTTATTGATTATAAGAAACAATGAAATTTCTCGTATAAAAGCGGACAGAATGCCTATCGGTATTTATTTAAGAGAAAAAGAATCCTTTACAAATAATATTATTGATGTAAAAAAGGGTGATTTATTATACATATTTTCAGATGGTTATGTTGATCAATTCGGAGGTGAAAATGATTCCAAAATTCGATCGGCAAAATTTAAAGAACTATTAATGGAAAATCATAAAAAATCACTTGCCGAACAAAAAGCGGCATTGGTTAAATTCCTTGAAGAATGGATGAATCATACAGATGACACCGGACGGAAATATAAACAAGTCGATGACATTTTGGTTATCGGAATCGAAATATAGCAACTCATGATTTCTTTCCCCCTGCATTTGGGGGATTTTTTTATCCTTTGCGAAAAAATAAACTTTTCGACCAAAAACAATTAAATGTATGAAAACACCTGTGGCAAAGATTTTGCCACTCCCGGGAATGATTATTGCTCGCAAACATTAAGCAAAATAAAGAAATACCTACAAGCAGGTGTTCCCTGTCTGCCGTCAGGCAGGCTTTGTGACCTTTGAAAATTATAAAATTAGACACATGAAACTGTCTGTTAAAAGAAAACAAGAACGTATAAGAATAATTGAAACAGCTCGTGAAGTGTTTAAAAAATACGGGTTTAAAAAAGCAACAATGAATGATATTGCTGATGCTGCCGGTAAAGCAAAAAGTTCTGTTTATTATTATTTCAGGTCAAAAGATGAGGTATACAATGCCGTTATTTTTACGGAAGCTCAAAAATACAGAGAAAAAGTATTACAGTCCGTTAAAAAAATTGAAAATCCGGAATTACAATTAAAAGCCTATGTGTTGATTCGTTTACAAACAGATAAAATTTATTCAAATTTTTATCAAGCAATGAATCAGTCATTTAAAAATAATTTGTTTGTTAAACATTTGAAAACAATTTATGATAATGAAGAGTTTTATATTTTCAGTAATATTTTAAATAACGGTATCAAAAAAGGTTATTTTGATATCTATGACATAAAATATGCAGCAGTCGGAATTGTTACGGCAATGCGCGGTTTAGAATCAACCTTGTTGCATCGGTACGAAAACCCGGAAGTTGAAAAGAAAATTGATAATATTTTGAAAATCATCCTTTACGGAATTGTAAAAAGATAGTTTCGGATTAAAGTATTTGTATAAAAGAAAATTTCTGATAACTTAAGGAAACGGGAAATTTTGCAATTCACTAATTTTTATTTTTTTTTAATTTCCTTTACCGGATGAAGTAAATTTCGTGCTCCGGAATAATAACCCAAGCCTTGCCACAATGCTAAAATATCTTGCTCATCGGCTTTTGCCAAATCGAAAACAGTCGGGTAAGTTTCAATAAACTTATAATAATACGCCGTTCCCTGACTGATTTGTGTTTGTTGCATTATAATTTCCGAAAGCCAAATTTTATACGGGTCTTTTGTATTCCGCCGGGGCAAATTGCGTTTATTTTCTGTATAATATGCTGATATTTTATCGTAGAAATTCATTTTATATATGAAAAAAGGGCTGTTTAAAAAAGCCCTCTTTTTGTTATGCCGGATGCTGAAACAAGTTCAGCATGACCGGACTTTTAACTTTATGACTTTCAACTAAATTTAAGGTCGCAATCTGCCGTAATATCTCGGGAACGGAATGGTTTCTCTGATGTGTTGTGTTCCGCAAACCCAAGCAACGGTTCTTTCCAATCCTAATCCGAAACCGGCATGCGGAACAGAACCGTATTTTCTTAAATCCAAATACCATTCAAATTCTTTCATCGGAAGTTTGTGTTCTTCGATTTTTGAAAGTAATAAATTCAAATCGGTCTCACGTTCGCCGCCGCCGACAATTTCGCCGTAACCTTCAGGAGCAAGTACGTCAACGCCTTTTGCAAGTTCCGGACTTGCAGCATCACGTTTCATGTAAAATGCTTTAATTTTGTGCGGCCAATTGTAAACCATCACCGGTACGTCAAACATTATGGTAATAACCGTTTCGTCCGAACCGCCGAAATCATTGCCGTATTCAAAATTTGCCGCCGATTCAATCCATTTCGGAATGTTCCCGGCTTTTATTTCAAGTTTATGAATATCATTTTTTAATATATCAATTCTGTTTTGCAGGAAGTTGCGTTTACCCTTTTTAACACCGCCGGCAATTTCTTTTTCTTTAGCTTCAATTTCGACTTTGTTAGCTTCAATTTGTTGCTTAAGTTCTTTTAAGTCAGCTTCCAAAACTTCAATACTTGTTTTACCGTTAATTTTTTTCTTCCCTTTGATGATGTCAACTGCTTCGTCATAAGTCAATCGCGGAAACCGTTCCGAACTAATGTTTTTGAATACGGTTGTATCCCGTTCCAACAGTTCCAATTCGGTTTTGCAATTTTCCAAAACATCATTAATAATGTATTTCAAGAAACTTTCAATCACATCCATATTCATAGCATTGTCATGAAAAGCCATTTCGGGTTCAATCATCCAAAATTCGGAAAGATGTCTTCTGGTTTTTGATTTTTCGGCTCTGAATGTCGGACCGAAAGTATATATTTTACCCATTGCCATTGCCATTGCTTCGCCGTAGAGTTGTCCGGTTTGAGCTAAATAAGCATCATCGTCATAATATTTTGAAGAGAATAATGTTGTGGATCCTTCGGCGGCATTCGGTGTGAAAATCGGCGAATCGGTTTGCACAAATCCTTCTTTTTGGAAGAAGGTGTTAATGGCATAAATCAATCGGTTTCTGATTTTAAGAATAGCCCATTGCCTTTTTGAACGCAACCAAAGATGTCGGTGGTCCATTAAAAATTCAATACCGTGTTCTTTATTGCTGATGGGATAATCAACCGAAGTTCCTATGAGTTCTAAATCGGTAACATGCAGTTCATAACCGCCGATTTGTTTTTCGTCTTTTACGATTTTCCCGCTTAATTTTACGGAACTTTCTTGTGTCAGTTTGTTTGCCGTATTAAAAATATCTTCGCTGACATCATCGGCATTGACAATGCATTGGGCAAATCCGCTGCCGTCTCGCAGGATGATGAATTCCAATCCTTTGCCGCTTCTTTTATTCATTACCCAACCTTGTGTATCGACGGTCTTGCCGTCAAAATTTTTAAAGTCTTTTATTTGTATCATTTTGTTTATTTTCGGAAATTGAAAGGACAAAAATAATGATTATTCTTTATATTCCTAAAAACGTTACCGGCAAATTGTTTTTTCGAAAATCTGCGGAGACAGCTTGTAATTGTTTCTGTGATATAAACGCTAAGCACCTCAAAGGTGCTTAGCGTTTTTTTTTGAGTTGTTTTATAAATAAACTCTGCGTGTTTTGAAAATCCGCAAGGTTTGAGATATATCAGAGACGCTTATAATATCGGGACGTCTCTACGGTTATTAATCCAATTTCAAAACCGCCATAAATGCATTTTGCGGGATTTGAACATTTCCGATTTGTTTCATTTTTTTCTTTCCTTTTTTCTGTTTTTCCAACAGCTTTCGTTTACGGGTTATATCGCCGCCGTAACATTTTGCCGTAACATCTTTTCGTACGGCTTTAATGGTTGAACGGGCAATAATTTTTGAACCGATTGCCGCTTGTATCGGGATATGAAACTGATGTCTCGGAATTAATTCACTTAATTTATCGGTCATTTTTCTGCCGAGTTTGTAGGCATTATCTTCGTGAATTAAGGAGGAAAGTGCATCAACACGTTCGCCGTTAACCAAAATATCCATTTTTACCAGCTTTGCTTTTCTGAAATCGGACAATTGATAATCGAATGACGCATAACCCTTTGAAATACTTTTTAACTTATCGTAGAAGTCAAAAACAATTTCTGCCAAAGGCAAATCATAAGATAATTCGGCACGGTTTGACGATAAATAATGTTCATTTTTTAATACTCCGCGTTTTTCTAAACACAAATTCATTACTTGACCGTAATATGTGGTATCGGTAATGATTTGTGCATCAATAAAAGGTTCGAGAATTTCTTCAATAATTCCGGGTTCAGGCAATCCCGAAGGATTATGAACTTCAATGGTTTCGCCTTTTCTGGTTTTTACGATGTAAGAAACATTGGGAACCGTTGTAATAACGTTCATATTAAATTCACGGTCGAGGCGTTCCTGAATAATTTCCATGTGTAACAAACCCAAAAATCCGCATCGAAAACCAAAACCCAGCGCTAATGATGATTCGGGTTCAAAAGTTAAAGATGCATCGTTCAGTTGCAATTTCTCCACTGCATATCTAAGGTCTTCATAGTCCTCGGTATCAATGGGATAAATGCCTGCAAACAACATGGGTTTTACTTCTTCAAAACCTTCAATTTCCGCTTCGCACGGATTATCAAATTGTGTTAAAGTATCTCCGACTTTTACTTCTTTTGCTTCTTTAATGCCGGAAATAATATAACCCACATCACCGGCTTTTAATTCTTTTTCAGCTCTTTGTTTTAATTTTAATACACCTATTTCATCGGCATAATAATCTTTTTCGGTATTGAAAAATTTAACGTGGTCGCCTTTTCTGATTGTTCCGTTAAAAATTTTAAAATAAGCAATAATGCCTCTGTATGAATTGTAAACCGAATCAAAAATCATGGCTTGCAATGGTGCTTCGGGGTTGCCTTCGGGAGCAGGAATATCTTTTATAATTCGGTTGAGAATGTCTTCAATACCCATTCCTGTTTTTCCGCTGGCTTCGATAATATCTTCGCGTTTTCCGCCGAGAAGTTCAATAATTTGATCTTTTACTTCTTCCGGCATGGCGGTTTCCATATCCATTTTATTTAAAACCGGAATAATTTCCAAATCATTTTCAATTGCTAAATATAAATTTGAAATTGTCTGTGCCTGAATACCTTGCGTGGCATCAACAATGAGTAAAGCCCCTTCGCAAGCAGCAATGGAACGTGATACTTCGTAAGAAAAGTCCACATGCCCCGGGGTATCAATAAGGTTGAGTTTATACAGTTCATTGTCTTGCTTGTAATCCATTTGAATGGCATGACTTTTTATGGTAATGCCTCTTTCCCTTTCGAGTTCCATATCATCCAGAACCTGAGCTTGCAAATCCTTGTCGGTAACCGTTCCGGTATATTCCAAAAGACGATCCGCCAAGGTGCTTTTGCCGTGGTCAATATGTGCTATGATACAGAAATTTCGTATATGCTTCACGTGTGATAATTATTTTTTAAATATTCAACTTGCAAAAATACATTAAATTTTTTAATACGAAATTCAGAACCGTTAATTATCGGGTAATTATATTTAAAACCCTGACAGGGTTCCGAACCCTGTCAGGGTTAATGTGTTATAATCGAAAACAACATACAAGACGCCCTGCCGGTTCGTTTCTGCATCGCTTACTCATTATTAGGTAAAATGTAGAGGCAGCCGGCAGGGCATCTAAATTTATATTATTCTGCTGTCTCAAAAATACCGATAAACGCTAAGCACCTCGAAGGTGCTAAGCGTTTTCCCTGCCGGACAGAACGAATAAAACCGTGC
>Ga0164318_10003850_pt1 | contig 14300 bp, 21 predicted proteins | sample GuaBasSedimGuay9_FD_113734 | JGI IMG/M metagenome (GOLD analysis project Ga0164318, IMG submission 113734) | Subseafloor sediment microbial communities from Guaymas Basin, Gulf of California, Mexico - Guay9, Core 4571-4, 0-3 cm | ecosystem: Environmental > Aquatic > Marine > Hydrothermal vents...
CACTATTTTTTAATACAGCCATGATTTTATCCTCCTATTATTCTTGCGAACTTTCTTCTAAATTTTCGACGTGCATATGAATTGCTGTTGCAACTTCTTTAATTGGTTGCATAATACCTGCAGCAAACATAGTAAGTAGTACTTCTCTTGTAGGGATTGTTGCGATTTGCATGATTTTACTGTTATCCATGTATTCTCCATCAACAACACCAACTTTTAATTCTAAAGCTTTGTTTTCTTTAGCAAATTCGTAAACAGTTTTTGCTGCTGATACACTATCTTCATAACTAAACGCTACTGCGTTTGGTCCAGATAAGTTTTCAGCAAGTTCTGTATATCCAGCTGCAGCTGTAGCTCTTTTTGTAATATTATTCTTGATTACTTTCATTTCACAACCGTTGGCAGTTAATTCTCTTCTTAACTTACTAACTTGTTCAACTGTTAATCCACTGTAATCTAGAATTACAAAACTGTGAACACTTTGGATTTTTTCCAACAATACTTTAACTTCTTCGCTTTTCTTAGCGATTGCTTGTTTTGACACTCTTCCACCTCCAAGCATATTTTTCAAATAAATAAAAACCTCTTATGTCTTGGACAAAAGAGGATAATTTATTAGTTATAATCTTTTATCTCGTTAGGGTATTAAGCATGTTAGCACCTAAGTCTATGACATCAGTTTTATTTAATTGTATTTTTATCTTAGTCTAAAATTGTATTTATGTCAACTTTAATTCCAGGCCCCATTGTTGAAGCAATTGTTAAATTTTCAACATATATACCTTTAACAGTTGACGGTCTTAATCTGTTGATTACTTCGTAAATAGTTTTTAAGTTTTCAAAAATTTTCTGTGAATCAAATGATACTTTTCCGATTGCAACATGAATATTTCCGATTTTATCAACTCTGTATTCAACTTTTCCGGCTTTGATTTCATTAATTGCTTTTGTTACATCCATAGTTACTGTTCCAGTTTTAGGATTAGGCATTAACCCTTTTGGTCCTAATGTACGTCCAAGTTTTCCTACTTGACTCATCATATCTGGAGTAGCTACTACAGTATCAAAATCTAACCATCCTTTTAATACTTTTTCTACGTATTCAGCGTCACCAACATAGTCAGCTCCTGCTTCGATCGCTTCTTTTGCTTTATCACCTTTTGCAAAAACTAAAACTTTTTTAGTTTTTCCTGTACCGTGTGGTAGCACTACTGCTCCACGTAAGTTTTGTTCCGCTTTACGGGGATCAAGGTTTAGGCGAATCGCAAATTCGATTGATGCATCAAATTTTTCAAATGATACCTTTTTCAATAATTCAATTGCTTCAACTGCTGGATATGTTTTAAACGTATCAACTTGAGCAGCTGCAGCTAAGAATTTTTTACCTTTTTTAGCCATGATTTTTTACCTCCTAAATGTGGTCTAACGGGATTCCCTCCCACAATTAGTTGTATATAAACAACTAAATGCTTAGTCTTCGATTGTAATTCCCATGTTTCTTGCAGATCCCGCAATAATTTTCATTCCTGCTTCAACGTCGTTTGCGTTTAAGTCAGGCATTTTGATCTCTGCTATTTCTCTTAATTGTGCTTTTGTAATTGAACCTACTTTTTCTCTTAATGGATCACCTGCACCCTTTGCTACGCCAGCTGCTTTTTTTAATAAATCACTTGCTGGTGGAGTTTTAGTGATAAAAGTAAAAGTTCTGTCATCATATACAGTTATAACAACTGGAATGATTGATCCCATTTTATCCTTAGTTTCGTTATTAAATTTTGTACAAAATTCTTGGATATTTACTCCTGCTTGTCCTAATGCTGGACCGACTGGTGGAGCTGGGTTTGCTTTTCCTGCAGGAATTTGCAGTTTTACTAGAGTCTTAACATTTTTAGCCACGAAAGACACCTCCTCTTTTTTCGTGATGTGGTAATCAGATTTTCTATAAATCCTCCCACTCAAAAAATAGCATGGCATAATCCATGCCACGCTATTATACTATATTAATATATCAGATGTCAAGAAATTGTTATTACAGTTTCTCAATATCTTCAAATCCAAGTTCAACTGGAGTTTGTCTACCAAACATATCAACTAAGACAGTGATTTCCAGTTTTTCAAAATCGATTGAATCAACAGTCCCAACTTGATTTAAGAATGGGCCAGTTGCTACTCTAACTTTTTCACCGATTTCAACATCAATTGTTGGAGCTTCCATTAATCCACATTTCTTTAAAATCGGGTTAATTTCTTCATCAGGTAGCGGAACAGGTTTTGTTCCTCCCCCACTAGATCCTAAAAATCCAGTAACTCCAGGTGTATTACGAACAACGAACCAAGAATCATCAGTTACTTCCATTTCTAAGAAAACATATCCTGGAAATGTTTTAACCATTTTTTCTTTAATTGTTCCGTCTGCTTTTTTTTCAACTTTTAATTCTTCAGGAATCATTACTTGGAAAATTTTATCTTCCATTTGCATTGATTCGATACGACGTTCTAAGTTCATTTTAACTGAGTTTTCAAACCCAGAATAAGTTTGAACTATATACCATCTTCGATCTCCCATTATTAAGCTCCTAAGCTATTAAGCCATAAGAACAAAGGTCTTAAACCAAAATCGATTAATACAAAGAATAATCCAACAAAGAAAATAAATCCAAATACTCTAGCACTATGTTCTGCGATCATTTTTCTATTAGGCCATGAAACTTTTTTCATTTCCCCAATACTTGGCATAAAGAACGGCCAAATTGAAAGAGCAAATGATGCAACTCCAATTACAATTACAAAAATTGAGAAAATCGTAATTTTTAAATCTGAGTTAAAAATCCACCAATCAGTAAATTTGATTTCTAAGATTGTTCCTTCAATTAAATATATTCCTAAAATTAATACGATTGCTCCTAAAAATCCTAGTAAGATTTTTTCAAAAGGATATTCCTTTTTTAAAATTTCTAATACTTTACTTTTTTTAATATCTTCTGTTTTCTTTGCCATTTCTCTTTTCTCTCCTATTTGCTCTCTTTGTGGATTGTGTGTTTTCCACATCGTTTACAATATTTTTTAATTTTCAAGCGTTCTTTGTTATCTTTATTTTTATATGTAGTGTAGTTCCTTGATAAACAAACTTCACAAATTAAAATTACTTTTTCTCTCATATTACCACTCTCTTGCATTTATATAATTTAGCAAATTTATATATTTTTGTCAAGTTACTTGTTGAAATGTTTTTTTATTTTGACCTTTGCACGGTGTAAAGAATTGTAGATTTCTTTATCACTCATTTGATAGTTTTTACTAATAAACGCAATGCTATAATTATTTAGTTCTCTTAAAGTATATACTAAATACTCACTATTTGTTAGTATTTTTGCAATTTCTTTTTTTAATAAATCATAATAAACACTGTTTTGATTTAGATTATTATTTGTTTCATATATAAATAATTCGTTATTTTTAAAAATTTCGATTCGCCGAATCTTTTTTGATAAGATTGTCATATATTTTCGTTCTAAATTAAGTTCAAAATAACGGGTAAACGATTTTTGATAAATATCATTAAACGTTTTAATTGATTTATATAAAATCATCATTCCTTCTTGGAACATATCTTCATATTCTTTATAAAGGTTAAATTTATATATTTTTTTAGAAATTAAGCGAGAGTACTTATCAAACATTAACTCTAGTGCTTCATTATTACCTTCTCTAATTAGGTTAATAATTTCATAGTCGTTATGTTTTTGATAAGTCAAACAGTCTCACCCTTTCATATGATATATTTCATAAATAACTAATGCGGCAGAAACACTAGCATTTAAACTATTAACATGACCACTCATCGGAATTTTAACAAGATAATCACAGTTTTCTTTAACTAATCTACTAATTCCTTTTCCTTCACTACCAATTACTACACATAAATTAGTATCTGTGTCAATCTCATGAATTGTTTTCTTTGTTTCCGCATCTGTTCCAACAACCCAAAACCCGTTCTTTTTTAAAGCTTTAAGCGTTTGTGTTAAATTAGTTACTTCTACCACATCAACATGTTCTATCGCTCCTGTGGACACTTTTGCGACAGTAGCGTTTAATTTAACGCTTCTGTTCTTCCCGATAATCACTGCATCAACATTAAAGGCATCTGCACTCCTTAAAATTGCTCCTAAATTATGAGGATCTTCTAAAGAATCAAGCATGATAAATACTTTATTAGTTTTTTCTTTATTCATTACTTTTTCTAAGGTTTGATACTTATAGTCTTCCACTAATGCGCCAATCCCTTGGTGATTTGCTGGTAAAAGTTTATTAAGATTAAATTTATCCATTTCTTTTACTTTAATATTCTTTGTTTTAGCTAATTTCATAATCTCGTAATTAGTCCCTTTTTGAAGGTATAACTCTTCGATTTTATGATTAACTTTCATCGCTTCTAAAACCGGATTTTTACCAGTAATAATGATTGCCATAAGATCACTTCCTTTTTCTCTTTATATTTTAACATAATCTATTATTCTTTACTAATGAAAAATGTTGAAAAATATTGCTCTAAACTACTTTTAAAGCTATAATTATTAAGAAGAGGTGATTTGATTGGACAAATTACAAGTTGCACAATTATTAAAAACAAATATTACAAAAACAATGGGCTGTACTGATATTGGTGTTGTTGGTTATATTGCTTCTATTGGAGCATATACATTAAGAAATAAACAAATCAAATCAGTGAAATTATTGATGAGTGAAGAACTTTACAAAAATAGTGTAAATGTTGGGGTTCCCGGCCTTAAAGAAAGCGGATTAGAAAAAGCTCTTGCTTTAGGAATTTTATTAAAAGATCCTAAAAAACAACTAAGTGTTTTTGAAAGTGTTACAAATGATGATATTGAAAAAATCGGAGCGATATTAGATCGCATTGATGTTGAAATTAATTATCAACATTTTGATGACACTGTTTTATATGAAGAATTAAACATTACCTCAACTGAAGGTGATGAAGTAACTATCGTCATTAAAGATTCTTATGATAATGTTGTTAAAGTCGTTAGAAATGGAAATGTTTTAGAAGAATATGAAACTAAACAATTATTGAAAAGAGTAAATAAATATAAAATTGATAGTTTTGATGATATTTATGATTTCATTGAAGCAGAAGATTATGAAGGTCTAGACTACTTATTTGATACCGCAGCCTTACAATATAAAAATGCTCGAAAAGAAATTATTAGAGAAGAAGGCCATTTCTTAGTAGAAGATTTAAGAGAAGCTCAAAAAGATTGTGTTTATGATTTATCAAATTTCTTAAGAATGCATATTTCTGTTCCTTCAAGACTCAGAATGGCAGGCGAAATCTATACTGTTTATGGGGTAGCCGGAAGTGGGAACTTAGGAATCGGAACCTTAATTACCCCAATGTTTTTAGCTGATGCTTTAAAACTTAGTGAAATTGAACGTCAAAAAATTATTTTATTATCTTTTTTAACAAGTGTTTATGTTAAACAAGAAATGAATATTGTGACAGTTTTATGTGGAACTGGGCATGCTACTGGATGTAGTGCTGCAGCGGTAACTACTTATATTAAAGGCGGAACTAGAGAACAAGTAAAAGACTCCATTAATATTTATTTATCAAGTTCAATGGGCTTTGTATGTGACGGAGCAAAACTTTCATGTACTCATAAAGTATCTTTTGCAGCAATGAACGGAATGATTGCTGGAAAAATGGCTGTTGAAGATAAAAACTATTGTGATGGAATGGGCTTAAGTAAGATTAGTGTTGATCAAACAATTAAAAATTTAGGAAAACTAAATAACGAGATTTTAAATTCAGCTAATAAAGGCATTATTGAATTAATCTAAAATAAAAATGAGAACAAAAATTTGTTCTCATTTTTTAATGATTGTCATTAACTCTTCTAGTCGCTTTAACTCTTTATTTAAATAAAGATATCCAATTAACGCTTCAAACCCTGTAGCTTGTTTATAGATTGCTAAACTAGTGTTTTTAGGTTTACGATCAGTATTAGCATTTCTTCCTCTTTTAAAAACATTAATTTCCATTTCACTTAAAGCGTCATAAATTTTATCTAAGGCTTTTTTTTGGCCTTTTGCACTTGTATATTTAATTGCTTCTTGATGAAGTTTATCAACTTTTATATACCCTTCTTTTAAAAGCATTTCTCGAATATATACCTCATAAATTGCATCCCCAATATAAGCTAAGGTTAACCCGTTATATTGTAGCATTTAAATAATTCCTTTTGCTTGGAGTAAGTCTCGGTATTTATCAGCACTTGTAAAGTCTTTGGCCTTTCTTGCTTCTAACCATTTTTTATAAATCTCTTTATCTTCTTTTGATAAAGGTTTTTTATTTGTTTTTAAGCCTAGTACTTTAAAGAAATCATCAAACATTATTAATGCCGCAAGCAATAAACTATCGCTTGCTTTTGAACGTAATAATTGATTAACTTTTTTATTTAGATTTTGCATGGCAGTAATTGCGTTTGCGGTATTAAAATCATTATCCATCGCTGTTACAAATTCATCAAAAATAGCTTGTAAATCTCCATCTCTTTCTGAAGTCCCTTCTAAATAATCATTTAAATCAAGTTTTAAATATAAAGCTGAATATGTTCTTAAGATTTTTTCCCATTCTTTTAAATAGACATCCAATGCTTCGTCACTATAGTTAATCGGACTACGGTAATGAGTTGATAAAGTAAATAATCTAAAACCGTTCGGATCAACTGTTAAATCCTTTACTAAGATAACTTTTCCTTCGCTTTTACTCATTTTACTTTTCCCGATATTTAATAACCCATTATGCATCCAGTATCTTGCTAAAGAATGATGGTTTAAAACTTCAGATTGGGCAATTTCATTTTCATGATGGGGAAACATTAACCCACTTCCTCCACCATGAATATCAATTTGTTCTCCAAAAATATCGTCAATCATTGCGACACATTCAGTATGCCATCCTGGTCTTCCTTTACCAAATGGTGAATCGAACTGGATTCCAACATCTGTTTTTTTCCATAATGTAAAGTCTAAAGGATTTTCTTTTTTAACGTTAATATCAACTCGTGAACCAACAATTAAATCTTCTAGTTTACGGTTTGACAAAACTCCATAATTTTTTACTTTTGAAACTCTAAAATAAACATCACCATCAATTTTATAAGCATAGCCTTTATCAATTAGAGTTCCAATATAATCAATAATATGATCCATATATTCTGTAACTCGTGGTTGAATATAATTAGTACTTGAGTTTACTTTTTCTACATCTGCTAAAAAAGCCGCAATAAACTTATCAGTAATTTCTTTTTCAGTAGTTTCAAGTTCTAGTGCTTTAGTAATTATTTTGTCATCAACATCAGTAAAGTTTGAAACAAACTTTACTTTATAGCCTTTAAATTCAAAATAGTTTCTAACGGTATCAAAAAAGATTACCGGTCTAGCATTCCCGATATGAATATAATTATAAACAGTTGGTCCACATACATACATATTAACAATTCCTTCATGAATTGGAACAAACTCTTCTAATTGATTAGAATAAGAATTAAATATTTTCATTTTTTTCACTTCCTAAGATTGATTTTAACTATCATATAATACGCCTTAACTTCTATATAGTCAATTTAATTATATCTAAACAGTTACTCATAGTAAACAAAAAAACAGGAGAAATTCTCCTGTTTGCTAATTCATTAAAGTTTTACAACGTTCGCAGCTTGTGGTCCTCTATCTCCTTCAACCACTTCAAATTCTACTTTTTGACCTTCGTCTAAAGTTTTGAATCCTTCTCCTGTGATAGCTTTAAAATGAACAAAAATATCTAGTTCATCTTCCGTAGTAATAAATCCGTAACCTTTTTCTGAATTAAACCATTTAACTGTACCTGTCATGTAAATCTCCTTTTCTTTTGTTATTTCATACTATAATTATAATATATTTTTTTTGTAAATGCAAACATTTAAGGAGAAAATGGCTTGGCTAAACATTTTTAAAAATATCGGCGTTTCTATGCAATAAAAAAAGTAAATAATTATTTTTTATCTTTTCTTAAACACATAAACCAATCTAAGCAATAAGAATCGTCATCTTTTTCTGCCATTCTTTCCTTAGCAACTCCACAACTTCCAGCTGGTGGAACGATAACGTCGTCTCCTGGTCTCCAGTCTGCTGGTGTAGCAACACCTTCAGCATCAGCTTTTTGTAATGCTTGAATAATTCTTTTAATTTCATCAAAATTACGTCCTGTAGATAATGGGTAATAAAGGATCGTTCTAATTTTTGCTTCTGGGTCCATAATAAATACGGCACGTACTGCTTGAGTACTTGATTGTTTTGGTTGGATCATTCCAAATTTGTTCGCAACATTCATTGAAATGTCTTCGATTAATGGGAATAATACTTCCATTTTTTCCATTCCGTTCCATTTGATTTTTTCTTTAATTGTTCTAAGCCATGCAATGTGAGCATAAAGTGAATCTACACTAAGACCAATTAATTCAGTATTTAAAGCTTTGAATTCATCATACATTCTAGCGAATGTCATAAATTCACTTGTACATACTGGTGTAAAGTCAGCTGGGTGACTGAATAAAATAACCCATTTTCCTTTGTAATCTTCTGGGAAATTGATTTCCCCTTGTGTAGTTGTAGCGGTAAATTTAGGTGCATCATCACCGATTAGTGGCATTCTGTAATACTCTTTAACTTCTTCCATTTTCATTCTCCTTTTTCTTTTTTTTCTTATTTGATTTATATTTTATAAGTAACCCTTATTTTTTAATGTTTTTGTTGACAAGATGGACATATTCCTTTTAATAAAACAACTTCTTCGTTAACACTAAACCCTTCAAGTCCTGAAAAATTATGTTCAGTTTTTACTAATGGAATATCATATAGTTTTCCACAAACTTCACATTTGAAATGTGAATGTTCTTCTAAGATAACTTCGTATCTTGCTTCTTGCGATCCAACTGTTACTTCTTTAACAATTCCTGTTTCAACAAATAACTTTAAAACATTATAAACTGTTGTTTTTGATAACGTTGGGAGTTTCTTGTTTAGTTTTTTATAGATCATATCGACATTAGGATGAACCCGGTTATAATCTAGATAGTTATATACCTCAATCCTTGTTAAGGAAGGGCTAATTCCATGGTCTTTCAATAATTCTACATGCGATTTTTTCATAATATCAATCCTTTGTAACGATTTCATTTTTGTAATGATTATAATTTAAGTATACACCCATATTTGTCAAGATGCAAAACATATGCTTAAAAAAATAATAGGCTAAATTTAGCCTATTATTTGAATACTTCATCATATAATTCTTCTTTAAACCCTACTAAAACTTTATCATTAAAAATTACTAACGGTCTTTTTATTAACATGCCATTATTAGCTAATAATTCATAAATCTCATCTAAGGACATCTCTTTATATTTATCTTTTAATTCTAATTCACGGTAAACTTTACCACTTGTATTAAAAAACTTTTTAATATCTAAGCCACTTAATTTATGATATTGTTTCATCTCTTCTTTTGTCGGAACTGTTTCTTTTAAATCAAAAGTTGTAATCTCAATATTATTATCTTTAAAATACTTAATTCCTTTTTTATAAGTTCCACAAGTTTTAATTCCGTATACCTTAATCATTTACTTGCCTCTTCTGTCATAGATGAGTCTTCAATCAGTTTATTAATTTCTGCGACTTCTTTTAATGTTAAATATCGCCATTTACCAGTTGGAACATCTAGTTTAATATTCATAATTCTAATTCTTTTTAATTTATATACTTTATATCCCAAGTAATCACACATTTTTCTAATTTGGCGATTTAATCCTTCAACCAAAATAATCTTAAATTCATAATCACTAATTTGTTCTACTTTACATTTTTTAGTAACTGTCCCCATAATTGGAATCCCGTTACGCATTTTTTCTAAAAATTCATTAGTAATTTTTTTATTTACCTTAACAACATATTCTTTCTCGTGTTTATTCCCAGCGCGTAATATCTTATTAACAATATCGCCATCATTAGTCATAAAGATTAATCCTTCACTATCTTTATCTAATCTCCCGACATGAAATACTCTTTTAGGGTGATTCAAAAAATCAACAATATTATTTTCAATTGTTGGATCAGTTGTAGAGACTATTCCTCGTGGTTTATTTAAAGCAATATAGATCTTTTTTATGTTTTTTAAAATGATAATATTATCAACTTTAATTAAATCTTCTTCGTCAACTTTTTGACCTTTTTCAGGGACTTTTCCATTAACCGTTACTCGCTTAGCTTCAATTAACTTATCAGCTTCTCTTCTTGAACAAAAACCAGCTTCACTTAAATACTTATTAATTCTTGTTCCCATTAGAAATCATCCTTTCTAATTAACAATTTCTTTAACTCTCCCAACAATCCCACTTTCTAACATTACCTTTATTCCATGTGGATGAGTTTGTGAATTCGTTAGAATTCTTTTCACTACTCCTTCAGTAAGTTTCCCACTGCGTTGGTCTTGTTTTTGGACTACTAATACTTTACTATTTATTTTGATATTCACTCTTCTTGTTCCATCCATTTTTTTAACTCCTTTAAAAGCAATTTCATTATATCAAAAAAAGAAGGCTAATTATAGGCTTATTTTTTTATAATTTCAGATAATAGTTAAAGCAATATTCATGAATAATAAAATTACTTTTCCCTGTTATAAGTTAACCTGCTCTCATCATCTTTAATAAGCTGTCATGTCAGCATGATTCGTGGTATAATAAAGATATCCTATTCTATATCGAAGGAGTTGGTTACATGTCAAATAGAATGAAGATTAAGAAACATTCCGCTAAAGTTGGAAATACTGACAAAAAAGAAGATACATCAAAAACAAAATATGATGCTAAATTTTTTAATAACAAGCGAGAAAAAGGAACGATAGCAAGTAATTTTTCTAAAAATACTTCCAAAGATTTTTCTAAGAAAAAAACATAAAACCAGGAATAAAATCCTGGTTTTATGTTTTTAAATACAAACACTCACAAATCTACTAAAAGTATTTGATTTCTTTATTTCGCATTTATCAATGATCTTTAACCCAGTTTTTTCTATAGTATCACTCATATCATTCATTGTAATAATTACTGATTTATTACTAATTTCTTTTGTTTTTACTATTAACGCTATTTGTTCTTCTTTAGTTATACGCGATGATTGGCCATATGGTAAATCAAGAATTGCTACATCAAAAGTCTTTTTTGTATCAAGCATATCAATTTTCTTAACATCTGGTTCTAAATTAAAATAGTTTAGGTTATGATTACAATGATGCTTAACTAAAGGATTAATTTCATAACCAGTTATATCAATGCCCATTATTCTCCCTTCGATTAAAACTGTTCCAATCCCACAACAAGGATCAATCACTTTTAAATCAAAATTATTAGCTATTGCAATATTTAATATTGCTTTAGCTATTTTAATATCCAAAGCATGAGAGTAATTATATGGTTTCTTTCTTCTTTGTATCCATTTTTTTGAATTAGTTTTTAAACTTCCAAAAAGCCATTTACCATTAATTTTTGTTAAAATAAATTGGATGTTCGGATTCTTAATTACAAAGTTTCCATCAATAGTAAATCCTAAGGTTCTCATTGCTTCTAACCTTTTTTGATAAGGAACTTTATCATATTCAACAAAATGGAACTTATAGTTATTAAAAGTTAACTTGTCATCTATCATCTTTTTTTCTATTTTTTCGATAGTCGTCTCTGAATAAAGAATGGTTACTCTTCCTTTTAAAAAAGAACTCCGAGAAATGTCAATTAATTTATTTGAGATATGGTAATGACTATTTAAGATTTTACCAAAGATATATTTCATTTCCATTGCACAAAGTTCTTCAAATTCTCTACGCCATGATATTAAATATAAGTATTTAGGCGTTGACTTTAATATCTTAATATCCATCTTCCCTACCATCCTTCTTAGTAATCTAATTAACTATTTATTACAAGTATATCTTAAAATCTTAAAAAGTTTTAGTTAATTGTTTTATATCTTCGAAAACTATGTTAGTATTACAAAGCACTAAGATTTAAAGTATGCTTTGATTGCCGTCTTAGCATATGGGCTATCTAACCTGTTAAAAGTCTTAGTGTAGTTTTAGTTCCTAGTAGCGTTTTCCAGCGTTACATCAGGATTCTAATTTAAAGAGATATCAATTTGATATCTCTTTTTTATTTATTATCATATTTTATTACATCTAAAAAAATAGGTAGCATATCTTAAGATACACTACCTATTAATTACTTCTTATTATCCAATACCTCTATTCTTGATATTAAACCTTTTTTTATAATTTAAGATCAAGATGAGCTATTTACAGATTATTCATATACTCAATAATTTTATCTTTATGTTTACCATAAACAATTATATGATGATTCCCATGTGGAGAAGTTAAAAAGTATTTTACATCATCTAATTTAATAACTATTTGCGTTCTACATAAATTTCTTTCTTTTAAATTTTCTGTAATTTTACCTTCAGCAACATAATAGTCTTTTAAGTTTGGGTTTAATTTAAAAATGGTGATATCTGTTTCTTTCATTTTCCCTCTAAGCGCAACCCCAATTCCTGATTCAAAGTGCGTCATTACATCGTAACTTTCTGCCATATCAATTGGAAGTGTACAATGAGCAAAAACTATTTCGTTTTTTTCAGAATCTATTCTTGATGGATTAGCTTGGAAACCAGGTTGGTTAGTAATCTTATTTAATAAATACATCGAAAGCATTGCTGGGATGTCTCCTTCGCATGTTCCAATTTTTTTATTACGATTAAGTAAAGATAATCCTAAACACCCTGTTGTATGGATAGTATCAATTAAATCAAAACATCTAACTGTAAGTCCTTCTAATGCATATTTTTCAGTTATCTTTACAAAAGCTTTACTAAGTTTCTTTGATTCAATAACTTCTTTTTCATCAAATTTTAAAACAGTTTCGTTTTCATATCCTGTAACATCCATTTCTTTAGAAGTAGCAATTAATTCATCAATTGTAATATCAATCAAGTTAATATTTAGTTTACTTTTACATTTTTCATAATCAACGTTAGAAGCAATTAACCAATCACTTGGTTTTCCAATAACCCCCAGATTAACAACCTTAGCTTTTTCTTGTGCTGCGATTACTTTTAAACGATTAGAAATATAAGTTGCAGAACCATGAAGAATTTCTGCTTTTTTATCTTTGTTTTTTAAATACGTTAAGATTTCCATAGATGCAGCTAAAGAATTATTAGATCCATAAGTTAAAAGATAGTATGGTTCTTTTAAGTCTTGTTCCATTTCTAGAAAATATCCTTCAGACCCACCACTTTGGACTAGGATTAAAGAAAGATCAGCATCATAAAAATTTGAAGGGTTAGATACAATAAATTCATAGTTTCCTAGTTTATCAATTTCATTTAATAGTTTTGTTGTTTCATCATTAATATTAGTTTCATTGTGAAGTCCTGATACAATTGGTAATAAAGCAATTTTCATATAAATACCTCTTTTCTTTTTTTAATCATCTTATCAATTATTATTATATCATATTGTTATATAAGAACCAAAAAGGGCTTTGTTATTCTATGTATGCCATTAGTTTCAACTTGTATAAATACCACTAATAGAACAAGGCGGTATTAATCACTATTCATTTTCTTAGCTTTTATCATTTTCATCTTGCTCCTCATACTTGTGTATCAATGTGATAATGTGTCTCTGACTCATCCCATATTTCTTCGCTAGCTGTAATGATGATTCTCCTTCGTCATATCTCGTAATCATTTCTAACTTCAATTCTTTACTATAAGTTGCCTTTCTTCCCATATAAAAATACCTCCAAAGTATAATGCTATAATCTAATACTAATAATCTTGTTAATTACTTTCTTTTTTTATAGTGTCTACTTTAGAGGTATCATATCACTATTGAATAGTGCCTATATAAGCTATATTCCGTATTCTTTTAGGTCATTTGTGATACGGCTCGTTGTATCGCATTAAGTTGCAACTAATTATTAAATGTATATCAATGTCTCAAATAGAAATTGGTAAGAGACCACCTCGAAAATTATCTAAGTACTAAGAAATGCAAATGTAAGTAAAAATAAAAACACAGATTCCTCTGTGCTTATTTCTTTAGGTTCTATAATCTTCTTAGGGGTGTAATAAAAAAATAAAAGACATTGGTAGATAACATCACTTATAATAAAGTCACCAAACAA